>Ga0105045_10000921_pt1 | contig 22997 bp, 22 predicted proteins | sample MAT02_FD_78089 | JGI IMG/M metagenome (GOLD analysis project Ga0105045, IMG submission 78089) | Freshwater microbial communities from Lake Fryxell liftoff mats and glacier meltwater in Antarctica - MAT-02 (megahit assembly) | ecosystem: Environmental > Aquatic > Freshwater > Ice > Liftoff... | reverse complement strand
TGTTCAATTCTTTGGCGATGGCTTTCAATCCTTGTGTGATTTCAGACACTTCCTGAACGCGATTCTCTTTCGACGTGCCTTTCAGCAGCTGCAGATAATCGATGATAAGGACATCCAGCCCGTGCGTCCGCTTAAGCCGCCGCGCTCGGGCGGCGACCTGACTGATCGGCAGAGCGGGGGTGTCGTCGATGTAGAGTGGGCAAGCCTCCAGCGCCTTCGCCGCCTCTACAAAGCGGCGGAATTCCTGTTCGGTCATGTCGCCGCGACGGATCTGCTCCGATGGCACTTCCGAGGCTTCCGACAGGATCCGCGCTGCCAGCTGCTCCGCGCTCATCTCCAGCGAGAAGAACCCCACGACCCCGCCCTCAACCGCCCCCTCTGATCCATCGGGCAGGCGGCCCCGCTTGTGCGCCTTGGCGATGTTGAAGGCGATGTTGGTGGCCAGTGAGGTCTTGCCCATTGACGGCCGCCCCGCCAGGATCAGAAGGTCCGAGGGGTGCAGACCGCCAAGCTTCTTGTCAAGATCGATCAGGCTGGTCGCGATGCCCGCCATGCCTCCGTCGCGCTGGTATGCCGCATTGGCCATGTTCACGGCGTCGGTTACCGCTTTGAGAAAGCTTTGAAATCCGCGTTCGGCCACACCCTGTTCGCCCAGTTTGTAAAGCCGCTGTTCGGCTTCGATGATCTGGTCCTTCGGCTCGCTCGCGACTTCGACTTTCGCTGCCTGGGCTGCGATGTCGCGGCCAAGCTGGATCAATTCCCGCCGCACGGCGAGGTCATAGATCATCTGCGCATAATCCCGTGCCGCATAGGCCGAGATGGCAGCCCCGGCAAGGCGCACCAGATAGGACGGCCCGCCCAGTTCCTTCAGCCCCGCGTCATCCTCCAGAAACGCCTTCAGCGTTACCGGCGAGGCGAGTGCGTTCTTCAGGATGCGCGCGGCGGCGATCTCGTAGATCCGCTGGTGGACGGGGTCGAAGAAATGGTCGGCCTTCACCAGGGACGAGATACGGTCGTAGACGTCGTTGTTGGTCAGGATCGCGCCCAGAAGCTGCTGCTCGGCTTCGATGTTGTGGGGCAGAACCTCTGCCTCTTGGGTCGGCGCGCTGACGGGGAGCAACGGTCTGAGCGGGGTGATTTCGGTCATGTCTGCCTCTTGCCTTGGGGCCTTCTTTGCCCGATCCGCAGAGGCCTTGGCAAGCAGGGCACAAGTCTGGGGATAAGGCAGGGCCGAGTCGGGATTTTCCCGTTCGATGGCGAAAAGTCTACCACATCTGGCTGTCGTCGCCAAATCTGACGCAAGGCGGGCGATTCGGGGCGGGGCTTATCCCCAAAGTCCCCACAGGATTACCCCCCGGTTTTCCGTATCTGCCCACAGTGTCAGGCGGGTTTTCGCGCCTCTTGCCAAGCGCGGGGCGAGTTCAGGAAGATTTCTACCTCGGCCAGGGTTGCCGCGTCGAACGACCCTTGCGTGCAGGCCTCGGCCAGCACGTCCCACCAGGTGCACAGGTGATGCAGCGCCACGCCGTGATCTGCCAGCCGCTGGGTCGTTTCGGGGAAGATGCCGTAGTAGAAGATAACCGCCGTATGGCCGCAAGTCGCCCCCGTCTCGCGGATCGCATCGACGAAGGACAGCTTTGATCCGCCATCGGTGGTCAGGTCTTCGACCAGCAGCACGCGCTGGCCGGGCGTCATTGCGCCTTCGATCCGGGCGTTGCGACCATAGCCTTTGGGTTTCTTGCGCACGTAGGTCATCGGCAGCGCCATCCGTTCGGCCACCAGCGCGGCAAAGGGGATGCCTGCGGTTTCCCCCCCGGCGATGTTGTCAAACGCCTCGAGGCCAGCGTTGCGCATCACCGTGACGGTCAGGAAGTCCATGAGCACCGACCGGATGCGCGGATAGCTGATCAGCTTGCGGCAGTCGATGTAGGTGGGCGACGGCAGGCCGCTGGCCAGCGTGAACGGCGTCTCGGCGTTGAAGTGTACTGCCTTGATCTCCAGCAGCGCGCGGGCGGTCAGTCGGGCGATTTCGTCACGCGGGGGAAAGGCAGAGGGAATCATTGGCGGAAACTCGGTTCAGGCCACGACGTGCCAATGCACGGGAAAGCCGGGGTTGAAGACGGTGACGGGGCCTGCGTCAGAGCTGATCTTGTCGGGCCAGAGGCATTGGTCGGGGCGCTTTTCCAGCCGCAGCGTGCCTTGGTTCACCGGCAAGCGGTAGAAGGCCGGGCCGTGCAGCGAGGTGAACCCCTCCAGGCGGTCAAGCGCGCCGTCCTCTTCAAACAGATGCGCCAGCAGGGACATGGTGTTGGTAGCAGTAAAGCAGCCCGCGCAGCCGCAGGCATCTTCCTTAAGCGCATCGACATGCGGTGCGCTGTCGGTGCCAAGGAAATACCGGGGCGAGCCGGAGGTAGCGGCCCGTCGCAATGCCAGACGGTGCTTTTCGCGCTTTGCCACCGGCAGACAATAGTAATGTGGGCGGATGCCCCCGGCGAGGATGTGGTTGCGGTTCAGGATCAGGTGATGCGTGGTGATCGTCGCAGCCAACCCCTCACCCGCCTCGGCGGCATAGGCCACGCCTTCCCCGGTGGTGATATGTTCCATCACGAGGCGCAGTTCCGGCAGGCGGCGGCGCAGGGGATCAAGGACTGTGTCGATGAAGACCGCCTCACGGTCAAAGATATCGACCTCTGGCGTGGTCACCTCGCCATGGGTGCAAAGCGGGAGGCCTATCTCGGCCATCTTTTCCAAAACGGGCATCACCCGAGCCAGATCGCGCACGCCGGATTGCGAATTGGTGGTGGCCCCGGCGGGGTAAAGCTTGACTGCCTTGACCAGACCACTGGCCGCCGCGGCCGCCACGTTCGCCGGATCGGTGCCCTCGGTCAGATACAGGGTCATCAGGGGTTCAAACACCATGCCCGGGGGCAGGGCGGCGAGGATCCGGTCCCGGTACGCCGCCGCATCGGCAAGGGTCACCACCGGGGGCAAAAGGTTTGGCATGATGATCGCGCGGGCGAAATGGCGGGCGGTTTCGGGCAGGACGGCCTGAAGCATAGCCCCGTCGCGCAGATGCAGATGCCAATCATCGGGGCGGCGGATCGTCAGCGTGTCCATAAGACCCGCAGGTAGCGCAATCCGGACCCCATGGCCAGAGCCTTGGAGTGCGACCCTCGTATAATCCCCGACCAAAGGTTCCCCCCGTGCCCGGCGCTTTCCGCGACGCAGCTGGACCAAGCCCAGGCCGCCTGGGCCACCCACCGCGACGTCACCTGTTTCTACGCCGTCTACCCGGCGACTTCGGTCGCTGAACCGAGATGGTTCTTGATGAGCTTTCATGCAAGAAGCACGAAACCCTGCGCCCGCCGCCGACCTGCGCGCTCACCACCGAGGGTTTCCAGATGCGCGGCGGTTCGGCCGAGCCGCTTGTCGTCTTCGGCTGCCTCCGGCAGATGACAGCCGACCGGACGGAAGAGCTGCTCAACCTCGTGCCCTACTGATCCTCGCCAGTCAGCTCGGCCAGGCGGCGGCCAAAGCGCGGCGCGTTCAGCCGGGCGGTGACCGACCGGCAGATCTTGATCTCGCGCTTGCGATGGCCGGACAGGCGGGCCGCGGCCAGAATGGCGCGCAGATAGCTGCTGTTCGACCGCCGCCCGCGCCACAGCCAGGTAAAGTACGGGGCAGAGAATTTGCCCTCCATCGCCGCTTCCAGGATCCGGTCCAGCACCAGCATTTCGCGCAGCGTGTCCTCGGTGCCTTCGCCGGTATAGCGGGCGGACAGGTTCACGACCCAGGGCCGCTGGAACAGGGCGGCATGCATCGCGTCCGGCTGGTGCAGCGGATCATGGATCACCCACACGCGAGAGGCGCTTTCCGTCAGGTCGGGCGCATAGCCATAGCGGTTGCGAAAGTTGATCCGGCGCGCAATGCGGTGGCGTTCGTCCCAGCCGGCCCGGGCCGGGTCCAGCGTGGCGCGGGGGGCAACCAGCACCAGTTCGGCCCCGGGTGCCGTGATGGAATAGGCGGCGGCGGCATAGCCGGCTGGCCCTGCGCCGTAGAAGATTACCCGGTCGAAGTCTTCCAGAAACCCGTCATCCGACAGCCGGTCGAAATAGCGAAAGACAGCAGGGTCGCGCCACCACGTCTCGCCCTCGGCGATGATTGTCAGGATCGACCAGCCCCGTGCCTTGGCAAGGGCGAAATGTTCGGGAAGGTTGTCTTCGCGGTCGCGGATCGCGGCGGCATCTTCGAATGTGACCAACAGGACGGGGCGTTCCTCGGCGAAGAAGGCCCAGTGACGGTCGCCCAAGGGAAGGAAATCGCCATCCCCCTCGGCAATCGCCAGCATGGCTTTTTGCCAGTCCGCTGCAGCTCCCACAGTGTTCATTACTACCCTCGCCCGATGAGGCGACTGTTTACAAAGTGGGGCCAAATGTGGGCTAAAACTTCAACCTTCACAAGGCCTTGTCCATGCAGAAGCAGGCCTTCATGGCAAACAGCTTCACCGGATTGTTTCTGGTTGAGCTTGCAGTACAACCCAGGGGCTTCGCGGATCACAGATTTTCAACCATCGTCGGCAACCGACCGCGGGAACCGCCGCCAGATGCTTTCCGCCACTTCGCGCGAAAGGACGCCTGTGGGCGGCGTCATCAGCAGCCGACCGTAAAGCGCGCGCCACGCCTCCTCGGCCATCAGCGCGCGAAATCGGGCGTGACGCCACGCGACGGCAGCCTGATGCAGCGGACCGAGCACCGGGTCGGCGTGGAGGTCGTCGCGCAAGGTGGCACTGTCCAGCGCCACGATGCTGCGATCCCCGACATCGCAGAAATTGCGGTCGACCCAGTAATCCATCTTCAGGCTGGTCACCCCGGGAAAGACGCTGCCCCGGTCGCATTTCACCACAAAGCTTTCCATGGCACCCAGGGCATAGTGGTTCAGCTGCACCAGACCAAAGCAGTCCCGGCCCGGGTCGGTGAAGATGCGCGCGGTGTGAAACGTGGCAGGCAGGCGGCTTCCCGAGCCATCGAACCAAGCTTGCGCCGCCATCCGGTCCCGGTCAGGACTGCGCGGCCGGTGGACGCCCAGCTTGGCATAGCTGCCATCATTGCGAAACAGCGTCTTGAACAGCGAGGCCCGCCACGGCCAGTGCAGCACTTCGGGGGCAGTGCGGGTGAAGGTTTCAGTGATAGGCCGGTCTTCATATCCAATCACCCCGGCATTGCCGAAGAACCGCCAGGTCATTGGGATCGCCGTGGCCTTGGGCAGGGCGGCCAGCAGGGCGGGAATGGTGCGATTGCCGGTATGGATGTTGACGAATTCATCAATGTCGATCGGCATAAGCCAGTCAGCATCTGCCATCAGGGGATGCCCGTCGGCCTGCTTGTACGCCGCCCATTGCGGGCCTTCCTTGTGGGGGCCGTCATTGCTGACATGGGTCAGCCAGCCCATCGCCTGCATCCGGTCCAGCACGGCGTCGGTGCCATCGCTGCAATCGTTGGAAAACACCAGAAAGTCGGTGAAACCGCAGGCACGATGATGGGCGAACCATTCCAGAAGGAACGCGCCCTCGTTGCGCACGGTAAGGATCGCCGTCACGCGCACGTCACTCTCCCGTTTGTGGCACCCAGTGTGTTGCCTAGCACGGGGCGCAGGTCCGGGAAACCGTCAGAAGAACGCTTGCAAACCGGTGATCGCCCGGCCAAGGATCAGCGCGTGGACGTCATGTGTGCCCTCGTAGGTGTTCACTGTCTCCAGGTTCACCATGTGGCGCATCACCTGAAAATCCTCGGAGATCCCGTTGCCGCCATGCATGTCGCGCGCCATTCGGGCTGCGTCCAGAGCCTTGCCGCAGTTGTTGCGCTTGACGATTGAAATCATCTCGGGCGCTGCATTCGCCTCATCCATCAGCCGACCCACGCGCAGGGACGCCTGCAGCCCCAACGAAATCTCGGTCATCATGTTGGCCAGCTTCAACTGGAACAACTGCGTCTGCGCCAGCGGGCGGCCGAACTGCTTGCGGTCAAGGCCATACTGCCGCGCGGCGTGCATGCAGAACTCTGCTGCCCCCATCACGCCCCAGCTGATCCCGTAGCGGGCCCGGTTCAGGCAACCGAACGGGCCCTTCAGCCCTTCGACAAAGGGCAAAAGCGCCTCTTCGCCCACTTCGACATCCTTCAGCACAATTTCTCCGGTGACCGAGGCCCGAAGGCTGAGCTTGCCTCCGACCTTGGGCGCGGAAAGCCCCGCAGTGCCCTTGTCCAGCACAAAGCCCTTGATTTTGCCGCCATGCGCCTCCGACTTGGCCCAGACCACGAAGACATCGGCAATGGGCGCGTTGGAAATCCACATCTTCGCGCCGTTCAGCACATAGCCGCTGGCCGTCTTCTTCGCGACCGTCTTCATTCCCGCCGGGTCTGACCCCGCGTCCGGTTCCGTCAGCCCGAAACAGCCGATCCATTCACCTGAAGCCAGCTTCGCCAGATACTTCAGGCGCTGCGCTTCGGTGCCGTAGGCGTAGATCGGATACATCACCAGTGAGGACTGCACCGACATCATCGACCGATAACCCGAATCGACCCGCTCCACTTCCCGCGCCACAAGGCCATAGGCGACATAGGATGCACCAAGCCCGCCGTATTCCTCCGGGATCGTCACGCCCAGAAGCCCCATCTGTCCCATCTCGCGGAAGATCGACGGGTCGGTCGTCTCCTCCCGGTAGGCCGCCACCACGCGCGGTTGCAGCTTTTCGGTTGCATAGGCCCGCGCGGCATCGCGCAGCATGCGTTCCTCTTCCGTCAACTGGTCCTCCAGCCGGAACGGGTCTTCCCAGTCGAACCGGCCAAGGTCCGGCGCATCCTTGGATTTCAGTTTTGGCCGGGTTTTCGGGGCATCAAGCATGGGAACCTCCATTTGAACCAATGATTGCACGAAACACCCTGCCGCGCTATCGAAAGGCCTGCCCGACTTCATGAGGAAAACTCATAATGCTGCCGCGCCGCCACTTGCCCGCAATCTCTGCCTTGATGGCGCTGGAGGCGGTGGACCGTCTGGGCACGGCCTCTGCCGCAGCCGAGGAGCTGTCCCTGACCCAAGGCGCGATCAGCCGCGCGCTGCAGGGGTTGGAGGCGCAACTTGGCGTCCCGCTGATCCTGCGAGACCGTCAGCGCCTGCGCCTGACCTCCGGCGGGGCCGACTATGTGGCCGAGGTGCGCAAGGCCTTGAACCAGCTTGCCTCTGCCTCACTGGCCCTGCGTGCCAACCCGCTTGGCGGCAGCCTGAATCTTGCCATCCTGCCCGCCTTCGGGATGCATTGGCTTGCCCCGCGCCTGCCGCAGTTCATCGCTGCCCACCCCGAGGTGACTCTGAACCTGTCGACGCGCCTGCGCCCCTTCGATTTCGCGGGCGCGGGCTTTGATGCGGCCATCCACTACGGGCGGCAGGATTGGCCGGGGGTATCTTATCTCAAGCTCATGGATGAGGACATTCTGGCCGTCGCTGCCCCCGCGCTTGTCCCGGAACCGCTGGACCGGGCCACGGATATCCTCACCCACCCCCTTCTCCAGATGGAAAGTCGCACGGGTGACTGGGGCCGCTGGCTTGCGCATCACGGCGCCCCGGGCCAACGCCCGCCCGGCATGCTGTTCGACCAGTTCGCCACCATGGCCCAAGGTGCTGTGCATGGCCTTGGCCTTGCCTTGCTGCCCAGCTTTCTCATCATCCGGGAATTGGAGGAACGCCGCCTTATCCCGGTCTTTGGCGGCACTGTCCCGGCCTTGGGCAGCTACTACCTCGTCTGGCCAAGGGACAGGCCGCCCCGCGCGCCCTTGAAATCCTTCCGCGACTGGGTGACGCAACAGGCGAAGCCTTGACCGCAGGCCCCCCCACAGGCCAGCATGGCCCGGCAGGAGGACCCGTTGACCGCAATTCCCCAAAGCATTGACGCGGTAGAAGCGCTTCTGGCAGGACAGGGCTATGTCTCCTCCCGCGCTCTTGCGACCGTTGTCTTTCTGTCCCTGAAGCTTGGCCGCCCGCTGTTTCTGGAGGGTGAGGCCGGGGTGGGCAAGACCGAGATTGCCAAGACCCTTGCCACCGCCCTTGGCCGCCGCCTGATCCGGCTGCAATGCTACGAGGGCCTTGATGCCGCCTCAGCCGTCGCTGAATGGAACTTTGCCGCCCAGATGATCGCGATCCGCACCGCCGAAGCAACCGGGGCAGGCGACCGGGATGCCTTGAAGACCGAGCTTTTCACCGAAGAATACCTGATCGAACGCCCGCTCCTCGCCGCGATGCGCCCCCAACCCGGCGGCGCGCCGGTTCTTCTGATCGACGAAATCGATCGCACGGATGAGCCGTTCGAGGCCTTTCTGTTGGAGGCGCTCTCCGATTTCCAGGTGACGATCCCCGAGCTTGGCACCATCCGCGCCCCCGTACCCCCCATTGTCATCCTGACTTCCAACCGCACGCGTGAGGTGCATGACGCGCTGAAACGCCGCTGCCTCTATCACTGGGTCGACTACCCAGCCTTCGGCCGCGAACTTGCCATCCTGAACGCCCGCGTGCCCGAGGCACAGGCCGCCCTCAGCCGCGAGGTGGTGGCCTTCGTGCAAGCCTTGCGTCGTGAAGACCTCTTCAAACGCCCCGGCGTCGCCGAAACCATCGACTGGGCCAGATGCCTTCTTGCTCTCGATGTTGTCGCCCTCAGCCCCGAAGTCATCGCCGACACCCTTGGCGCAATCCTGAAATTCCAGGACGACATCCAGAAACTGCAAGGCCTGGAAACCACCCGCCTCCTCGATGCCGTCCGCCGGGAGACCGCTGCATGACCTTTCATTCTGGAACAAATATCCCACAGGGGGTCTGGGGGGTGTGAAACCCCCCAGCCTTGGTCCCGATGGTAACCTATGCCGCCTTGGAAATCCCCGAAGACGGCAAGCTCGCCCACAACATCACCCATTTCGCCCGTGCGCTGCGCAAGGCCGGGTTGCCCATCGGCCCCGGACGCATCCTGGACACAATCCGTGCCGTCGAAGCCGCCGGCTTCACCCGGCGTGAGGATTTCTACCACACGCTCCACGCCTGCCTTGTCAGCCGTCCCGAACACGCCCGCATCTTCGCCGAGGTCTTCCGGCTGTTCTGGCGCGACCCGCAGTTCCTCGAACACTTGATGTCGCTCATCATCCCGCAGGTGAAGGGTCTGCAGGACGACCGCCCCGCCGCCCCAGCCGAACGCCGCGCGGCCGAGGCACTGCTGGACGGCGTCGCCCCACCACCATCGAAAGCCGCCGAGGCGGGCGAAGAGATCACCATCGACGCCACCGCCACCCAATCGGCCGAGGAACGCCTTCGCACCCTTGATTTCGAACTGATGTCCGCAGCCGAAATGGCCGAGGCCAAGCGAATGCTGGCAAAGCTTTCCCTGCCGGTAAAACCCCTGATCACCCGCCGCACCCGGGCCTCGACCCATGGCAGCGGCATCGACCTGCGCCGCACTCTGCGCCAAAGCCTCCGGCACGGCGGCGAGATCACCAGCCTTGCCCGCAAGACCCCGGTCGCCCGCTGGCCGAACCTGATCGTTCTTTGTGACATCTCCGGCTCCATGGCTGATTACAGCCGCATGGTTCTGCACTTCGTTCATGCGGTGGCCAACCGTAAGGGTCAGGGCTGGGCGCGCGTCCATGCCTTCACCTTTGGCACCCGCCTTACCAACATCACCCGGCACCTGCGCACCCGCGACGTCGATGCCGCTCTGAACGCGGCCGGTGCCCAGGCGCAGGACTGGGCTGGCGGCACGCGAATCGGCACGTCGCTGCGCAGCTTCAACCGCGACTGGTCGCGTCGTGTGCTGGGGCAGGGGGCTGTCGTCCTTCTCATCACCGACGGGCTTGACCGCGACGACGGCGGCGCATTGGCTACGGAAATCGAGCGTCTTCACCTGTCCTGCCGCCGCCTCATCTGGCTTAACCCGCTTCTGCGCTGGACCGGTTTTACCCCCAAGGCGGCCGGAATCCGCGCGATGTTGCCCCATGTCGACAGCTTCCGCGCGGGTCACAGCATCGCCTCGCTCGAGGCGCTGGGGGCGGCCATTTCCAGCCCTGGTGACGGGGGTGAAAAAGCGCGCCTCATGGTCCTGCTGGGCAAACAGGCGGCGCCTTGCCCGTGGTTATAGCCAAGCAAGGTGCTGATATCGCATATCAGGATGAAGAACGCCTTATGGTGGCATCGGGATCAATGGGAACCGGGGTCAGTCTTCCGGGTTTCCCCTTTGGCCATCACCATGAGGTACGCTATGAAAAAGTTTTTGATTTCCACCACGGCACTGTCGGTTGCACTGTCCCCTGTGGCGACATTCCCGGCCTTCTCCCAGACCCTAGCCGAAGATGGCTCTGTGGTCGGACCGGACGGGGCCGTTCTTTGCGTGCCGACCGCCGATGCAGCCTGCGATGTTGAGGCCATCATCCAGACCATGCAAGCCGCTGAGGCCGCAGTTGCGGCTGAGGCCGCCGCCGCCGAAGCCGCCCTGGCCGCTGCCGAGGCTCAAGCCACGGCCCAGGCCGAGGCCGATGCCGCAGCGCAGGCAGCGCTGGAGGCCGAAACCGCGGCCCAGCTTGAGGTGGAAGCCGCCGCCGCGGCCGAGGCCGCCGCAGCAGCCGCCGCCCAGGCCGAGGCTGAAGCCGCCGCTCAGGCGGAAGCCGACGCTGAAGCTGCCGCCCAGGCGGAAGCCGACGCAACAGCCCAGGCAGCGGCAGACGCCGAAGCCGCCGCGCGGGCCGAAGCCGACGCTGCAGCGCAGGCAGCCGCTGAGGCAGAGGCTGCATCCCAGGCGCAGGCAGAAGCCGCCGCCGAAGCAGCCGCCGAGGCTGAAGCCGCCGCACAAGCCGCGACAGAGGCAGAGGCCGAATCGCAGGCAGCCAGAGAAGCCGAGATCGAAGCCGACCAGAAAGCAGTTGATGCGCAGGCCGAAACCGACGCTGCTGCCCAGGCCGAAGCTGACGCTGCTGCCCAAGGCGAAGCCGATGCTGCTGCCCAGGCCGAAGCTGACGCTGCTGCCCAAGGCGAAGCCGATGCTGCCGCCCAGGCCGAAGCCGACGCTGCCGCACAGGCCGAGGCTGATGCCCAAGGCAACGCCGAAGCCGAGCCTGCGGACGCGGATCCGGCGGTCGCTGATCCAGCGGTCACGGACGAAGCCGTTGCCGAAGAAGCGGCACCTGCTGAAGAGGCAGACGCAAACCCAGATACCGCCGTTGCCGAGGATGCGACCGCGGAGGAAGCTCTAGACCCTGCAACGGTCGAGGTGGTTGACCCGGCAATTGCCGCCGCCGCCCTTGCCGAGGCCGAGGAAGAACTCGCGATCAGCGACACCGGCGAGATGGTCGATCCGGCCGCTGGCCTGAGGGTTGCCGAACCGCAAGCTTCAAACGCAGACGCCGAACCGGTGGATGTGCCCGTCATTTCGGAAACCGAAGTGGAAGGCCTTACCGAGCTTCTGTCCGCAGACGGCGCTGGCATCAACCTGGAACGCCTGGCCGCGGCTGCCGCAGTCGCCGGAGTCGCTTTGGGCGGTGACGGTGAACCCGCTGAGACTCCGGTCGACCAAGCTGATCTGATCGGCTCGATAACCAAAACGATCACCGAAGGCAGCACACGCACCTCGGCCGAGGAATTTGCCGCAGCGCCCGTCGCCCTGTCGGAGGGCCGCAAGAGCGGCCTGTCAAACCTGGAGAAAGCGGGGCTTTTGGTTCTTGGCGCACTTACGGTCGGCGCGATCATCAAGAACAACGAACGCGCGGAAGAGCGTCGTGTCGTCTCCAACACCGGTGACCGCGTTGTCGTGCTGAACCCCGACGGGACCTATCAGGTTCTGAAGGACGACGACACCGTGATCCGCCGCCCCGGTTCAACTGTTCGGACGGAAACTTTCCGTGACGGGTCGACCCGGACCATCGTGGAACGTCAGGACGGCACCCAGGTCGTGACGATCCGTGATGCGACGGGCCGCGTCCTGCGCCGTGCAACCTATGATGACCTTGGGCGCGAACTGATCCTGTTCGATGATCTGGAGAGGGAAGAGGTCGTGGTGGTTCGCGATCTGCCGACGCCACGCACCCGCATCGTGATCTCGTCCAAGGACAATGACGTCGCCCTCAAGCGCGAGTTGGCCGCTCTTGAGGCAGACAGGGCCGGGCGGAACTTCTCGCTTCGCCAGATCCGCGAGATCCCGCAGGTGCGCGCGCTTGCAGCGGTGATAGACGCGGAGGCAGTGGCTTTTGCCAGCGGTTCGGCGGCCATCGGGGCCAGTGAAGCCCGCAATCTGGCCAGCCTCGGCCGGGTCATGCAGGACCTGCTGGATGAAAACCCGGGCGAGGTTTTCCTGATCGAAGGCCACACCGATGCCACGGGCAAGGCGGCGATGAACCTTGCCCTGTCAGACCGTCGTGCCGAATCAGTGGCGCTGGCCTTGGCGGAATATTTCGACATTCCGCCGGAAAACATGGTTGTGCAGGGTTATGGCGAAAAGGAACTGTTGGTCGACACTCTAGCCAACGAACCGCTGAACCGCCGGGTCGAGGTGAGGGTAATCACCCCGTTGCTGCGGACGGCTGCCCTTCGCTAAGCGCCGAAAGACCAGACGCAACGCCGCAGGTTCGCGCCTGCGGCGTTGTGCATTTCAGTGGCAAAGGTCAGGGGCGGGCCGCATACTCGGGGCTGCAACGGAAGGACCGGCCATGACCCGCGCCGCACATGACAGCATCCCCGAGGCCGCACTCGCCTGGCACCGCGCCGGACATGGGGCGGCTTTGGCCACGGTGGTGGAAACTTGGGGCTCGGCCCCCCGACAGGCGGGCAGCCAGCTAGCGGTGTCCGGAGCGGGTGAAATGGTCGGCTCAGTCTCGGGTGGTTGTGTCGAAAGTGCTGTGGTGACCGAGGCGCTTGAGGCCCTTCAGGACTTCCGTCCGCGCATCCTGACCTTCGGTGTCACCGACGAGACGGCCTTTGCCGCGGGCCTTGCCTGCGGGGGTACGATCCGGATTTTGGTGGAACCGGTAGCCGACCGGGGTGAGGCGTTGCCCGAAGCCGTGCTTGCCGATCTCGTGACCGCGCGTGCAATCCCGCGTGCCCAGGCGCTGGTGACACAGACCAACGGATGGCAGCGCAGCCTTGTTGCCCCGGGCGAAGACCCCGCCGTCGATGCGCGCCTGCGGTCCGACCGCTCGGGGATGGAGGAGGACGGGCGTTTCATTGCCATTCATAACCCCCCCCTGCGGCTGATCGTGGTGGGGGCGGTGCATATCGCGCAGCCCCTGCTGATCATCGCCCGCACCTGCGGCTACGCCTGCACCCTGATCGACCCGCGCGGGGCTTTCGGGTCGGACGCGCGCTTTCCCGGTGAAACGATTCTTGACGACTGGCCCGATGAAGCCTTGGCAAGCCTTGCGCCGGATGGCCGTACAGCCATCGTGACGCTGACGCATGACCCTAAACTAGATGACCCCGCCATCCGCACGGCCTTGCGGTCGGGTGCGTTCTACCTTGGCAGCCTTGGGTCGAAGAAAACCCATGCCAAGCGGGTGGAGCGGCTGACGGCCGAAGGGTTTACTCCCGACGCGCTTGCCCTGATCCACGCCCCTGTCGGCCTTGATATCGGTGCCAGGACGCCAGCTGAAATTGCGATCAGCATCATGGCGCAGATTACCGAGGCCTTGCGGTCCTGATGCGCTTCGGGCCGGTTCCCCTTGCGGATGCGATGGGCACGATCCTCGCCCATTCAGTGTCCTTGCCCGAGGGGCGGCTGCGCAAAGGCTCTCGGCTTGGCGCGGCAGAGGTCGCCCTCTTGCATGCCGCAGGTTTTGCCGAAGTGACCGTGGCCCGGCTTGGTCCTGGCGACATGCATGAAGACGCGGCGGCGCTGGCAGTGGCGCAGACGCTGCTGCCGAACCCAGTGGCGGCGGGGCTGGCGCTGCGTCCGGTCGGCACCGGCAGGGTCAATATCCACGCCGATGTGACCGGAGTGCTCGAGGTCCTCGCCGAACGGATTGATGCCCTGAACGCGGTCGATCCGATGATTACGCTGGCCACGGTACCGCGTTGGCAACGCCTGTCCAAAGGAGATATGGCCGCAACCGTGAAGATCATCGCCTATGGTGTCGATCAGGCCGCCGTCGCAGCGGCGTGCAATGCGGGCGTGACGGCCCTGCGGATGCGGCCGGTTGCGATGGCGCGGGCCATGCTGATCCAGACAATTACTGACGCTGATGACGGCGAAAAGGGCCACCGCGCTATTCGGAAGCGGCTGACCGCCTTGGATGTCTGTATGGAGCCGAAGGTCCTCGTCCGCCACCGAGAGGAAGATCTGGCAGCGGCCCTGTCCGCCGTGTCGGGGGTAGATCTGATCCTGATCCTGACCGCCTCTGCGACCTCGGACTGGCAGGATGTCGCCCCGCAGGCCCTGCGCCGCGCCGGAGGCACTGTTGACCACTTCGGGATGCCGGTTGATCCCGGGAATCTGTTGTTCATTGGCCGGCTTGGCGCTGTCCCGGTGATCGGCCTGCCGGGCTGCGCCAAAAGCTCTGCACCGAACGGCGCGGACTGGGTGATGGAGCGAGTGATTTGCGGGGTTCCCGTCACCCCAGCCGACATCGCTGCAATGGGGGTGGGAGGGCTGTTGAAGGAAAGTCCGGTGCGCGGTCGCCCGCGAGAGGCCTTGCCTGCTTCGGGCTACACGTGAAACGGGGGCCATTGGCCCCCGCACCGGTTAGGTTCGTGATCGCGACTGATTTACTTCGGCCCGATCATCATCACCATCTGGCGGCCTTCCAGACGTGGAAAGGATTCGATCTTGCCAAGCTCGGCCACGTCAGCCTCGACCCGTTTGAGCAGTTCCAGACCCAGATCCTGATGCGCCATTTCGCGACCACGAAAGCGCAGGGTGACCTTCACCTTGTCGCCTTCCTCCAGAAACTTCACGACCGAGCGCATCTTGACGTCGTAATCATGGGTATCCGTCCCAGGGCGGAACTTGATTTCCTTGATCTCGATGACCTTCTGCTTTTTGCGGGCCTCGGCCTCGCGCTTCTGGGTCTCGTACTTGAACTTGCCGAAGTCCATGATCTTGCAGACCGGCGGCACCGCCGTGGGCGAGATTTCGACCAGGTCAAGCCCGGCCTCCTCGGCCATCTGCATGGCACGGGCCGGGGTGACGACCCCGACATTTTCGCCATCCGCGCCAATCAGCCGGATTTCCGTTGAACGGATGCGATCATTGATCCGAGGGCCGGTTTCGCGCTGTGGCGGGGCATTGTGGGGGCGGCGGGCTATGGTGTGAGTCCTTTGGTTGTTGCGTCCAGCGCGCGCAATCTAGACCCGCTGTTCGTCTCCTGCAACCCAGACAACCCGAATAGGGCGGGAAAAACCCCAAGAGTCCGGCGTTTTCGAGCCGGATGGCATGGCCCCGGTCTTTTCAACCGAGATTTAAACTGGCATATGACCGCAATCCGGGCTCTAGCACCGGTCATGGGAGTATTCGACATGAACAGAACCGTAATCATTGGCGCGATTGTCGTCCTGCTTGCAGCGGGTGGCTATTACCAGTTCAGCTATCTGCCCGCGCAAGAAGCCGCTGCCGAAGCCGCCGCTGCCGAAGCGGCCGCTGCCGAAGCCGCCGCTGCTGAAGCCGCCGCTGCCGAAGCCGCCGCTGCTGCCGAAGCCGCCGCTGCTGCCGAAGCTGCCGCCGCTGCAGAAGCCGCCGCTGCCACGACCGAAGCCGCCACTGGCGCTGAGGCAGCGCTGGATCCGGCGACTTTCGACGCGGATTCCGTTGTCGTGATGATCGATGCGTCGACGCTGGACGATGCGACAAAGACCACGCTCAGGACCGCCGTCGAAGCCGCCCGCACCAACCCGGCGCTGGTCGCTGACACTCTGGCGCAAGTCCGGACCGCCCTCGGCATGTGATTTCTGGCAGTAGCCGGAACGCGAAGGCCCCGGAGATACTCCGGGGCCTTATCTATTGGGAAGTCTTCGGGTCAGATACCGTCGCCGACGAAGGCCTTTTCCACCACAAACTCCCGCGGCTCGGAATTCGCGCCTTCCCGCAGACCGAAACCTTCCAGGATCGCCTTTACGTCCACATTGAAAGCCAGAGACCCACAAACCATCGCCCGATCATCTGCCGGGTTCATTGGCGGCAGACCCAGATCAGAGAACACTTTCCCCGAGGACAGGTTGTCCGTAACCCGTCCCATTCGGAAAGATGCTTCACGCGTGGTGGTGGGGTAGTATACCAACTTGTCGCCCATCAGTTCGCCGATCAAAGGATCATCCTTCAGACTTTCCAGCAGTTGGCGGCCGTATTCCAGCTCGGCCACCTCGCGGCAAGTATGCATCATGATGATCTGGTCGTACTTCTCATAGGTCTCGGGTTCGCGCATCAGGCTGGCGAAGGGCGCAAGCCCGGTCCCGGTCGCCAGAAACCACAGCCGTTTGCCCGGCAGAAGCGCATCATGCACCAGCGTGCCGACAGGTTTGGGGCGCAAGATGATCTCGTCCCCCGGCTGGATATGCTGAAGCTTCGAGGTCAGCGGGCCGTCAGGCACCTTGATCGAATAGAACTCCAGCTCCTCATCCCAAGCCGGGGAGGCGATGGAATAGGCGCGGAGCAATGGTTTGCCATTCTCGCCCATCAGGCCGATCATCACGAACTCGCCCGAGCGGAACCGCAAGGACTGCGGCCGCGTCACACGGAAGGAAAACAGCCGGTCGGTCCAGTGCTGGACGCTTGTCACGGTCTGCGCATCCGGCAGATGCAACTTGGCGGCGGGGATCGGGCTTGCTTCGGTCATCATCATTTCGGTCATGAGGTCATCCCGGCCTAGGCCGGCCTTTCACTTCTAGCCTTGATTCAAGTCATGTAAAGCTGTGGCTCAGGCGCGCATGCGGGCCTGATAGTTGTGTTGCGGCCAGTCGGCGCGAAACTGCCACTGGTCGGCAGGCTGGCGGGCGGCAAGGTCATCCGGGATTTCCGCCCCGTCAAAGCCCACCCGGCGCAACATTGCATACTGATCGGCGATTACTGGACCAAGGGCCAGAAGCTGGCGGGCATACCCCATCTCGCGCAGCCGCCGCGCGACGGTGAAGGCGCGGCCGTCGTTGAAGGCGGGAAATGCCACACGGATCAGCGTAAGGCGGGCAAGGTGGTCGGCCAGTGCCTTGGGATCATCGGTATTGGCCAGATCAACCGCGTCATGGGCGGGTGCCAGATCGGCCAAAGCCACGATGTCGCGCTGCGTTGCGGGGTGAAATCCCGCGTCGGTCACAATCACGCTCATGCCGCATTCTCCTTTGAAGTCTGATCGGGCGGGGTTCGGACGGCTTTGCCGTCGATGAAATGGATGCCACACTCGGTCTTTTGCGTTCCGCGCCAACGGCCCGCGCGCGGGTCTTCACCCGGTTTCACCGCACTGGTGCAGGGTGCGCAACCAATGGAGGGAAAGCCCTTGGCAACCAGCGGATGCCGGGGCAGGCGGTTTTCAACCATGTATTCCTCAAGGTCTTCGCGTCCCCAATGGGCCAGCGGGTTGACCTTGATCCGGAAATCAGCTTCGGGCTCAAAAAAGTCGATGGTGCCCCGGTCGGCGTTCTGAAAGCGCTTGCGACCGGTGATCCACCCGTCGAATGTGGAAAGCGCGCGCTCCAGCGGCTCAACCTTACGGACCGCGCAGCACGCATCGGTGGAGAATTGGTGCAGGGTGCCGTCCGGATCTTCAAAGCTGACCCGTGCGGGGTTCGCCCGGATCTTGCGGATGTCGCAAAGGTTCAGTTTTTCGGCAAGCTCACGCTGATAATCCAGCGTTTCGGCAAACAGCATCCGCGTGTCGACAAATAGGACCGGCGTTTCCGGCGCGATCACGCTGACAAGATGCAAAAGCACCACCGATTCCGCCCCGAAAGACGACACCAGTGCAACACGCCCAAGGTCGACGTCCTTCAAGGCATGCTCCAGCACGGCAGTTGCGGAGTGGTGGCGGTAACGCGTATTTAGCGACGCCACGCGGTCGGCAACCGGCCCGCCGTGCAGATCACGCGGCATCTTGTGCGGCTTCCGTCTCGTAAAGCGCGGCCTTGAACGGGTCCATCCCCACGCGGCGGTAGGCTTGCAGAAAGGTCTCCGATGCCTCAAGCCGCAAGCCCAGATAAGCGCGCAGGATACGCTCAATGGCGGGGACAATTTCGGTGTAGGCAAAGCCCGGACCAGTCTTGTCGCCGATGACGGCAGTTTCCGTGCCGTCGCCGCCGAGGGTGATCTGGTAGTTCTCCACTCCCGCGCGGTCCAGCCCCAGAATACCGATGTGGCCGACATGGTGATGCCCGCAGGCATTGATGCAGCCCGAGATCTTGATCTTCAGCGGGCCGATTTCATGCTCCAGCTTCAGCGCCTCGAAGTGGGTGGCCAATTCCTGCGCCACGGGGATCGAGCGGGCGGTGGCAAGCGCGCAATAGTCCATGCCGGGGCAGGCGATGATGTCGCTGAGAAGGCCGACATTTGCGGTGGCGAGGCCTGCCGTCGTCAGCGCGGCATGGAGGGACGGAAGGTCCGATTTGTGGACATGCGGCAGGATGACGTTCTGCTCATGGCTGATGCGCAGGTCGGAATGGCCATACCTTTCGGCCAGATCAGCCATCAGCCGCATCTGCGCGCTGGTGGCGTCGCCGGGCGTTTCGCCATGCGCCTTGAGGCTGATGGTGACGATCACATACTGGTCGTTGCGGTGGGCGGTCAGGTTGGTATCGGCCCAGGCGCGGAAAATCGGGTCGGCTTTACGGAAGGCGTCACAAGCATCGACCGGTGCGTTGCGGAAGGCGGGGGCCGCGAAGGCCTGCCGAATTTCCTCAAGCAGTTTCATATCGTTACCGCCAAAAAGGGGGCGAAGCTCCGCAAAGCGGGCTTCGATCATCCGGGTGATTTCTTCGGCCCCGGTCTCATGCACGGTGATCTTGATGCGGGCCTTGTACTTGTTGTCGCGGCGACCCAGTGTGTTGTAGACGGAAAGGACAGCCTCGACATAAGGCAGCAGGTCAGCCTCGGGCAGGAAATCGCGCACCGTGACGCCGATCATGGGTGTGCGTCCAAGGCCGCCACCGACCATGACTTCAAAGCCGGTGTCACCCCTGTCGTTGCGGACCATCCGCAGGCCAATGTCATGGGCACGAGTCACGGCGCGGTCATTGGGGCTGCCGGTGATGGCGATCTTGAACTTGCGCGGCAGGAACTGAAATTCCGGGTGATCTGTGGACCATTGGCGGAGGAGTTCGGCATAGGGGCGTGGATCCGCAATTTCATCGGCAGCGGCGCCAGCGAAATGGTCTGCGGTCACGTTGCGCACACAGTTGCCCGAGGTCTGGATCGCATGCATCTCAACATCGGCCAGCGCGCCAAGGATCGCGGACACGTCGGGCAGTTTCGGCCAGTTGAACTGGATGTTCTGCCGGGTGGTGAAGTGGCCATAGCCCTTGTCCCAGGTGTCGGCAATCAGGGCAAGTTGGCGCATCTGGCGGGGGTTCAACGACCCATAGGGGATCGCCACCCGCAGCATGTAGGCGTGAAGCTGCAGATAGAGGCCATTCATCAGGCGAAGGGGGCGAAACTCCTCCTCAGTCAGGCTGCCGTCAAGGCGACGGTCAACCTGCTGGGTGAACTGCGCGACGCGGGCGCGGACGAAGGCTTCGTCGAAGTCGGAATAGGAATACATGGTGCCTCAGCTGGCCAGATCGGCTTGCTTGCCGTGGTTGTAATTCGAAGGCCCGCGGGTGCGGAACTCTTCGCGAAAATGCGTGGGTTCCGGGCCGTTCTGCCCCGGCTTCGCATCCGCGAGATACGCGCCGACCACAAGCAGTTTCTGGGCTGTGGCATGCAGAAGTCGCATCTGGGCATGGGCCTCATCTTCGATGAGTTCCGCCTCGTGATGGTGTGGCGACCAGCGGTCATCGACAGTGAGGTAGACGACGCTGCCCTCCCGAAGGAAGTTGGCGGTGACGACCTTTGGGGTAAAGCGGCGGCTCATGCGCGGGCCTCCAGGAGGGGGACAAGGGCTGCGGCAGCCTCACGCGGGGCAAGGCCGAACAGGATGACGGCGGGGCCCTCCGTCCGGGCAGCAGCCTCGGGCAGGGTGGCAAGAGTGGCGGAATGCACGCGTTCATCAGCGCGGCTTACGTTTTCGACCAGCGTGACCGGCGTGTCTGCGGCTGCACAGTACATCATGAGCCGACCCTGAATGAAGCGGGCCGACTTTTTGCCCATGTAGATCGCGGCCACTTCGCCCTTGCGCGCCAGGCCGCGCCAGTCCTGTTCGGCAAAGCCCGCCATATCATGGCCAGTGATGATCCGCAGGCTGGCATTACGTCCCCGGCGGGTGAGCGATTGCCCGATCCGTGCAGCGGCAACGCTGGCCGAAGTAAGCCCGGGCAGAATGTTGAATCCGAGGCCGGCAGCCTCCAACGCCCCGATCTCTTCATCCAGACGGCCGAAAATGCCGCAGTCGCCGCCCTTGAGGCGCACGACGCGCGCGCCGGAAAGGGCCTCGACGACCAGTACGGCGTTGATCGTGGTTTGCGGAGTAGAGAGGCCGAAGCCTTCCTTGCCAACGTCGATACGACGAGTCTGCGCCGGGATCAGCGCCAGCACCTCATCACCGACAAGCCGGTCGTGAATGACGACATCGGCCTCGGTGATTGCGCGCAGTGCACCAAGCGTCAGGTGATCGGCAGCACCCGGACCGGCACCGACGAAGAGAACAGGCGACTGTAAGCGGTCAAGCATCGTAAGGCCCCGATTTTCCTGATTCAATATAGGATATTTTCCTGCATGACGGCCAGTGGCGCTTGCAGATAAGGATGATTGTTCCAATACTCCCCCCAAGTGGAACAAGGTTCCGACAAGCGGGAGCGAATGCGAATGGCGGCCCAACTGGACGATCTGGACCGGAAAATCCTGTCAGAACTGCAGACGGATGCGGAGCAGTCGCTGGACGAAATCGCGCGAAAGGTGGGGTCTTCGAAGACGCCCGTCTGGAACCGGATCCGCCGGATGCGCGAACACGGCGTGATCACGCGCACGACAGCCATACTTGATCCGGAGGCGCTGGGGCTGGAGGCTTGCTTCTTCGTGCTGATTCGTACGTCTGAACATGAGGCCGAATGGCAGCAACGCTTTCTGAAAGCATTGAAAGAGCGCCCCGAAGTGCTGGAGGCGCACCGGCTGGCTGGCGACATCGACTATATCCTGAAAGTGCGGGTCAGGAACGCGCGGGCCTATGACACCTTCTATCAGGCACTGATTTCCGAAGTTCGGATCTACAATGTGACCGCACTTCTCAGCATGGAAGAGATCAAGTCCACCACCGTCCTGCCGCTCTGACCGGCGGCCTTCAGAAAGAGCGCGTTCCGCGCAAGCCCTGTGTCTCGCCTCTGGCGCGCGAAGCCGCGCGCCAACCGGCTCGGCGCGGCCTCCGGCGGGAGTATTTCTCAAAAGTGCAAACGGGCTTGCTCTTTTCGGCAAATACTTTGGGGAGTTTGAGGGGCCAGCCCCTCATTCCCTGAGGAGGAGCGGCACGCGACGACGAGGGATCGCGTGCGGCGCACCTTTGCGCCGCGCTATATGGTTACAAGCAGCTGTTGCAGTCCGTGAAAATGGTAGACGTCCGCATAGAGTGGGGCGCTGGCGAGGCGGAGGTTCGGGTGGCGCTGGAACAGGATCGGCAGCGAAATCTTCAATTCCAACCGTGCCAGCGGCGCGCCGACGCAAAAGTGGAGGCCCGCGCCAAAGCTGGCATGCGGCTTTGCCGGACGGCCGGGCAGGAAGTGATTTGGCCGGTCCCAGACCCCCGGATCGCGGTTCGCGGCCCCCAGAAGCAACCCGACCTGATCGCCCCGGCGGAAGGTCTGGCCCATCACCTCGACCTCTTCATAGGCCCAGCGGGTGAACATGTGGAGCGCGGGATCAAAGCGCAGGATTTCTTCGACCGTGGTCTCCACCGCACCGGGCGCCAGCGCGTCAGGCGGCGTGCCGGTTTCCAGCAAAGTCTTCACGCCATTGCCGATCGTGTGCACCGTCGCCTCATGACCGGCATTCAGCAAAAGGATGCAGGTCGAGATCAGCTCGTCAGATGACAGCCTTTCGCCCTCCATCTCGGCGGCGATGAGTTGGGTGATCAGGTCGTCGGCAGGCCGGGCCCGGCGTTCGTCGATGTAGGATCGCAGGAAGGCCACGAACGCCCCGGTCGCGGTAGTGGCGCGGTCTTCCATCTGCCGCGTGCGGCCGGCCATGTACATACCGACCATCGCATTGGACCAGCGCAAGAGGTCGGGGGCCATCTCCTCCGGCACGCCCAACAGCCGGGCGATGATGCGGACGGGCAGAGGCTGAGCGAAGGCTTGCAACAGGTCGACCTCACCCGCTGGCAGAGCCTCGGCCAGTTCAGTGGCAAGGGCGGTCACATCCGGGGCCAACCCCGCGATCCGGCGCGAGGTGAAGGCGCGCAGCACCAGATTGCGGAGCCGGGTGTGGCGGGGCGGCTCCAGCTCCAGCATCGAATGGGCCTCGACGGCATAAAACGGGGCCAGATGGGGCGGCACGGCTGGCGGAATGACAGGCTCACGCCCGAAACGACGGTCGCGGAAGATGGCGTTCACGGCGGCGGCATTCCCGGTGCAGACCAGATCATAATCCTGCCAGCGAAAGAAGGGGCCAAGCGCGCGGGCGCGATCATAAAACGGGTACGGATCTTGCACGAACTCCGGATCTTTAGGGTATTTTTGAAGCGTTTCCATGTGGTTACCGTTGCCGCCCAATCAGACCCTGCGCCAGAAGCGCGCCAATCACCACAATGACCGCACCAAAGGTCTGGGCCCAGTTCCATGAACCGCCAAGACTGAAGACGATCAGCATGACATAAAACGGCACTGCATTCATGTGCATTGATGCGGCGCCGATCCCGATGCGGCCGACC
>Ga0105045_10000920_pt1 | contig 23001 bp, 20 predicted proteins | sample MAT02_FD_78089 | JGI IMG/M metagenome (GOLD analysis project Ga0105045, IMG submission 78089) | Freshwater microbial communities from Lake Fryxell liftoff mats and glacier meltwater in Antarctica - MAT-02 (megahit assembly) | ecosystem: Environmental > Aquatic > Freshwater > Ice > Liftoff... | reverse complement strand
TTGTGAAGGAAAATTTAACCAAGAATTAGCCAGTTGTTTTTATACCGAAGTGCAGCAAGAAATTTTTTCTCGGTTTAAAGTGCCTCAAAGTGTTCAAGATTTAAATTTTAAAGGGAGCTTTTTTGTCTTATTTGAAGTAAATAACCAAGGTAAATTTGTGTTACAATATGTAAACGCACCTTATCCTGAATTGAACGACGAATGCCGACGCGTTTTTGACGAAATGCCAAAAATTAATCCGCCCACTTATGCCGGAAATGCAACATATTCTCGCTATTCAATTAAAATTGCCATTCCGTTAACAAATGCAAATGCCATTTCAAATATGGCTGCAGAAAATCAAGACGATGCAAAAACGATGTTAACTGAATCCGCTGAACAAAAATTAAATGAATTAGACAGTATCCAGTACCATCAATTTAAAAATCCACAATTTAAAAGTAAGTTAAACATTCCATTTTCCCACAGCTATTATGCTCAGTTTGATATGGAAATGAATCAAAAGGGTGCAAATAGCCATACGGCTTCCAAACCGTTTACCTATGCGGAGGTTAACCAATATTATGATTTTGAAAAAGAAAACGAAACAGTTCTAAAGGACAAAACGAGTTGGTGGGGAAGAAAGTTTTGGAATGAACATTTAGTGGATATTCAAGGGGATAATTATTGGTTTACAATCAATCCAATTTTAGATGTGCAAGTGGGAAGAAGTGATCCGAGTGAGGCCGATTATACTTATCAAAACACACGCGGAATTCAGGTGCAGGGAGGAATAGGCAGAGACGTTAGTTTCACAACTTCCGTTTATGAAAGCCAAGGACGATTTGCTGATTATTATAATCGGTATGCAGAAAGTATTCGTCCTTCCGGTGGAAATCCAGCAATTATTCCTGGAATTGGTATAGCCAAAGAGTTCAAAACCGATTCTTATGATTTTCCTTTAGCCGATGCAAATCTTACGTATTCACCCGGAAAATTCTTCGATTTTCAATTGGGATATGGACGTAATTTTATTGGTGATGGGTACCGCTCGCTTTTTGTTGCGGATGGAGCAAGCCCGTATCCGTTTTTTAAAATTAATACAAAATTTTGGAAAATTAAATACACCAATACATACATGTGGCTAAAAGATGTTACGCCAGAAGCTACTGTTGACGGAACGTATGCTACAAAATACATGGCTAATCACTATTTAAGTTGGAATGTTTCCAACCGATTAAATATTAGCTTTTTCGAATCGGTAGTTTGGACAAATACAAATAACCGAGGGTTTGATTTTAGTTTTGCAAATCCCCTTATCTTTTATCGCACAGTAGAATTTAATTCCTCTTCTAAATCTGGAAATGCATTGTTAGGAATCGCTACTAAATATAAATGGAGTAACCGAATTAATTTATATGCCCAATTTTTAATTGATGAATTTGCTGTGAGCGATATACGAGCTTCCAACAAAAGCTGGAGGAATAAATTTGGTTATCAGATTGGAGCTAAGTATTACAACGCTTTTAATGTGGATAATTTACTATTTCAAATCGAATATAATCGAATTCGTCCTTATGTTTATTCGCATAGCACACCGATTACAAATTACGGACACAATAACCAAAGTATCGGTCACCAATGGGGCGGAAATACCTCAGAATTATTAGCCATTGCCCGCTATCACAAAGGCCGTTGGTTTGGTGATGTAAAAGTAACCTACGGAATTCGTGGTTTAGATTTTAATACAGAAGAAGATAATTTTAATTATGGAGGAAATCTCTTTATAGGCTATAATGAAGACCGACCTTTTGACACTAATGTAAAAATTGGACAAGGAAATAAGACCACGATTTTTATTGCCGATATTCAAGCAGGATATTTAATTAATCCAACGAATAATTTAAAATTCTTTGGGAGTTTGATTTACCGCAATTTTGATCCAATGCAAAATACAGCGATTGCATTTAAAGAAAACACCACTTGGTTTTCAGTTGGCGTGAGAGCCGATTTGTTTAATTTCTATTTTGATTATTAATCGATTAATTTTGGCTTAATATTTAACATCTTTTCTAAATTGTTCGAATCTTTTTCCAAATTCTAATTTGTATCTTTGCCGAAGTTTTAAAAATAAAAAAACTCCTTGACTACTACTGAAAATTCAATTGTTGCGAAAACTCCTTTTGTCGATTTTAAAGAAATCACTAAAGCAGGATTGTCCATTAGCGTTGTTTTTTCCTCGATTGCAGGTTATTTTTTAGGAATTTTAGATATAGCCACTTTCAGTTGGACAACTTTTTTGATGTTGGTCGTAGGCGGTTATTGTATGGTTGGGGCATCGAATGCCTTTAACCAAGTAATCGAAAAGGATTTAGATAAATTAATGGATAGAACTAAAAACAGACCGCTCGCTGCGGGAAGAATCTCTGTTAATTTTGGTTTGTTTCTAGCTTTTTCACTCACGTTAATGGGCTTGGTTATTTTATACCTTATCAACCCTAAAACGGCCATGTTTGGAGCAATTTCTATTTTTTTATATACGAGTGTCTACACACCATTAAAAACGGTAACGCCACTTTCGGTATTTGTTGGAGCCATTCCTGGAGCGATTCCGTTTATGTTGGGATGGGTTGCCGCCACCGATGAGTTTAGCTTAGAAGCAGGCACCTTGTTTTTAATACAGTTTTTTTGGCAATTTCCGCATTTTTGGGCCATTGGGTGGTTTTTATACGATGATTATAAAAAAGCAGGATTTTTTATGCTTCCAACTGGAAAACGGGACAAGGGAACCGCGTTTCAAACGATTTTATATACTTTTTGGCTAATTGTTGCGTCACTATTGCCCGCTATTTTTCCGTATATTGGTATTATAGGAAGCCGCCTGTACCTATCGCCAATTGCTGCAATTGTTGTATTTTTGCTCGGAATTTGGATGTTGTATTTTGCGTTTGAATTATATAGAAAAAGAGATAAAATAGCCGCTCGAAAATTAATGTTGGTTAGCGTAAGTTATATCACGTTACTCCAATTAGTATACATAGCAGATAAATTTTTACGATAAAATGGAAATGACAGCTCAGGAATATTCGGAAAGAAAAGGACAATCTTATAAATTAATATTGTGGTTCGCCATGATCAGCATGGTCATGATGTTTGCTGGTTTAACAAGTGCTTACGTGGTTAGTTCAAGCCGTAAGGATTGGCTGGTTGATTTCAAAATACCATTCGCCTTTATTTTAAGTACGTTGGTGATTGTTTTGAGCAGTTTAACGTTTCATTTAGCCGGAAAAGCAATTAAAGAAAATAATCGAAGTTTAACATCTACGTGGTTGCTCACTACGTTTGGATTAGGGGTAACTTTTGTTTTATTGCAATTTTTAGGATTTAATCAAATTATAGAAAATGGTTATTTTTTTACGGGAAGTGAAAGTAATATTACGACCTCTTTTTTGTATATAGTCGTGATTTTGCACATGGCACACCTTTTTGGAGGGCTAATAGCTCTTTTAATTATAATTTATAATCATTTTAAACAAAAATACAATTCGACTCAAACCCTTGGAATTGAGCTAGGTGCAATTTTTTGGCATTTTCTTGACATCTTATGGATTTTGTTGTTTTTATTTTTCTATTTTTACTAATAGAAAAAAAATGTAAATTTGGGAACTTTTTAACTAATAACAATATATGGGAGCGACAGTTACGACAACTGAAGAAAAAATCTGGGACGGCGGTAATGAGCCAATGAAAGCCAGTTATGGTAAATTGATGATGTGGTTTTTCATTTTATCAGATGCATTAACCTTTACTGGTTTTCTTGCAGCGTATGGCTTTTCTAGATACAAATTTATTGATAGTTGGCCAATCGCCGATGAAGTGTTTAATCACTTTCCGTTTTTGCACGGGCAAGATTTACCAATGCTTTATGTAGCTTTGATGACTTTTGTCTTAATTTTTTCCTCTGTTACAATGGTATTAGCTGTTGATGCGGGACATCATTTACAAAAATCGAAAGTTGCCTTTTATATGTTCTTAACGGTGGTAGGAGGCGTAATATTCGTAGGGTCACAAGCCTGGGAGTGGAAAAACTTCATTAAAGGTGAATATGGAGCAATTGAAACAAAAGGAGGAAGCGTAATTCAATTTGTAGGCCCAGATGGAAAACGCATGAAAGTAGAAGATTTTGCTCTAACTTTAAACGAAGACCGCGTTCAAAACGAACGAAAAAATGGCTTATGGTTTATGGAAGACGAAAGCAGTTTACCGACCTATTCCATAAACGAAGTAGTAGATGGTTTCAAAGCGAATCCAAATGTTCTAGTGCGAACGCAAGTAACTTATCATGAAAAAAACGATAAAAAAGGAGTTCATGGCTCATTAAACAAAGAAAAGCATAAAACAATCCTAACTAGAGAAGAATCTTTACTTCGTCTTAATGATGCCGCTTATGTCATTGAAGGGGCTAGTTTGGTTAGAAACGAGTATGGAAATAAACAATTTGCAAACTTCTTCTTCTTTATTACTGGATTCCATGGATTCCACGTAATTTCAGGAATTATTCTCAACTTCATTATCTTTCTAAACGTAATTGTAGGAACTTATGAAAAAAGGAGAAGCTACGAAATGGTAGAAAAAGTTGGTCTATATTGGCACTTTGTCGATTTAGTTTGGGTTTTCGTATTTACGTTCTTCTACTTAGTATAATTTTAAAATTAAAAGATAAAAATGGCACACGAACATAATTTAGCAATTTTTAGAGGTAAACTAAAATTTAAATCAAACGAACAAAAAATTTGGGGCGTTTTGATTTTCCTTTCCATTATTACGGCGGTTGAAGTAGTACTAGGTATTTTTAAACCTGAAATTTTAATGTCACCTATTATTTCGACTTTTGAAGGGGGTTTGGGAGCAACGCTAGCAAATATAATTTTATCTCCGTTGATATTTCTAATTCCATTGAATCTCATTTTCTTAGTACTAACCATTGTTAAAGCCTATTACATTACTTGGGATTTTATGCACATGCGTGATGAAACAACCGCGTTGAAACGATCAGTAGTGTGGACTTTTGTTTTCCTAGCTTTGTATATTGCCCTATTGTTTTTATTAGAAGCAGATTATATTTACGAGATTTATAAAACATCCACCATTAAGTGGAATTTTTAACACGATATTAATTTAAGTTTAAGGGTATGCTTTGCATACCTTTTTTATTTTTGTAAATTAGAAAAATGCAGTTCCAATGAAAAAGAATATTGTCCTTTTTGTTTTATTTATTGTGCCCATCGTTGCTTATCTTTTCTTTGCTTCTGGCGTGCATAATTTTGTAAACTTGCCTACGTTAACCGAAACTATTCCCGATATCGAAAATTGGCAAACAGAAGACGGTGCACAATTCACTTTAGACGATAAAATCACCATTCTTGGATTTCCAGGTGCAGAAGTTCTTTACAACAAAGGAGATGCTTTTAATTTAAACCAAAAAATATACAACAAAGTCCGCGAGTTTAAAGATTTTCAATTAATAATGGTTTTGCCCAAAGGAACAGAAGCACAAGCAATTTCGGTAAAAGAACAATTGGATGCTATTTCTGATTTATCAAAATGGCATTATGTTTTTGCTTCTACGGAAGAAATTAAAGCGTATTATAAAAAATTAAATTTAGTAGGACAATTAGACAAAGACCTTCGAACACCAAATGTTTTTATTATTGATAAAAAAAGAAACTTACGCGGCAGAAAAGGAATGAATTTAAAAGGTGAACCCGAATATAAAGAAGGGTACAATACGATTTCTGCAGCCGATTTACACAATGAAATGGGTGATGATATTAAAATAATTTTAGCAGAATACCGTTTAGCTTTAAAAAAGAATAGTGCAGACAGAATAAAATAGTTTATGAAAAATAAATCCTACATCGGAATCTCATTCATCGTTTTAGTTTTCGGAATCATTTTTATTCCACGGATAATTACTAGAATTCAAAATGACGATGTAACCCGAATTGACCGCCTAAATACGAATGGAAAAAAAGAAACAGCTGAAGATTTATTAATGAAAATTGGACCAGCTCCAAAATTTAGTTTAACCAATCAATTCAACCAACCCATTACCAATGACGCCTACAAAGGAAAAGTTTATTTAGTAGAATTTTTCTTTTCAACTTGTCCAACTATTTGTCCGATTATGAATCAGAACATGATTAAAATTCAAAATCATTTTGAAGATAATCCAGATTTTGGAATCGTGTCAATCACCATTAATCCAGAAAATGATACACCCGAAGTGCTCAAGGCTCATGCACAACAATTAGGGGTCAAGAATCCGAACTGGAATTTTTTGTCAGGCGATAAAACCTATATTTTTAATTTAGCCAATAAAGGATTCAATATTTATGCAGGTCAGAATAAGGATGCCGAAGGTGGTTTTGAACATTCTGGTTTATTTGCCTTAATTGATAAAAACGGAAATATTAGAAGTCGGAAAGATGATTTTGGAAATCCAATTGTCTACTATGATGGGTTAGAAGAAGCAGGTGTATTAGCCTTAAAACAAGACATTAAAGTATTATTAGAAGAATAATAAGATGGAAAAGCAAGAAAAAACAGAACAGATTTATTCTGTCGAAAATAAATTCAATAAATATATTGTAGTAGTATCGATTTTAATTCCGGTAGTGGTTGCTATTTTATTTGGGGTAAAACTCAAAGATTACGGGATCAATGTCGAACCATTAACTTTTTTGCCGCCAATTTATGCGGTGATTAATGGTGTAACAGCAATGTTACTCATTTTAGGCGTTTATTCCATTAAAAATGGAAATATCAAAGCCCATCAAAATTTCATGAAATCCGCAATTGCCTGTTCGGTTATTTTCTTGGTGATGTATGTAGCGTATCACATGACTTCGGATAGCACTTCGTATGGTGGAGTAGGTACTATTCGATATGTCTATTTCTTTCTTCTAATTTCTCACATTATTTTATCCATTGCTGTAATTCCTTTGGTGTTAGTAACCTTTGTTAAAGCATTGGCCAAACGATTTGACAAACACAAAAAAATAGCTCGAATTACTTTCCCTATTTGGCTTTATGTTGCGGTTACCGGTGTTATAGTTTATTTTATGATATCTCCATATTATGTGCAATAAAAATTTAAAATATATCGTTGCTGGATTATTTTTTCTGAGTAGTTTTATTTCGGCTGCTCAATGTGCCATGTGCAGAGCAGCTCTAGAAAGTGAAGAAGGCGGCAACAAAGCAGAAGCAATCAATAATGGAATTGTCTACCTTATGGCCTTTCCTTATATTATGGTTGCCATTGTTTTTTATGTAGTATATCGCATGAAATTCAAGAAAAAACCTAAGATAGAGTCCGTTTAAAAGTTACTCCATTCCGTCAATTTTAATATCTACTTGACCGTTAGTTTGAATAAAAGCTAAAATGGCTTTTTCTGTTAGTTCAATTTTTTGAAATTCAAAATCAGCTAACGTTCCATTTACATAAACGCCTTTCATGGGCGAATAATTAGAAAGATACGACATCACATTTTGCCATCCTTCCGTTAAATTGGGTTGAATTGAATACCGACAGCTTTCTTGAATTTTTCGTAAAACATAGCCTTGTGCTAACCAATTCGCCGAGCGAAGCAATACGTTTTTAGTTTCTAATACGTAATCTAATTTATCAAAATAAATTTCCTTCGTGTCGGTGTTGTACTGCGGAAAACCAGCCAAGTAGATCTTCCCATTAATAGTTCCTTGAACGGATAAAGCCACAATCATTTTGCCGTTTTTATGCCAAAGTTCCACTTGATTTACTTTTACTTTTCGATTGCCATCGCCAAATTCTTGCCCTTGAAAATTTTGAGTCATAATGCGTGAAGCATCTTCATAAGACGAAACGGCAATTAAATTAGCCGTGATTTTGTCTGGCATTTTTGCTACTGGTTTCAGAATAATTTTAGTTCGGTCAAATTTTTTGTCCGGTTTATTGCCTATCACGGTTTCCATCGCACATTTTAAACCCATGTTTAAGCTGATTTCCTCTTTTTTCAATTGGGCATCGGTGACATATAATTCTAACGGAACAATTCTAAACCAAGTCGAATAGGCTTCACTCAGCTCTAATGGCGTGGCAATTTTTTCCAAAGCATCCAAAACCTGCGGCTTAAAGTTGAGGGATTCTTCAATAGCGGTATCAATGCTTTTTTCAATTTTTGATTTGAATAAGCGAATCGCTGGATTGATGAGATAAGTGATTGAAATATTTTTTCCGGCTATAGAAACGGTCGGACTTTCTACCCAATCTAACGATTTTAAAACCGTTTTCGATTTTAATTGCCAGTTTGTCAAATAAACCTCACTAAGTAAAACCACGATACCATTTAAATTAAATTCTTTTGTATCATAAAGTTGAATGCCCATTTTATCAAATCCATAGCGGTATTTCACATTTATTTTTAAGGGTAAAGTTGTTTTTATTTTAAACGTATTTCCAACCTTTTCGCTCTCAATTTTAATTGGTGCTTGTTTCCAGACTTTCATCACAATATCGTCATCGTTCATAATGCTGTCATTATAAATTAGACCTTGAAGTATTTTATTTGTCTGTTTTTCGATGTCTTTTAACTGTATTGTAATGGGAAGTTTCACAAAAGAAGTGGCCGTTTCATACACAATTGGTGCCGCAGCAGTTGGCTCTGGTTTGATGGTTTCAATTTTTTTTGCTGTCGAACAACTTGATAAAAGAAGGGTAAGCACTAAAATAAGGCTAGCAATAACGAAATATTTCATCTCTACTATTTTTTTATTTTTAAGGTGCAAATGTACTTTATTTTAAGTTTCTTTCTTTTTGTTGTAACACAAAATTAGTTTTGTCGTCTTATCGTTAACCGGTTTAAAAAGCATTAAATTTGTATTACTACGCAAACAAAACAACAATAAAAGCTCAAATGAAGAATTATAAGTGGACAAAATTGATTTGGTTTGTCATCTTGTTTGGATTTTCAATGCAAGCACAAACCAAAAAATGGACGTTAGAAGATTGTGTTATTTATGCAATAGAAAATAACATTAGCATTAAAAACACGGCTCTAGATGGAGAAATTGCTGATATCGAAAAGAAAGGAGCAATTGGGAATTTTTTACCTTCTGTAAATGCCAGTGGATCACATTCGTGGAATATCGGTTTAAACCAGAACATCACTACGGGTTTACTTGAAAATCAAACTATTCAATTTACGTCGGCTCGTTTACAAGTTGGTGTTGATTTGTATAATGGTCTGCAAAACCAAAATCGTTTTCGAAGAGCGAATCTGTCAAAACTAGCCACTCAATATCAGTTGACTAAAATGCAAGAAGACATTTCGTTAAATGTAGCCAATGCTTTCCTACAAATTTTGTTCAATAAAGAAAATTTGAAAGTTCAAAAAGAACGGTTGGATAATGATGTTAAACAAATGGAACGGTCCGAACAATTGCTTGAAGCAGGAATTATTCCGCGTGTTGACTTATTAGATATGAAAGCAACGGTAGCAAGCGATCAACAATTAGTAATTGTAGCCGAAAATAACCTCTTAATTTCCAGATTAAGTTTGGCTCAATTATTACAATTAGATGATTTTGTTACTTTTGACATTGTCGATGACGAATATGAAGTACCAGATAATGAAATGTTGCTCAAAACGCCGGTAGCCATATATGAAAAAGCAAAAGAAACGCGAGTAGAATTAAAAATAGCGCGTGCTAATTTAGATATTGCCGAAAAAGATTTAACAATTAGCAAAGGAGCGTTTCAACCTACTTTAAGTGGATTTTATTCTTTTGACACAAGGGCGGCTAGTTCTCCACGAATTATCGGATTTCAAGTAGACCCAGCAAATCCAACTTCACCCATTGGCTTGGTAGAAGGAACAGATCAAGTGGTTGTTCAGCCCAATTTTCAAAGGCTTACAGGCGGACCACTTGCGGTTTTTGACCAATTTGATGCCAATCGAGGACAAGGATTTGGCATGCAATTAACCATTCCAATTCTAAACGGTTTTGCAGCGAGAACCAATGTGGAACGTTCCAAAGTTGCCGTAGAGCGTAGTAAAATTGCCTATGACCAAGAGGAGTTGAATTTACAGCGGAATGTCTATACGGCTTTTGCCGACACAAAAGGAGCACTCAATTCATATGAAGCGGCATTGATTACTTTAGAAGCAAGAGAGGAAGCTTTTTCGTATGCTAAAGAACGATTTGACGTGGGCGTAATGAATGCTTTTGACTATAATCAATCGATAACATTGTTTACTAATGCTCAGTCTGAAGTGCTTCGAACAAAATATGACTATATCTTTAAAACAAAAATATTAGAATTTTATTTCGGAATCCCAATCATTCAAAAACCATAATTATGTCAAAGAAAACTATATATACCTTTTTAGGAATAGCCGTTGTTATTATTGTTGTCTTATTTACCTTATCTAAATTGGGAATTATTGGCAATAAAAATTTAGGAAAAGAGGTAGAATTATCCACTGTTTCTGAGATGACGATTATCGAAACCGTTTCGGCGACTGGAAAAATACAGCCTGAAACGGAGATTAAAATTTCCTCAGAAGTATCGGGTGAAATTATTGAATTGCCAATTGTAGAAGGACAAATGGTCAAAAAAGGACAATTATTAGTTCGAATTAATCCTGATTTGTATACGTCTAGTTTAAATCGGTCTGTGGCGGGTTTATCCAACACAAAAGCGGGATTAAACCAAGCAGAAGCTACTTTAAAAGAAGCTCAGGCTAATTATAACCGAAATAAATCATTGTTTGAAAAAGGCATTATTTCAAAAGCAGAATGGGATAGAATCGTGGCTGTTTATGAAGGAGCTCAAGCCGCTAAACAAGCCGCTTATTTTGGAGTGCAAAGTGCTGGTGCAACGGTGACAGAAGCTCGTGATAACTTAGGCAGAACTACGATTTATGCTCCAGCAGACGGAACAGTTTCTTTATTATCTGTGGAATTAGGCGAACGTGTCTTGGGAACGCAACAAATGACAGGAACCGAAATTTTGCGTGTGGCCAATTTAAATAATATGGAAGTAGAAGTGGATGTCAATGAAAATGATATTGTGAAAATCAGTATTGGAGATTCAACAAATATTGAAGTAGATGCGTACTTAAAAAAAGAATTTAAAGGCGTGGTAACTAGTATTTCCAACTCGGCAAGTACAGCAGTTTCCGCGGATCAAGTAACCAATTTTAAAGTAAAAGTTAGAATTTTAAAAGAATCTTACGAAGATTTAGTGAAAGGAAAACCAGTAAATTATTCGCCTTTTAGACCAGGAATGACTGCAACGGTTGATATTATCACCAATCGAAATGAAAATGTAATTTCGGTGCCCATCAGTGCCGTAGTGATGAAATCGGATACCAGTGGAACCAATAAAGTAGAAGTTAAACCAGAAGATTCAGAGGAAGACGATGTGGTGGTAAGGCTGGATAAAAAACTAGAATGTGTTTTTGTAAAAGTGGGCGATAAAGCTAAAATTAGAGTAATTAAAACCGGAATTCAAGATGATTCGAATATTGAAGTAAAAGAAGGTTTAAAAAAGGGCGATATTGTCATTATTGGCCCTTATACGACAGTAACCAAGGAATTAAATTCGGGCGATATGGTTTATATAAAATCTGAAGAAGAAAAAGCGAAAGAGAAAGCCAAAATGGACAAAAAGAAGTAATCGCACCAACGTAAACAAGAAAGGGAACTAAATTTAGTTCCCTTTTTGATGCTTTGTCATTCCGACGCAGGAGGAATCTCATTCACCCCAACCTCTGCAAATGGCAAGCAACCCTCATTTTCTTTGGAGCCAATCAAAAAAATCAAAAGAATTTTAAAAAAATTAAGTGATTATTCCCGTGAAAATGAAAAACTAAAGAATTAAAAAATTTGCACTAATCAGGAAGACTATTCAAAGCCGTGGTTAATAATTAAAAGTAGCATTGCTCTAAAAAGTTTCCAATTTCCTAGCAAAGTAAAAAATCCGCTCCGCAAAAAGTTCTTCTGAAAACCTCAAAAGATGTTACTGACTTTGTTTAATTTTATTTATCAGGAAATCTAAATTAAAATATCACCGATTTTCTGCTATTTTTTGTTACTATACTGCATGTTATTATAGTCAAGCTATTCATTAAATTTTATAGACTGTGGGTAGCTCTTTTTTTGCTGCGATTACTTTCCGCAGAAGACGTCATCGAGAAGATTTCACCGAGCATGGCAATCAGTTTATAATTAGTTAATCTTAGTTGGGATTATTGTAGGTATCAAATAAAAACTGTAATGTTTCATTAATGTTATTCGCTTTTATTTTTGGAAGTTCACTAGTTGTGTTTAACCAGTTTTCAATAATCACTTCAAATTCTTTTCCCACTTCATAAATTACTTTTACACCTAATTTATTTAATGCGGCAGCATTACATTCTTGTTCATAATGATTGAGAATGGGAATAATGAGCACTTTTTTTCTTAGATACAATGCTTCTGCCGGTGTTTCAAACCCACCCCCCGTAATGATTCCGTGACAGGTGATTAAACTTTTATTAAAATACTGTTGGTTTATAGGATAATAGGTAATGTTTCCAATAGTATGTTTTTCTTTTATCTCGCTCAAAAACCAATGAAACGCTTGTTGGGGAAGTTTAGCAAACGCTTTTTCTAAACAATCTTTGTCAAAAGAAGGTAGATAAACGGTAATGTGCTTCAGATCTTTTGGCTCAGCTTGAAGTATTTCGTCCTTAATAATTGGTGGATAAATAAAAGAGTCGTATTGTTCAAAATGCAAACCGATATATTTGGGAGCCGGAGCATAATGCTTAAAAATTGTTTCTCCAAAAAAGTTTCTCTTTTCAGGTCTTGGAGTGAGTTCTGACATAAAACTAGCCTGATGCCCAAATTGTACCGATGGCACTTTTTGCAATTTACATGCAAGAGCCGTTACAGAATCAAAATCATTTATTATTACATCATATTGCTTCAAAGGTAACGCCGCAGCATCTTTATACATTTGCAACGGTTTAATGTTTTTAACAATCGCTAGATAATCTAAGCCGCCACATTTACTGTAGAGTAAGCTGCATCCTTTACTTTTAAATTTGACGTTCAAATCAATAGGTAAAGTAGCATTAGTTCCACTTAAAAAAAAGTCGACAGTCCCAAATTTTTGTAAATAAGGATATAATTGTACCGCTCTGCTTACGTGGCCGTTGCCTGTTGCTTGAATAGCATAAAATATTTTCATTGAATTTGTTTTTAATTGAATCAAAAGTTTTTTTTGTATACTCGAAATCTTCTACTAATGATGTTTTAAATCAATGCATTTATTCATATAAAATTTTAGTTAGAATGTCATTAGGAACATCCGATTCAATTGCTTCCTGATTGGCAAATTCAGCTTTTTGATACTGATAAATACTCCATTTCTTTTTGTTGTATTCTAAAGCGGTTAGGTTTTCAACCCAATCGCCACTATTTAAATACATCACTTTACCGTGCTCGTTTTTTATTTCTTTCATTTGAGGTTTGTGTATGTGCCCACAAACCACATAGCTATAGTTTTTTTCGATAGCAATTTCAGCGGCGGTAGATTCAAAATCAGATACAAAAGCAACTGCTTTTTTTACACTGTCTTTTATCATTTTGGAATAACTTCTTTTTTCCTTGCCTAAAATTAACCGCACCCAGTTAATAAAACTATTGATTAAAATCAATAAATCATAGCCTTTACCTCCAAGTTTTGCCAGAAATTTAGCGTACCCTTTTGTAGATGAATCAAATACGTCGCCATGAAAAATCCACGTTTTTTTTCCGTCTAATTCAAGAATTAATTTATCAACAAGTTCAAAATTTCCTAAAATTAAATCAGAGTATTTACGTAAGGTTTCATCGTGATTTCCGGTAATATAAATTACACGCGTTCCCTGATTTGACATTTTTAAAATTTGTCGTAGTACATTCATGTGAGATGCCGGAAAATAACTTTTACTAAAGCTCCACATATCTATAATGTCGCCATTCAATACAAGCGTTTTGGGATTAATAGATTTTAAGTAGTTTACCAATTCTTTGGCCTGACAACCATATGTTCCTAAGTGTACATCACTTATTACAACTAAATGAATTCCCCTCTTTTTTTTCAATATAATTTTTGACAAACATAATCATGGTACGTTATGTTAATGTTTGCTTACTATTATTAAAATGAGTAGGTTATATTTGAGATTTTTGATAAAGTTTTTTTTTAAAAACTGCCGTAAAGTTTTTACTTGAATTAGTTCTTTTTCAAAGTGTAAAAACCCTGCTATCTTGAGCGTTTTAATGCAGCTTGATTCTCCGCAAAGTTTGTAACTTCACAGCAAATTAAAAAATCCGCTCCGCAAAAAGTTTTTCTGAAAAGTTCAACTAATATCGGTGATTTTCTACAATTTTTTAACCAGTAAAATGTACGCCGCAATTGTTCAGGTATCGAATTATTCAACGCTGATAAAAACTAAATTTCACTTTCCTCCTTTTATATCTTATTTTTGCTTCATTAATTTGAATGATGACTTACATTCTCAATATAGAAACTGCGACAAAAAACTGTTCCGTTGCCTTAGCGAAAGACGGAGAAGTATTATTTTGTGAAGAAATCGCAGAAGAAGGCTATTCGCATGCAGAAAAATTGCACGTTTTTATAGAAACGGTTTTAAAAAAAGCCAATCTCACGTTCAACGAGTTGTCGGCTGTTGCCGTAAGTCAAGGCCCTGGCTCGTATACAGGTTTACGCATTGGTGTTTCTGCTGCAAAAGGACTTTGTTTGGCTTTGTCAATTCCCTTAATTGCAGTAGATACATTGCAGGTTTTGGCCTCGCAACTAAAAGTGAACGCAGGTTTAATTGTTCCCCTGATTGATGCCCGACGAATGGAAGTTTACACCGCTGTTTTTACTGCTCAATGGCAAAAGATAAGTGAAACAAAACCAGAAATACTAACTGAAAATTCGTTTCAAGAATTGCAAGAAACCGTTTATTTTATAGGTGATTGCAACGAAAAAGCCAAAACAGTCTTGAACAAGGAGAATTTTGTTTTTATAGAAAAAGCCATTTATCCTTCTGCAAGACAAATGGCTCTTCTGAGTTTTAAATTATTTCAACAAAATAAAATAGTTGATGTTGCGTATTTCGAACCTTTTTATCTCAAAGAATTTCGATTTGCTAAATAAATAAAAGGATATTATTTAGCTTGTTTAATATGCACATCTCGTTGTGGAAACGGAATTTCGATATTGTTTTCGTCAAATTTTATTTTAATCTGTTCCAAAACATCGGATCGCATTTCGAAAAAATCGGGTAATAGTGCCCAAGGTCGAACGGCAAGATTAATGGAACTGTCGGCCAATTCGTTTACTAAAATCATGGGAGCAGGATCTTTCAATACACTGGGATGATTTTCTAACACTTGCATAGCCAACTCTTTTGCCAATTTTATGTTGGAACTATAACTTATTCCGACCGTTAAATCTGCCCTTCGAGTGTCGGAATAGGAATAATTGATAATATTCCCGTTGGAAAGCGAACCGTTTGGAACAAAAATCACTTGATTGTCGACCGTGATTAATTGGGTTACAAAAATTTGAATTTGGTTTACCGTTCCCATCACACCTTGGGCTTCAATAAAATCGCCTGCTTTAAAAGGTTTAAACATGATAATCAAAACGCCACCAGCAAAGTTGGAAAGCGAACCTTGAAGCGATAAACCAATGGCTAATCCAGTCGCACCAATAATGGCAACAAACGAAGAATTTTCAACACCTAATCGTGAAATTACCGTAACAAACAGCAGTATTTTAAGCGTCCAAATTAAAATGTCGTCCAAAAATTTAGAAAGGGTTGGTTCCATTTCTCTTTTGGTCATGATGCGAACAATTAATTTTTTTGTCAGTTTAATGGCTGTCCATCCAATCACTATAATGACTGCGGCAGAAATTAAACGAGGAGAATATTCCATCAAAACAGTGACAAAGTAATCCCAATAACACGTTACCTAATCAGTGTTTACAGCAATTAAATTCATAGAAAAACCCGCAACCTTTAGTGGTTTGCGGGCTCGTAAGTTACAATTTTCGGCTTTTTATTTCTTTAAAAAAAACCTAAAGTTTAGTCGGCGTTTTCGTCAGAGACTCTTTTTTCTGGTTCTATTTTTTGTTCTAAATCTTCTGAAAGCTCTTCAGATTCAACAACAGCATTTGGCACTACCGAACTGGTTTTTACAATCGGAGGAGCTGTAAATTCATGTACTCTTTCGCGAACATCTTCTACAACATTTTCTACTTTGTCTCCAATTTTTTCAGCATATTCTGAAACAACATCTTTTGCTTTTTCAGTATATCTTTCCACTTTTTCTGCCATTTCTGGATACGCTTCCTTGATGTCCTTCACTTTTTCTTCTACATAAACTTCCGCTTTAGCAGCATATTCCGAAGCTTTTACTTTTGCCTCATCAAAAACAACTTCTGTCTTATCTGCTGTTTTTGATGCCGTTTCTTTGGCAGAGCCAAATAAATCTTTAAAAAATTGACCTAGTCCCATGTTTTCGTTTTTTAGTGTTTTTCAAAATTACTAAATTGTTGCTAACAAATTTAAATTTAGGCAATTAAATCATTCATAACTTTTTCAAAATCTTGTTCAGGAGCTAAACATGCTTTTTCTTGGCATACATAAAAAAGTTGTTGTTTCGCTTTAAAACGATTTTTAAGAAACGGCAAACTTGATTCGTTTTTTGTTCCTGCCAGCAGAACATGAGGCAAATAAGCTTGATTAATTTGTTGTTGCTCGTTTTCAATTGATTCGCCACAAAGAGCCACTTCTTTTTGAAAAGCTGAAAACAGTAATAAAACAGAAAACCAATTGGAAAAGGCTGAAGGATAATCGACTGAAGGAATGATTTTTTCAACCATTTTTCTTGCGATTTGTTCAAAATGTGAGTTTTCAAAATAAACACTTAATCGGTATAAATTTTCTGCCATTACAGCATTTGAAGAAGGAATTACGTTGTCTTCAATCTCAAAATTAGGAGCAATCAAAGCCTCATCCAAATCAGAAGTAAATCGGAAAAATTGTTGCTCATCATCGTAAAAATGATCTAGACTGTAATGGCACAAACTTTTGGCATGATGCAACCATTTTTCGTCAAAAGTAACTTCATAAAGGCTAATAAATCCAGCGGTTACAAAAGCATAATCGTCTAAAAACCCATTTATAGTTGCGTTTTCATTCTTAAACGTGTGAAACAAATGGCCTTCTAGTGACCATAATTTTTCAACAATAAAAGCAGCATTTTTCAAGGCAATTTCCAAATACTGTTTATTGCCCAAAGCCTTAAAACTAGCCACAAATCCTTGTAGTAAAATAGCATTCCAAGACGTAAGGCATTTATCATCGAGTCGTGGCTTTGGTCGAAATTCGCGTTGTTGATAAAGTAATTTTTCCCATTGCTTTTTCTTCTGACGAAGTTTATCCAATGAAATAGCATGTTGCGAAGCCAATTCTTCCAACGATTTATTTTGAATTAACACATAATTTCCGTGTTCCCAATGTCCAAAATCAGTACAATTAAAAACGTTTGCAAACAACTCAAAATCTTCATTTAAGAGCGATTTTAATTCAGCTAAAGTCCAGACATAGAAAGCACCTTCTTCTAGTTTTCCCTCTTTATTCGTGCTATCTGCATCCAAAGCAGCATAAAATCCGCCAGAAGGCATTAACCATTCTTTTTCGACAAAAGCAGTTGTTTTTTCAATTACTTCGCGATATAATTCGTTTTTTGTTAGTTTATAGGCATTCGCATAAAGGGATAAAAGTTGGCCGTTGTCATAAGCCATTTTTTCAAAATGAGGAACGTGCCATCGGACATCGACCGAATAACGCGAAAATCCGCCATCTAGCACATCAAAAATTCCGCCATAAGCCATTTTTGTAAGGGTCAAGTTCACAAAATCGAGTAATTTTTCATCCTTAGTTAAAAAACCATAATGCAATAAAAACGAATAATTGGTTGGCATCATAAATTTGGGAGCTCGCAAATAACCACCATATTCTAAATCAAAACTCTTTTTCCATTTTTCTAATAAAGGGTTTAACTGATTAAGTTCTACTTTTTTATTTTCGGAATTTTTCGGAATTATTCCAATCTGAGCAATGCCTTCGTGAAGTTTTTCAGCATAGTCAATCATTTTTTCGGGTTGGCTTTTAAATAATTCTTGCAAATCAGAAAGTGTATTTATCCAATCGTTTTTTCTAAAATAGGTTCCACCCCAAACTGGTCGGCCATCCGGCAAACAAACCACATTTAGCGGCCATCCACCTTGACCAGTCATGAGTTGAACAGCTTTCATGTAAACAGCATCCACATCGGGACGTTCTTCACGGTCTACTTTAATGTTGATAAAACGCCTGTTCATCACAGTTGCTACTTCTTGATTTTCAAAACTTTCATGTTCCATCACATGACACCAATGGCAAGCGGAATATCCAATGCTAACCAAAATTAATTTATTTTCGGTTTTAGCCAAAGCTAGTGTTTTAGGATTCCAAGCTTTCCAATGAATTGGGTTTTCAGCATGTTGCAATAAATACGGACTGGTTTCTAGAGCTAATTCGTTTGCCATAAGTGTGCTATAAAAAAGCGTTCCTTGTGAGAACACGTAAAGTTAGAGTTAAATTTTGTTATTCAATTTCAAAGCTAAGTTTTACATTCACCCGATATTCAGTAATTAAACCGTCATTTACCAAGGCACTTTGTTCTTGTACATAAACGGACCGAATATTTTTTAACGATTTAGAAGCCTGTGCTACTGCTTTTTTAGCTGCATCTTCCCAACTGTGTTCAGAGCTAGAAAGCACTTCAATTACTTTTAAGATAGCCATAAGAATATGTTTTTAAATAGTGAAAAATATAAAATTTTGAACGTAGCTAAAGGTACAAAATATAAATAAGGGTTCAAGTGGTTCATTTCAAATTGATAACATTAAGTTAACATACATGTGAAATACTTGGCGGAATTTTGCACCAAATTAGAAGTTCATTTTATGGAACAAGTTTATGTGGTAATGCTCGTGGTTTTAGCCATTTTAGCGATGCTCGATTTAGTAGTTGGAGTTAGTAATGATGCGGTTAATTTTCTAAATTCAGCGATTGGCTCAAAAGCAGTTTCATTTAGGACAACCATGATTGTAGCCAGTTTAGGGGTGGCCGTGGGAGCATTATTTTCAAGCGGCATGATGGAAATTGCCCGAAGCGGAATTTTCGTCCCTAGTATGTTTAGTTTTGACGATGTCATGATTATTTTTCTGGCCGTGATGATTACCGATATTTTACTGCTTGACGTTTTTAATTCGATGGGATTGCCAACATCCACTACGGTTTCTATCATTTTTGAACTCTTGGGAGCAGCCGTTTGTTTGGCTATCTATAAAATCTATATGCAAGATGAAGGTCTCGACACATTAGCATCTTATATCAACACAGAGAAAGCGTCCAAAATTGTGACAAGCATTTTGCTTTCGGTCGCATTATCTTTTGGTATAGGTAGTTTTGTGCAATATGTTTCTCGATTAATTTTCACATTTCAATATCAAAAACGGGTAAAATATATTGGTTCTCTATTTGGAGGAGTAGCCATAACCGCCATTTCTTTTTTCATTTTAATAAAAGGATTAAAAGGAGTTTCGTTTATTGATAAAGAAACTTATGACTGGATTGACAGTCATCAAACTTTAATAATTGCAATAAATTTTGTTTTTTTTACAGTTTTATCTCAGATTTTAGTCACCTTTTTCAAGGTAAATATTCTGAAAGTAATTATCATTATCGGAACATTTGCTTTAGCTTTAGCTTTTGCAGGAAATGATTTGGTCAATTTTATTGGGGTGCCGATTGCTGCCTTTAATTCCTATCAAATCTATACTAGTTCTGGAATTCCTGGTGACGAATTAATGATGGGAGCCTTAGCGAATGATAATATCGTCGCTCCGTTTTACTTTTTAGCATTCGCTGGTTTAATCATGGTCGTAACATTATGGACATCCAAAAAAGCAAAAAGTGTAATTGAAACGGGCGTAAATTTATCCCGTCAAGGCGATGGTGTCGAAAAATTTTCTCCAAATACGTTGTCAAGGTTTATAGTGAGAGGCGGCGTTTATCTTGGTCAAGGTATTAATTACTTTCTACCACAATCAATACAGTTAAAAATCGATAAACAATTTGAAAAACCAGAAGTAAAAGGCAAAAAACGCAAAGATGAACCTGCTTTTGATATGGTTCGAGCGTCCGTTAATTTAATGGTGGCCAGTATTTTGATTTCTATCGGAACATCGTTAAAATTGCCGCTGTCTACAACTTATGTTACGTTTATGGTCGCCATGGGAACTTCGTTTGCCGATCGAGCTTGGGATAGAGAAAGTGCCGTTTATCGTGTAGCAGGAGTTTTAAATGTCATTGGTGGCTGGTTTGTAACTGCATTGGTAGCGTTTACTGGTGCATTTGTCATCGCTTTTATTTTAAAAACAGGAGAAGTTTTTGCTTTTGTGGGATTAATTGTCTTGTTGGCTATTTTTCTTTATCGAAGTGCCAGAAGACATACTAAAAAAACAATAGAAGAAGAGGCTTTAGTGAAATTAAAAAGAGAAGATATTGTCACGATTAATGAAATTGTAGACGAAAGTTCTGAACAAATTGCACATGTAATTGCAGCGACAAATAAGTTATATTCTAATGTAGTTGATAATTTAGGATTACAAGATTTAGCTAAATTAAAAGAGAATAGGAAAACCCTTAAAAAACTAGAAAAAGAAGTAGACGAACTAAAAAGTAACGTGTATTACTTTATTAAAAATTTAGACGAAACTTCTGTAGAAGCCAGTAAATTCTACATTATGATTTTGGGTTATTTGCAAGATATGATTCAGTCAATGGCATTTATTACACAAAATAGCTACTCCCATATCAACAATAATCACAAACAGTTGAAGTTTAATCAAATTCGAGATTTAAAATCAATTGATAATGACATCAACGCGTTATTTGCTAAACTAGAAATCATTTTCACCGACAAGTCATTTGACAAGTTAGAGGAAGTATTTAAAGAAAAAGCGACTATTTTAGAGAATGTTGCTGAACTCATTCAAAAGCAAATTACACGCATTCGAACCGTAGAAACTAGTCCTAAAAACAGTAAACTTTATTTTGGATTGCTTTTAGAAACTAATGATTTAATAAAGGCAACGATGAATTTAATTGAGTTATTCAAAGAGTTTACAATGCACGAAAAAACAAAAAAATAGAAAACAAAAAAATACTGAAGACTTATAGACGATGAGTTTGTCATAATGGAATTGTTTCAGCACCTCAAAACTAAAAAAATCCTTGAATAATTAATTTAATCAAGGATTTTTTTGTTAAGCATTAATCGCTTCCACTTTTATATCGGCATCATTCAACATATCTTTCAGCATATTTTCAATGCCGTTTTTTAAAGTAAATGTCGAAGATGGACAACCACTACAAGCTCCTTGCAATACTACTTTTACGCGTTTTTCGGTTTCGTCAAAAGAATCAAATAATATATTTCCACCATCGGCTTGAACGGCTGGTTTGACATATTCTTCTAAAATATTAATAATTTTTTGCGAGGTAACATCCAACGAATCAAAATTAGAAATAGCTTGTTTTTCATTTTTAGTAACAGTTACTAATAAGGTTTCGTCCAGAATAACATGGCCATTTTCGATATATTCCTTAATGAAGGAACGAATGTCATTGGAGATTTCTAGCCATTCCACACTGTTAAATTTGGTGATAGAAATATAGTTTTCATCCATAAAAACTTCTTTCACATACGGAAATTTAAAAAGTTCTTTCGCTAAAGGCGAAGGAGTAGCTTCATCAATATTTTTAAATTCTGCCGTTTTTGTGGTCAACATTTTATTGGCTACAAATTTCAAAACAGCAGGATTTGGTGTGCTTTCTGCATAAATCGTTACGGGTAGCTTTTTCTTGTCGGTTTCGGTTGCGATGATAATTTGTCCACCCTTAGCAACAAAATCTTCAATCTGTTCGGCAACAGCATCTTGAACATCGTTCCATTCTACAATGCTAAAACGTTCAATGGCAATAAAATTACCAGAAATAAAAACAGTTTTCACAAAAGGCAAATAAAATAATTGTTGAGCCAACGGACTGTTTTGAGCCTCATCGATATTTTTGAATTCAAAACTTTGATTTTTCGTAATAAAATCTCCCATTTCAAATTTTAAAATAGCTGGATTTTGCGTTTCTTTTATGGTTATTTTAGACATTGTTTCTTTTTTCTACAAATTTAACGAACTTATTTTTGGCAATTACTTATATTTGAACTTTAAATTTTTATTAACAAAACTTTATCAGGTTGACGTTGTATCCAAAATAAGCTAACTTGTACTATCAATATATGAAAAAAACACTACTCTTTGCCCTCTTGATGCTATTACCTTTTTTTGCAAATGCGCAATTATTTGTCAATAATACTACTTTTACACCTGCAGATTTAGTACAAAATATTCTATTAGGAAACGGCGTAACTGTTTCTAATATTACCTTTAACGGCTCGGCGGCAAATGCTAATATGTTTCGAGATCAAGTTGCATTTTTTAGCACAAACACAACGCCAACCAATTTAGGTTTAACAGAAGGGGTGATTTTGGCTACTGGAAAAGCTACAGTTGCAGTAGGACCAAATAACTCCAATAGTGCAACTGATGTAACTACCACAACCGTTCCTATTGAAGGAGATCCTGATTTATTGCAGTTAGCTACCGGAAATATCAGAAATAAAGCAATTTTAGAATTTGATTTTGTGCCAAACGGAAGCATTTTAGATTTTAAGTTTGTTTTTGGTTCAGAAGAATATCCTGAATTCGTTAATAGTTCATTTAATGATGTTTTTGGATTCTTCCTTAGTGGCCCTGG
>Ga0105045_10000919_pt1 | contig 23005 bp, 21 predicted proteins | sample MAT02_FD_78089 | JGI IMG/M metagenome (GOLD analysis project Ga0105045, IMG submission 78089) | Freshwater microbial communities from Lake Fryxell liftoff mats and glacier meltwater in Antarctica - MAT-02 (megahit assembly) | ecosystem: Environmental > Aquatic > Freshwater > Ice > Liftoff... | reverse complement strand
GGGGGTCTTGGTACTGGCGGACGAGATCACCGCGCGACGACAGCAGGCAACGGCTCAGGCCGAGATGGCACGCGCGCTCGTACAGAGCCAGCTCAGCACCTTGCGCTTGCAATTGCAGCCACACTTTTTGTTCAATGCGCTGAACACGATTTCGGCGCAGCTGCACGAAGATCCGCTGGTAGCGGATCGATTGCTCGGACGACTCGCGGAGCTATTGCGCGCATCGCTCCGCACCACTGACGACGCGCGCGTTCCGTTGAGTGATGAACTGGCACTGTTGGACGCCTATGCAGAGTTGATGCGCGCGCGGTTCGGGTCGCGCTTGAACCTCTCGGTGGACGCCGATCCAGCGGCCCTTTCTCTGAGCATTCCACCGTTGCTGCTGCAGCCGATGGTCGAGAATGCAATCCGGCACGGCGGCCTGGATCGCACGGGCACTGCGCGCGTGCACGTGACCGTCCGGTATGATCACCCCGTACTTCACGTACGGGTGCAGGACGACGGTCCCGGCGTCGCGGACGGTCGCGATCCCCTCACGACGGGCACGGGATTGTCGACGACGGCGCGTCGACTCGCCCTCCTGCACGGTGCCGACGCCCACGTCGATGCCGCGAACGATCCGGCCGGCGGCTTTGCGGTGTCGATCTCGCTTCCCGCTGCGTGATGCGTATTCTCGTCGTCGACGATGAGGCGCCCGCGCGGAAGCGTCTCCTGCGGCTGCTGACGATGATACCCGACGTGCTCGTTGTCGGGGAAGCCGACAATGGCGAGGCGGCAGTGGACGCCATTGCCGACCTGCAACCAGACGTCGTCCTGCTCGATATTCGCATGCCGCGTCTCGATGGCTTCGGTGTGGTCGCCACGCTCAACGCCGACATGCCACTCACCATTATTTGTACGGCGTACGACGAGTATGCCCTCGAGGCGTTCGACGCGCGCGCGATCGACTATGTGCTCAAGCCCGTGCAAGCAGAACGTCTGGCGCTCTCGCTCGAGCGGGCGCGCGCGTTGATGACGGGCAATGCGAGCACTCGCCAGCGTGGCATGCGCGCGGTCGCATCCATCGTCGAAACCGCCGCGGGATACCTTCCGCGTCTGCTACTGCACGACGGTCCGCGGGCGATCCTGATACCGGTCGAACGCATTGATCACATCCGCGCCAATCGAAATCACTGTGATGTGTACGTCGGCCCGCAGACATTCCGGCTGCGACGCACGCTCACGTCGCTGGAGGCCCGGCTCGATCCCAAGCATTTTCTGCGCATCAACAAGAGTGACATCGTCCGGCTCGATGCGGTGGCTGAAATTCAGCCCTGGTCGCACGGCGATTACCGGGTGCTGCTGCGCGCTGGCAAGGTGTTGAGCTGGAGCCGCCGCTTTCGCGCGGCGGCGACGGAGTAGACGCCGACCCGCTTGGCGCGCGCGAAGTCCCGCTGGTCCCGCACGCGTCGCGCGGCGGTTGGTGCAATGACTACGCTCGGGTATCCCTTCTCCGAGGAGTCCAATGTATCGTTTTCTGACGTATCGCAATTCATCGTCGATTTTCGCGAGGCTGCCGTGGCTGCCGTGGCTGCTGGCGACACCACTCTCGCTGACCGCACAGCGCGCGCCTGCCACTGAATGGTCAACCTACGGCGCAGACGCCGGCGGTAGTCGCTTTGCGAATATCACGCAGATCGATCGCCGCAACGTCGCGCACTTGGCCGTAGCATGGACGTTTCACACTGGTGAACTGGACGAGGGACATCGGTCGTTTGAAGCGACGCCGATTCTCGTCGATGGCACGCTCTATCTCGGCACGCCACTCGGCAAAGTCATCGCGCTGGACCCCACCACCGGGACGGAACGCTGGCGTTTCGACGCCAAGGTGCGCCGTCAGCATGGGTTCGGTGATTTCACGTCGCGCGGTGTGTCGACGTGGCTCGATCCCCTCGCTGAGCCCAACGCCGCGTGCCGACGCCGGATTATCGCCGCCACCGTTGATGCGCGGATGATTGCGCTGGACGCGCGCACTGGCATTCCCTGCCGCGAGTTCGGCAAAAACGGCACCGTCGTGCTGCGTGAAGGACTACGCAACGCACCGTTCGAGTTTGCCGAATACGAAGTGACCTCACCCCCAGCCATCGTCGGTGGCATGATTGTGGTGGGTTCGGCCGTTGCCGACAACAATCGCTATGATGCCGCCAGCGGCGAAGTACGCGGGTATGACGCTCGCACTGGTGCGAAGCGGTGGAGTGGGGATCCAGTCGCGCAGGATCCGCACGACCTGGCGTACGGCACGTGGCGCGGCAACTCTGCGCATCGCACCGGCGCCGCGAACGCGTGGAGCGTCATTGCGGCGGACACCGCCCGCGGGCTGGTGTTCGTGCCCACGAGTTCGCCAAGTCCCGACTATTACGGTGGTCGGCGCCTCGGTCGCAATGACTACGCCAACAGCGTCGTGGCGCTGCGCGCGTCCACCGGCACGGTGGTCTGGCATTTTCAAACCGTGCACCACGATCTCTGGGATTACGACAATGCGTCGCCGCCCGCATTGGTTGACGTCACGATTGATGGCCGTCAGCGGGCAGCCGTCCTGCAGGCGACTAAGACCGGCATGCTGTTCGTGCTCGATCGCGACACCGGTGTGCCGCTAGTGCCGGTCGAAGAACGACCGGTACCGCGCAGCGATATCGACGGTGAAGAGGCGTGGCCCACGCAACCTTTCAGCACGCTTCCGCCGCTCAGTCCGCATCGCTTCACGGCGGCCCAGGCGTTTGGCCTCTCAGCCGCGTCGCAGGCCGCGTGTCGCGCGCAGATTTCCGCACTGCGCAACGAGGGTATCTTCACGCCTCCATCGCTGCAAGGCACGCTGGCCATGCCTTCGAACATCGGCGGTGCACACTGGGGCGGGGTCGCGTGGTATACGCCTCGGCAGATCGCCGTGGTACCCGTGAATACCATCGCCGCGTTTGTACGCCTCGTGCCGGTGGCGGGCACCGACGAGCGCGCGCTGCGACGTGAGGCGTCGGCGCGTGGACAGCAAGTCAATCGGCTTCGTGGCACACCGTTCTTTCAGGTGCGTGGCTTGCTTATCGGTGCCGATGGCGTGCCGTGCACGCCGCCACCGTTCGGTAAACTCGTGGCCGTTGATGTGGGAGCGCGCCGAGTTCTCTGGGACGTCCCACTGGGTGATATGGCGCCGGGCGGAAGCAGTCCTTCAACCGACATGGCGCGCGGTGCCACTGCGAGCGGCTCGCCAAACCTCGGTGGTCCGATGGTGACCGCCGGCGGTCTGGTGTTCATCGCGGCCACACTCGATCAGCGCATTCGCGCGTTCGACATCACGGACGGCAAAGAACTCTGGAGCGCGAAGCTTCCTGCTGGTGGCAAAGCGACACCGATGACGTACATCGGCGCCGACGGCCGTCAGTACGTCGTGATAGCGGCCGGTGGCGACGGCGAGCGCTTTGGGCGAGGCGACGCAGTGGTCGCATTCGCGCTGAAGTAGCGCAGGGGAGCGCGTGATCCGCGCTTCTCAGGTACCTGTGGTGAACGGGACATCCGTGCGCCCATGTGGCGCTGCGCAGCGACTGCTGCTCCTTTGCGATCATCCTGACTCACAGGTATCAGCCATGCAGTCGCCGCTTCCCACGTCGATGGGGGCTCCGCGGCCCGGCGTGCGTCTCACGGGGAACGCGGGACCGAAGATGCATGAGGATCTGGTCGATCACCGACGCCTGGGTGATGAACGCGACGACCCGCATGGGGCCATGGCACGTCGGGCACGCCAGCGGGTCGACCTCGAAAATCTGCTGCTGGAGGGCCGCCCATCGGCGGCTGGCCTCGGTCGGCGCGAGTCGTCGTGCGGGGACGATACGGGGTGGCGTCCTTCGGATCCCCGACGACGGTCTCGGCTGCCCTCAGCATCGCCTTCGCCAATACCTCGCGCGCCGAGCGCGACACGTTTCAAGGACTCTGACCCGATAAAACACCCATCGTTGTCGCTGCATCAACCATGCATGCCGTTCAGCGCTCCGCCGTGATCACGCGCGTGATCCACTCCTGGTAATGGCTCAGCCGCACGTTGCAGGACACCTGCCCGTATCGACCCGGCGTCCTCACGGTGCTCTGCGCATCGACCCAGGACGTCAACCCGGCCAGCACCCACTGGTCTCCGGCCTGCATGAGGATCGGACCACCGCTGTCGCCGCTACCGGACGCGCCTTCGAGCGGCAGTGCCGTGGCTGGCTCGTCGAACACGTAGCAAATCCAACGCCCATAGGCGCTGGTGATCGTGTTGTACGCGCGGCGCAGCGTGGTGCGGTGTGAGTCGCTGAACTTATAGCCTTTCACGCCGTTCCCGGTCGCTCCCTTGCCGATGATCTGGACCACCTGACCGTACTCGCCGATGCCGGGATTGAGTGCCACAGGTGCGACATCCGTTACCGGCTGTGCGAGCTTCAGGAGTGCGATGTCATCGGACGTGGCCAGCAGCGAGCGGAAGAGCGTCCAATCCCACGTGGCCAATGCCTGGTCGAAGACCGCTTGCGGCGGCTTCGCGTAACCGGGATGCAGCACGAGGCGCTCGACCCGCCGGGGCATGCCGTTGAGCATCACCTCTGACACGTCGTGCTGCCACGTGACCGCATGAGCGGCGGTGACCACCCATTGCGGCGCGATCAGGACGCCGTGCCCTTCGCCCGGCATGTCTATCAGCGCGGGAAACGCTGAGGAAGGAATCTGGTACTGCGCATCGTCCACATCATGCCGGATGACAATGGCGCCGGCGGTGGCTGTGACGGTGGAAACAGCAACGATGACGAGTAACAGGTGGCGAGTCATGGTGGAGGGGTGAGGGACGCGAAACGATGACGGCTGTCACCGAGTACGACCTTCCCGAGGACGCAGTTTCAGTCGCCCAGCGAGGACCCTAGTGGCTGGTGCCGCCGGGAACCGCGATGATGTACGCAAGGCCATGTGACCCGCCCGCTCCGCCCGCGAAGACACTCGGTAACGTCGGGTCGCGGCGCGCCGCCTCGGCGCTGAAGCCAAGCTGCGCACTGGTACTGCCGACGGCGTAGAACATGTAGTGGCCAGCGAAGAACTGTCGTGTCACCTGACCTGTCGTCGGGTCCACCGCCACGTCGCCGGCCAGCATGTACGCCACACCGCCGGTTGTCGGGCGCTTGAAGCGTCCAGACGCGAATCCCGCGTCGATCGCGTCGCGAATGTCCCGGTGCGAACGACCCGCCGCCAGCATTTCCCCGACGAGTAACATCACGGGGAGGTAGGTCGCTTCGCCTGCGACATCCCAGCATGTTGGTTTGAACGCTGGCACACCGTACAAAAACGCATCACGGTTCACGAGGCGGCTAAACCCGTTGGAGCCAGCGCGAACCTGCTGGAATCCTTGACGACCGTACGCGTACACCGTCGCTTCGGCTCGCAAGTGTGGCGGGGCAGCGGAGAGTGCCAGTGCCACCTCCGTCGCCTGCGGTAGTACGACGTTCAGCGCGACCATCGCCGCGGTCGCTGGATCGGCCGGTGCGTCTTGCGCCGTGGCGGCGTGAGTACTGCACAGGAGCAGAGTGAGTACGGCACAGTGAAGACGAGGCATGGTACGCTGAGTAAGCCAAGTGGCAAGGACGTGCGCACGGTACCGAACGTGGACCCTATGGCCACGACCGAAAGGTGCGCCCCGTACGGCGAGGAGGCGCGAGCCGCCACGCAAGATAACGGTCAGGCAATCCCCCCAAATCGCGCTTCAAAAGCGTCTCGATAGGATCGCGTGAGGGTGAGCTTCGTGCCGCTGTCGAGGATGATTTCGTAGTCGCCGTCGCCCAGCGGGCGCAGTTCCTTCACGCGACGGATCGCCACAATGGCCGATCGATGGACCCGCGCGAACTGTCGCGGATCGAGTTGAAGCTCAAGCTCCCGCATGGTGCGACGGGAGAGATGCGCGCCATCAGCGGTGTGCAGGCGCACATAGTTGTCGTTCGCCTCGATCCACCGGATCTCGCGAACGTCCAGCACACGCGTGCGGCGGACGCCGCGGGCGGCAATCCGGTCGAGGTAAGCGGGAACGGGCTCCTGACGCTGCGTTGCAATGGCCGCCAGACTCCGCGCCAGCGTGTCGGTCTGGTCCCGACCCAGCCTCGCGCGCACCCGCTGCACGGCCTTCAGCACGCGCGGCGGATCGAACGGTTTGAGCAGGTAGTCCACGGCGTGTGCGTCGAACGCCTGCACCGCGTATTGATCGAATGCCGTCACGAACACGACCGCCGGGGCATCCGCGGGGTCCAGTTTGGAGGCGACCTCCATCCCATTGAGCCCGGGCATGCGAATGTCGAGAAACAGCGCGTCCGGTCGAGATTTCTCCACGAGCTCGAGCACTTCGAATCCGTTGCGTGCCTGGCCCACCACCTGCACATCAGGCAACGCCTCGAGCAGGCGCACGAGATCGGCCAGCAGCAACGGTTCGTCGTCGGCCACCACAACGCGCATGGTCGTCATAGAGGCCTCATGCCGGTATCACCATTGGCGGTGCTTCGAGCGGCGGTGCCTCGATGGCCGGTACGTCAATCACCGTCGCCACCCCACCGTCCAACGTGGTACGCAGCGTCAACGACGCGACCGTCCCGTAGCGCGTGAGCAGGCGTTCGCGCGTGGTGGTGAGCCCAACGCCCTCTCGCACCGTCGCGGGGAGCGGCACGCCGTCGTTCCAGATCACCAGTTGCAGCTGCGGCCCCGTACGTGCGGCGCCGATCCGCAAACGGCCGCGTCCCGTCTTGGGAGCAAGCCCATGTCTGAGGGCATTTTCCGCGATAGGCTGCAGCAGGAAGCGCGGGACCGCCAGCGAGGTCGCGTCCGGCGCAATGTCCCACTCGACCTGCAGTCGATCGGCAAATCGCGTTTCTTCGATGGCAAGGTATCGGCTGAGCAGCCGGAGCTCCTCCTGCAGACGTACGTCGCCGGTACCCGGTGACGAGAGCGCGTCACGCAATAGATCACCCACCTGGGCCAGCATGGTACGCGCGCGCGGCGGGTCGGTATCGACGAGCGCGCTGACCGACTGCAGCGTATTGAACAGGAAATGCGGCTCAAGTCGCGCCGCGAGGGCGTCGAGCCGCGACTGTGTTGCCAGCTGCTCGAGGCGAATCGCCTGCAGTTCTCGCCAGCGCAGCACCTCTCGCGTGAGCAGTACCCGATCCATGGCGAGAATGGTGGCATACGTGAAGATCGCCAGCGACAGCCGCGATGACGTGAGGAGCGTGAGCATTGCCATGTCGAAGGTGGCAGGCTCCGTGGGGGCAAGCAGGAGTGTCGACAACCAGATCAAGACCAGGGTGGACACGATGTAGCAGCCGAGCAAGGTGATGGTGTGCACGGCTGCTGCCTGACGCCACGTTGTGCGGGAGAAGGGAACGCGGCGTCCCACCGCAATCACCAGCGGGGCGAGCGCGAGCCAGCTGACCCAAGACGCCGCCCCAAAACCCACGAACACGAAGACCGGCGTCTCCTCCGCCGTCGCGCGACGCGCGAGATACCCCTGACCTGCCGTCAGGAGCGACAGCGCGCCAAACGCGGCGAGCAGCAGCCAGGTGGTCGCGCGCATGGGGCGGGAATCAGCCAGTGGGGCGCCCTCGTGATGATGCATACCGCAAAGTAGCGCGCGATACGGGCAACGGGGCCGCGACTCACCACACCGGGACGCGACTCACCCCGATCGCCATGTTCGCGACGGCAGCGTCCCGACAGCGTGCATGGAGCGCATCTCTGGCTGGTAGCACTCACCCACCTCTCCCTGAACGCATGATCACGAGCTCTCGCATTCTGCTGCTCCCGCTCATCGCTGTGCTGAGCGCCATGCACACACCATTGTCGGCGCAACCGGCCGCCGCCCCGACCGCGCTGCTCGACCGTACGATTGCACGCATGGGTGGTGACAGCGCACTTCGCGCCATTCGCACGGTGCGCCTCGACGTCATGACGCAATGGGCACGCACCTCGTTTGCGAACCGCCCCTTTACCGACCAACCCTCGTACGAGCGCAACGTGGAGCTGCGTGACTATGCCAGCGGCGCGTGGCGAAACACGCGGAACTTTTTTGGTGCCGGGCCTTCACTGCCCATCGTGGACGTGGTGCGCGACACTATCGCCGTGCGATACGGGCCAACCTCCGCCGCCGGGGCGCTAGGATGGGTGCCACTGAATGTTGCATACGTTGCCGAGCGTCGAGAGCTGTTCGCCATGGCACCGGAACGGCTAGTGCTCTCCGTACGCCATGCACCAACGCTGCGCACGCTCGCCGACACCACGGTGAACGGGGAATCGCACGCACGCTTCGGCGCGACCATCGACGGTTGGCCCGTCACGCTCTTCGTGCGCCGTATCGATGCGCTCCCTACGCTGGTACGCTTTCGCGCCGATGAGGTGGAGGACTTTGGGTTGGCACCATGGGGACGTCACGAAGTGGAGTTCTGGTACTCCGGGTGGCAGCCGATCAGTGCCGGCGTGCTGTTGCCACGACAGCGCGATGTGCGTCGGGTTGGGCGCCCCTACAAGCGCATGACGGTGCTGGGGATGCAGGTCAACGCGCCCGCGCCGAGCGATTCCTTCGCCATCAGCGACAGTCTCATGGCCGCGTACCTCGTCACGGAGCGACGGCCTATGTGGCAGGTCGATGTCGAGAAGACCGGACGCATGGTGCGAGATCGCTTCGCCGTGACGCCACCGATAACCGGAAGTCCCGGCGCCGTGCGCCTTGGCGGTATGTGGATCCTGTTTGAAACGGCACAACACGAGGGGGCGATGACGCTGATTGCCGAATGGCTCGGACGTGTCACTCCCGGTGTTCCGATCGGCGCGGGTATTGCCACGATGCCGTCGGTGTCGAATGGGGGGGCGCGATGGTTCGCCGACGCACGCCGGCCGCTATTCATTGCTCCTGGCGCCGCGCCGTTCGTGCAGCGCATCACGGGGCGGTCGAATGTCGGCACCGTAGTCTCCACAGCACGTTGGGTGCGCATGGGGTCAGACTCACTCTGGATTGAGCCGTTTGATGCGCCAGATATTTCGGGTGCGCTGGCGATCTACTCGCCGACGTTGCGATGGCTCTATCTCCCGATGGCCGGTGCACCGAACGTTCGCGACGAACAGGCAGCGCTCACCGCGCGACTTGCTGCGCGCGGGCTGCCAGTGGAATGGATCGGCTCGGTGCGTGCGTTGGTCACGGCGGTGCCTCCCGCGAAGTAAGCAACGCGTGGCGCAACCCACCACGACTGGAGAACGCTTCGCGCCGACCCGCACGGATGAATCAGGACCAAGGGATGAATCCCCAAAGGCCCTGCCGTGCGGCATACTAGACGCCGGTGGCGTGTGCGAGAAACATTGCGTAGGCGGCTGCGCGAAAGACCTTCGCGCTCCGCGACGCATCGTTCTTCCTCGTACGAACAACCAGCACGAGCCCGATCGTTTTGAAGACGCTGTAGAGAAAGGGTGACACGGCGACCGAGACACTCAATACTGACGCTCCTGCAGCGCAGGCCCACGCGCCATCGGTCGCATGCGGTCGCCGGCGTCGCGATGGAACGCGAGCGTCGTTCGATCGAGGCGGACAGCTGGGCCGTGCGCGGCTGACCAGCACCACCGCGGCGCACCACTCGTCGGCGTTTATCGAACGGAGTGCACCACTACTTACGCAACTCCGGAATCGACGCCGCCAGACGCTGCAGCGCGCGGAAATGCGCGGCGACGGCGCGTGTCCCCGCCTTGGTGAGCGACAGCCACGTCCGCTGGCGTGAGGCGAGCGTGGCCTTGCGGACGGTGAGATAGCCGGCGTCTTCGAGTTGCTTGACGTGCTTGGACAGCACCGAGTCGCTGACCCCCGTTTCATCTCGAACCAGCGAGAATTCCGCTTCGACCACGGCCGACAGAATCGCACAGATCTGGAGACGCACAGGGGCATGAATGACCGGATCCAGCTGCAGCCCGGTCACGACATTTCCTCCCGGAGTTCGGCCCGCCAAGCGCGATCCCATGCGACGCTCCCACGGGCCGCGATGATCGCCATGACCACCCCGCAGAACATCGCCACACGGCCGTCAGGAGGTTCTCGCCACTGCCTTCGTCGGTAGTGTCCTAACGGTGGTCTATCTGAAGTCGGGATCCATCATGTGGGTCATGGCGATGCATGCCTGCATTGATATCGTGGCACTCATCGTCCGGCCGATGATTGCCGAGCGGGTGGCGCGCGCACCAGTCACGGCGTAGTACGACTCACCAACACGGTCATCGTCGGGGGTCTTTGTGACAATGGTCGCGCTCAGGGGGTAAGGCAGGTCAACCAAACCTCTTCCACCGGTCAGAGTCTCTTCACCCTATGGCGCCTTCCACACTTCGCCGCATCAAGCGTTCAATCACGCGGAGAACGCGGCGCGCTGTCCTTCGTGCTGCCGCTGTGGCCGCCCTCGCCGTTCCGGCCGCGAGCTCACCGGTGGTGGCGCAGGCAACGACAGGGGCCTTGCGCGCCGTGATCCATCTCGAAGGCGTCAAGCCCAACCGGGTGGTGTACTTCGCCAACTTGGACATGCTCACCAGCCGCATCGACCCCTTCGAGCGTCTGGCTGCCTTTCAGCATGTGCAGCGCACCGAGCCCCGGCTCTCCAGTAAACGGCGCATCAAACGCGCCGAAGAAATCGTCAACGCCAACCGCACGGTTGAAGTCAACGTGACGGAAGTCCGTGAGTCGCCAGACGGCCCGTTTGGCAGAGAAATCGTGGCACAGATCAACTGCGGAAGCAGGGCGGTGAGCAACCGACTCGACCTGGCGTTCTACCACCACAATGGCAAGCACGAGCACGGCCCCGCGGCACCACGCACCGCCGGTCTACCGTGGGAGGTCAAGGCGACGCTCGTTGGTTGCGAGGAGGAGCGTTGGCGTGCCGCGATTCAAGCCGATGTGAAACGCGGCTCGGGACAGACAGAACTGATCAAGCTCGGCATGGCCCTGGCTGGCCGCTGGGGCTATCTCGCCGCGGCCGACGCCTATGACTTCGCGTGGGATAAGCTCTGGCGCGACGGCAAGAAGCGGGACATTACCACCGATAAATCGCCTGAAGAGATCGAAGCTCTCCGCAAACGGATCATCGCGCAGATGGAGACCGCCGGCCGAATCGCGGACGGCGCCATCGCTGCCACGGAGGGCGCCATCAAAACGGAAGACAGCGAACGCGCCTTTGTCGAGCAGGTGGCAGCCAACTTCGCAAAGAAGAACGACCTTCAACGTCGCAGCATGTTCGCCCAGCAGGGGTGGAGCGAGCAGGACGTGATCGCGTTCTGGGGCGTGCCGGAGCGCATCAGCAATGTCGGGGGCTCGCGTGTTCTCATCGACAGCAGCGAAGCCGACGAGCGCCAAACCACGGCGCTCGTGAACAAGGCCAGTGGAGCGGTTGTGGCCACCGAGACCACCGGTCAGCTGCGCCAGTGTCAGCTGTCGCTCTTCATGCGCGAGGGGGGCCGCATTCCTGGCCCACGCTTGTGGGATTTCCAGATGACTGGCCAGAACTGTAACATCGATACTCTGGTCAAAAATCGGCCCAAGCGATGAGCCTGAAGCAACGGTGCGCCGGTCTGTCGCGCGGCATGCGCTCGTTGGCAATCGCTGCCATGCATCCCCGCGACGGCGTGGGAAGGAGCGGCCACTGAAACGTACACTGCAAGCCTACGTACCATACAGTGTAAGCCGGTGACCTAAAACAGTCGTCATTTTCACGTCTTCAGCTCCGTCACCATGAGTTCGCTCGTCCAACGCGTCTTGGCACGCTCCCACGTCGCCCTCGTCGTCTCCGCCACCCTTGTGGTGGCGGTGCGTTCGACCGGGGCGCAGTCACCGACCCCGGCCCACGATGATGTCCCGGCACTGCGCCATGTCGTGGGGAGCAGCGTCTTTCTGCTTGGCAACTTTTCCAAGCCCTCGCCGCAATTCTTTCAATTGAACTACGGCTACCGTCTCACAAGAAAGTCGCTCATATCGCTGGAAGGCATTACGTGGCGATACACGGCGCCGCTGGGCATTCCATACGGGCCGTCGTATGGGAACAAGGACGAGGATTATCCGGGGCGCGTGCGCGGCATCGGCCTCGGCGTGGCCTTTCAGCAACTGCTGTGGCGCGGGCTCTATGTGGCCGCGCACGCACTTCCGCTGCACCAGCGCTACACCGATCGCGATGGAGCGACGCTGGCCAACGGCTTTCAGCTCTTCACCACACTCCGCACCGGCTATCAGGTCAACATGCGCCGAGAGCGATGGTTCATCGAGCCCTCGATTGCTGCGACGGCGTGGCCCATCAACACCAACGTGCCCGCGGCCTTTGCTGCGCTGGACCGGAAATGGAACAAGTACTTCCTTTTTGAACCAGGGCTGCACTTCGGACGTCGCTTCTGAGGGCGGAGAGCGTCCACGCCCTCGATGCCAACATGCACGTCGCCGGACACGCCGTACACGCCGTCCGCGCGGGCGTGCAGGTCCTCTCAATCCCACTCGCCGCGCATGTTTCGATTGCCCATCGATGTCTTGTTCGCATTGGCCGCTGCGGCGCTGCACATCGGGATGGTGTCGCCAGCCACCGGATGCCGCCAGCAGGTGGATGTGCGGGATTCGCTGCATCAGCGCACGGCACGCGGTGGCGCCGTGTCCGACTGCGGCACGGTGCTGCAGTGGGACAATATGCCGAGCTCGCAGGAATATGTGGTGGCGGCCTTTCTGCATCTTGGCCGACAGGTGTGCGCGCGCGGTGCGTCAGTCGGCTTCGCGTTGATCGATGGGCGATTGCGCTTCGATCAGGAACCGCAGTGCGGCCCCATCGCCGAGGGCCCGGCCATCATGACCCTGAAAGACGTCGATCCGCTTACCGACGGAGCCACGTTGTTCTCTCGCGTAGAGCAACGGTGCCTGTCTCACGAGCCCGTTCGCCTGCGCACGGACTCGAGCAGCCGCACGATCCCGTTGCCGTGTACGGTGGCTCCGCCGCGGCCGGTAGAATACCGCCTCACCAGGATTCCACCCGTGGTCGTGCCGTCGAACGGCGCATCACCGACGGAGCAGCACTATCCGCTCACTTCCGCTGCGGGGCTACGGCTGCACAACGTGACGGCGACGCCGGTTCGGTACGAGGGGAAGCTCGGGGTGCGCGTCGTGGAGGCGTCCAGCGCGGGCCCAGCGGAGGCGGAGCAGCCGACCGAGACGCTCGCGCTACTCGACGGCACGGACTTCGGCGACGGCGTGATCGAACTGGAAGTCGCCGGTGCGCCGGCGCTCGGCGCGAGCGGCGGTGCGCGCGGCTTCGTAGGCCTCGCCTTTCGCGTGCAACCCGATCGGCGCAGCTATGACGCGTTCTACCTGCGTCCCACCAATGGGCGTATCGACGATCAGGTCCGGCGCAATCACTCCGTGCAATACATCGCGCACCCCAACTAGCCGTGGGAGCGGCTACGACGTGAATCGCCGGAGCGGTACGAGTCGTATGTGGACCTGGTCCCGGGTGTGTGGACACGCCTGCGAGTCGAGGTACGTGGAGCCACGGCGCGGTTGTTCGTGCACGGCCAGTCTCAGCCCACGTTGATCATCAACGACGTGAAGTCCGGCGCGACGGCGCGGGGGGCGCTGGCGCTCTGGATCGGACCGGGTACGGTGGCGCACTTCCGTAACCTGCGGGTGCGGCGGTCGGCCCCAACATGAACGTGGTGACGTCGTATCACGTTCGTCCATTCAACACCGCCGATGCCGAGTCGCTGTGCGCAGCGGTGCACGCGTCCCTTTCAGAACTGGTGCACTGGATGCCCTGGTGTTCCGCGGAGTATGGATTGGCCCAGGCCGAGTCGTGGGTGGCGTTCTCGCAGCAGGCGTGGGCTGATCGCACCGAGTTTCCGCTGGGCATCTTCGAGACCGCGAGCGGCGCGGTGGTCGGCGGGACGGGGATCAATCACATCTCCCGCGCCAATGCCACGGGCAACATCGGCTACTGGGTGAGCACGCCGCATACGCGGCGTGGCGTGGCACGCTTCGCTGCGCAGGAGGCCGCGCGACTCGGTTTTGGCGAGCTGCGGCTCACACGCCTCGAGATCGTCACGCTGCCGCACAACGTGGCCAGTCAACAGGTGGCAGAGTCGCTTGGCGCCACACGAGAATGCCTGGCGCGCCATCGTCTGGTCGTGGGCGGTACGCCACGAGACGCCATCGTCTACTTGCTGGTACGACAGGACGCGGCTGCGTGGAGCGCGGTACCGTGATGTGCGCGGGTCGATGGTGACACGAGCGCTCATGTACACGCCAACGTCAGACGGCATGGCGCGCGGCGGCGGAGGGGTGCATTACGCCGAGGCGCCGCCGCCGACAACGCTCGCCAAGGTGGTCCACTGCTTCTGGGAGCTGCGCACCTTGTCGCCACTCGCTGACGATTTCCTGTATCACGCGCTCCCCGACGCCTGTGTGAACCTGCTACTCAATCAGCAGGATCCGCTCATCGCCGGTGTCACCGCCCTGCGGACACGGGCGGAGGTCCTCAACCTCGGGCGCACGTTCCACTACGTCGGCGTACAGCTCTATCCCGGCGTCTGGCGCGGCGATCCAGCCGAGATCCGCGATCAATACGTGGGGACGCCCTACGTTGGCGCGCTCCCGCTCGTGCGAACGAGCCAGCGCATCGTGGGGCTGCCCTTCGCGGCGCAGCGTCCGCAACTGGTCGAGCTGGTCGAGTGGTGTGTCACGCGGCAGCTCGTGCTTCCGCACGCCGTGATTGCCCGCATTCTTTCGCGCCTGCATCAGGTGCGATCGGTCGCCGCCGTGGCAGCCTTGGTGGGTGTGTCGCCACGACAGCTGCAGCGCACCGTGCGTGCCGCCACCGGCCTTTCCCCGCACGACCTGCTGAAGGTGCTGCGACTGCAGCAATCGTTCCGCACGCATCATCTCGACCTCTTCGCAGACCAGTCGCAGTACATCCACGCGTTTCGCGCGGCCACCGGGTACACACCCGCCCGGTATCGCGCGCGCTTCGATGTCCGATTATCACAAGACACCGAACGGCCGAACGGCTAGCCTGCTCACTCCACCTTAACGAGGAGCATGACATGCAGCGACCGAACGCGATCGGCTGGTTCGATCTGTACGTGGAGGACATGACCCGCGCCGTAGCCTTTTACGAGGCCGTCTTCCAGCAAACGCTGGAGCTGATGGACGATCCCACGGGGGAGACAGAGATGCGTGCCTTTCCCACGATAATGCAGTCGTACGGCGCCGGCGGCGCGCTGGTGAAGTCGGCGCACGCGCGCCCGGGGATCGGCGGAACCACGGTGTACTTCAGCGTAAGCGACTGCGCCATCGAGGAGACGCGTGTGCTCGACGCCGGTGGCACGATCGTACGCCCTAAGTTTTCCATCGGGACATTCTGGTGGGTCACGCTGTGCATGGATACCGAGGGGAACCTGTTCGGGCTCAGCTCCATGCAGTGAGGGCGCGCCAGGACCACGTTTACCCAACCACCAGCGGCAACATGCTTACATGGCCGCCCACCACCCGCCACACGCCGTCGGGCTCACGAGCCCAGACACGCGTGTAGCGGAAGGTGCCACTCACGGGGGCACCGCCCGCGTCCACCGTGAGGTCGGCGCGCAACGCGGTCACGGCTACGTCATCCCCGACGCGCCGTATCTGCAGCTCCTCCGGCTCGTGTCGGCGGAAGCGTACAACGCCTGCGGCGTGCGCGCTGAGATCTTGCTGCTTGGTACCCAGCTGTCCGTCGGGACCCGTGAACAGCAGCGCGTCGGCGATGAGGGCGTCGAGTGTGGCTACATCGGCGTCGAGCTGCGCACGTCGCAGGCGCGCCTCGAGCATGACCATCTCGGGGTCGGCGGGCCCCGAGAGGATCGAGGACATCAGGTCGAGTTCGAGCTCAGTCATGGGTAGTCGTGAAGGTGATTGGTGGCGTGCGGTGCGTCTCATAGCTCACGGGCCGAGTCACATCGCGGGGCCGCACACTGTGGAGGATCATGGCCGCGTAGATCGGAATGTCCTGCAGAAAGTGTATGCCCCACGCCCAAGCGATGCCCTCTGTTTCCAGCACCGCCCGTGCGAGTAGCCAACCCAACGCGCCGGCCATGAGTGCGCCGCCTAGACCGCTGGGCATACCGCGCAGGTGCGGGAGACCGAACAGCACCGCGGACAGCAATGTGACGACCGATGGATGCACCGTGCCGGCGAGCGGCACCAGCACGCCCAATCGATAGATCAGCTCCTCGAAAAAAGAATTGCACAAGGCGAAGAGCACGACCCACGGCAGATACGGTAGGATCCGCGCGATGTGACGCCAATGTCTTCGCTGTGGTGCGAACATCACGAACGTGGTGGCCAGTGTGGCGAACACGGACAAACTCGTACCGACGCTGCGCCACGACTCACCCGGTTTGATGCCGAAAATGGGCACGCCGTTCGCTGGGGCGTTCACATCGCCCACCGAAAGGAAGAGGCGCAGGTTCTGCGGATGCATCGTGCCCACTACGAGACAAGTCAAACCGGCGATGCCTGCCAGCCACAGCTGGTAGCGAGCCTGGCTGTTGACATACGGGAGGGTACTCACGCGCAATGGCGAGCGCGTGGCACGCGCATTGAGCCGCAGCATGGCCACCGTGGCGACGCACACGGTGACGACTGTGGCGATGGTCTGGAGCGATCGCATGATGTGAATAGCTGGAGAAGCGCGCCTCGTCGGTGCTTGCGCGTCTCGCACGGGTTACGTCAGCCGCATGCGCCGAGTTTCATCTACACAGACGAATGAAACGAACGTCTCATCGCGTGCAGGATCTCATGCGCTACGACTGCGAAAGGAACGAGCGCGACGGTGCATCTCAGCGTCCATGAGCACTGGCTGCGGCCATGGCCGCAGTACGTGACGGGGCAGCGTGTCGAGGATTGCGGTGCGGCGTACGATGTCGAACTTCACTGCCGCTCCAGTGGGATGGCACCGTCGGCGCCATCCCACTGGAGCGCTGCGTCTTGCGCGTCTCCCGCCCGGTCAGCGCACGACGACTTGCTTTTCGACGGTGACCGGTGACTCGGTCGACGTCCCCTGCTCCACCCGGCGGCCCCGCACGCGAAGCGTCGCGAGTCCGGGAGTGGCGATTGTCACCGTGACCGCCCGGCTGATACTCAATAGCACCTCGATGCATGCGCGATCCGACGTGTGCACGTCGGACGGTTCCAGCAGCACGGTGCGATCGCTCCGCGCCATCGCCGTCGGGCCCACCCTCCAGCAACCGCTGGGGACGATACTTCCGATCTGCACCGTGAACGGCTCGCCGGCGCGCACCGTATCAGGCGCCACCAGTGCAGCGGACGGCAGCAGGACCCCCGTGGTTGGTGCCGGTGCCCGTTGACCGCCTTGACGACGCGGCAGCATATGACTTCCTCGGAAGCGATGGACGCAGTCGTTGAATCGACGCGATGTTGCCTACACTACCTCCTTCACGAAGCCTCGTGTCACCGATCGGAGATGTCGGACGCCCTTCGTGAAGCTCGAACAGTTCGACTGCTTCGAGACCGACGGCAGCAATGCGACCCGCAGGCACTCCAATCGAGCCGGTCGAAGCCGCGGCAGAAGTGGCCGAGTTGCCTGTGTTAACGCCGCGTCCGGGAGAGAGTGTGCAGCTCGCAGACGCACCACCCATGGTGCGCTGGTGGCCGCCGGTCCCGTGGACGCGTGGCAACCAACACTCGATCGTGGCGACGCGGATGCGAACGGGACGCGGCAGCGCGGCCGCGTCTCAGCGACTGCATGTGGGTCAGCGGTAGAGCGTCCGCAGCGATTCCGGAACCATCGCATCCGTCCAGTGCAGCGCCTGCCATCCTGCGACACGCGCTGCTTCGACATTCTCCAACGTGTCGTCGAGGAGTAGCAGTTCATCGGCGGCGATGTTCACGGCTCCTTGCACAGCCGCGAAGTACGCTGCGGTCGGCTTCTTCGCACCAAGTTGAGCTGAGTGATACATGCCATCGACGTGCCTGGCGAGCCCCAGCGTCTCCATGAGGTACGTCGCTCTCCGGTGCTCCTGATTGCTGGCCAGGTACACCCGCACACCCGCCGCACGGGCCCGCGCGATTTCATCGAGGAGTGGCGTGACCACACGTGCATCGTGCGTGAACCAATACTTGAGCAAAGCGTCCGCCGTCAGCTGAGGCGCGATTGACTCTAATACGGCAGGCAGATGCGCCATGATGTCGGAACGGCCGATTACGATGTCGCCCCAGTGCGGCGCGAAGAATCGCTCATTGAACACGGCGGGATCGACACCCAGGTCGGCGTGCAGCGACTTCTGCCAGTGGCCACCGTCTGACGGGCGACCTGACACGAGCACACCATCCACATCAACCATCAAGGCGCTTATCGGCAAAGTTCCTCTCTTTGACTACGAGTCACCGCAGAGCGGGCAGCCACAGCATCATCGTCACACTCGCGATACCGCTCGCACAGAGCGCGGCCAAGGCGAATAGTGTAACCGACATCAGCCGCGGCCACCAGACGCGCTGCTGCTCCTGCGCGACGAAATACCCCTGCAACACGGTGAGTGGCACGAACACGTATACGGCAAAGGCGAGCGCGGTGAGGAAGGGTCCAGCAAACGTCTTCGCATCGAATCCCAACGGACGCTGGTGAATCATCAGCCAGAGAAACACCCCGAGTCTGAAAAAGAACACGCCACTCGCCGCGAGGAACGTCCGTAGCGCCCACCGCCGGTGTTCGGCGAAGTCGCGCGCACGCGCCGACCGCCACGCCAGCAGTGCACAGCAGATGATGATGACCGCGTTCAGCGAGATGGCGATGTGCTGCGACAGTCGCGCGGCCGCCCCCCTGTCCCATACCAGGAACAGGCCGGCGAAACTCGAGAGGATGACCGAGAGCATGTAGCTCCGGCCGACCCAACGATGCACCACGGGCATACGGCGACGAATGCCGGGAATGAGCTGAAAGGCGCCGGCCGTCATGATGACAACGGCGATCAACACGTGTGTCATGAGCGCTGCGTTGCCCGCTGTATCGCCGGCGACGTATCCCCTGGGCATAACGTGATTCCAGCGGGCGGTGTCACCAGCCACCAGCGCACCGCCATACACCAGCGCGATGTACAGCGAAAAAATGAGCTGCCCGGCGACGGTGACCATGAGCCACGTCAGGGCCGCACGCCCCAGTAGGCATCTGGCTCCTTGCACCGCCGTGAATCCTGGCGCGTCGGGCGCGCGTACTGTGGAAAGTGCTTCGTTTGCGATTGACATGCGTCCCAGTGGGCGAAAAGTCGTGATCGATCTAGATGGCGTGAGCCGGCAGCGTGAACCTCGGCGCTCTACAGGCTTCCCCTGCAGTATCCTTACGAGTCCGCGCGGAGCTGAGTGATGACCGTTGGTATCATCGACATGATCGCCGGTACCGCGTTGCCGGCGGACGTCACCCGTGGCCCAACCGTTTCGACGCCGTATCTCCAAGGTGTGATCGATTATGCGCAGACGCGTGGCATCTCCCCACGCACGCTGCTGATGCACGCGGGCGTGAGCGACACGCAGCGCTTACAGGCGGATGTGCGTTACCCGATCGAACTGCTGTTCGCACTCCTCCGTGCGGGTGCGGATCGACTGGGCGACGACGCATTCGCACTGCACTTCGGCCAGTACGTGCCCTGTGAACAGGTCTCACTGGCAGCATGGCTCGGGCGCTCGGCCACGACGGTGATGGAGGCGCTGGAGCTGGTGAATCGCTACGCGCCGCTCGGCATCGACATCCCAGACTGTCCCAACGGCAATCGTTTCGCGTTCGAGTCGGATCGCGCGGGACTTTGGCTGTGCGACAGACGTCCGGCCGACGGTTGGGCAGCCCTGACCGAGCTCGTGTTCTCGCGCATGGTGCAAGGCACTCGCCGCATCCAGCAGTCCGACGTCGTGCGCGCCGTGTACGTCCGCCACGCCCCGCCCGCGCACCGCGACGCATACGACGTCGTGTTCGGTGTACCGGTGCACTTCACAAGCGGACGCAACGCGATTCTGCTGGATCCGTCGTACCTGCATACGCCACTCACCCCAGCGCCCGTGCACGTCACGCGCATCCTCGCCGCACATGCCGATGCGCAGCTCGCGACACTCCACCGGGAGCGGAGCTGTCGAGCACGACTCGAAGAGGAACTGCGCGCCCTGCTACACACCGGCAATGTGGGCGTGGCACCGCTTGCGCGTCGCATGGCGATGAGCCGACAAACGCTCTATCGCCGACTCAAGGCTGAAGGGACTACGTACGAGCAGGTGCTCGAGGGGCTGCGGTGTGTCATCGCGGTACAGGCGTTGGGCGCAGGAGAGTCGTCGGTACGCGAGCTCGCCGCGCGGCTGGGATTCGCCGATGCCGCAGCGTTTTCGCGCGCGTTTAAACGATGGACAGGGAGGAGCCCCGCACTGGCGCGGCAGCTCCTCGGGAATCGATGACCGCATCCCGACTCGCCCATACAGCCGGCAGCACACCGTTTTCAGTTGCGCGCTCAATTGACACTTGCCTCACATCGCCCTGCAAACATTCGCTCACTCGCTGGCGCTCAGCGCACGCGCAACCCGCACGTGCCGCCTCCGTCGTGCTGGTGGTCAGCAGTGAGCCATGAGAAGTTCAGACTCGTGTCAGAACCTCGCGCCAAGTGAGATATCCGCGCGTGTGCCTCGGCGCGGATAGATCCCGCGGCTGACGTCGGTGCGAAAGGCTCCATCTAGGAACGACGCGCCAACGCCCCAGCCGGCCTGCGGTCGTCCCGGACGTGCGAAGTGTGCGCGTCGGCCTGCCCAACCAAGATCGAGAAAGACCGTCGGGCGAGCCAACGCGGACCCGACGCCGACTTCCGAGCGTGACAGCCAGTACGTGTCTCCGATCTGCGTGCCCGGCAGCTGACCACGCACGGTGCGCAAGCCGCCGATGTAGAACTGTCGTTGCAACGGCACACTGCCAGTTGCCATTCCCATGTTGACGGTCTGCCCGAACGCCAACCTCCAGATCAACCCTCGTGCGATCGTGAGGTCCACCAGGCCGCGCGCGTAGTTGAATGAGCCTCCCGCGCCCTCTGCACGGACGTCGGTCGCGAGCGTCCATCCATTCGGATCTAGGCCATATCCCGCGTGCCATTCGGCGGCGACGCCGCCCACCTGGCCCCTCCGAGCCGTAATATTCTCCAGCATGTATCTGTTGCGGCTGAAGGCGCGCATGATGTTGAAGTTCGACTCCGTCTGTGCCGGGTCGTGGCGTTCCCCGAACAGTCGCCAGCGGATCTGACTGCGGGACGTTTGTCGCATCCACATCATTTCCGCACCGAAGGTTCGATAGTAGAACCCTTCGTCACGCCCGTACAGCAGCGCCGACAGCGAGGCGCCGACGGAAAGTGGATCGCCGAAGTCATTGGTGGCGCTCAGTCGGCGAAACGCGGCGAGATGTACCGTCTTGCGACCATTGCTTCGCTCCACTCTTATTCCGCCATTGGGCTGCCAGTCGGCGAAGCCCAGTCTCGCCTCGCCGATGGCCGTGTAGCCGGCGCCAAGTGGCCAACTTAGCTGTGTGCCCAACGACAGGCCTTCCACGCGGTTGTAGCGGTGGCGACTGAGCGAGTAATCGAACTGGAGCGGTTGAGAACCGAAGCCGGACTGCAAGCCGATATCCAGCGCGCTTGCCAGTTGTGCGGCATCACCTGCCGGAAATGCAGCTTCGTTTGCGTCGTATGGTGAAGAAGGCAACTCGTTCGATGACGCCAGGACGGTGGAATCGCACGGCAGCTTCAGCCCGTATCGCAACGCCCCCTCGAAGCGAGTTTCGGCACGCGTGTAGAAGCCACCATTGGCAGCGCACTCGGCGTCACGCACCCTGCGACGAGCGGTGTGCACCGACGCGTTATACAACGAATCGCCGAAGCTGCGCGCACGTCGTGCATTGCGCGAGGAGTCGTCGATGGCGGGAGTCGTACGACCCATCATCCGAAGCAGCGAATCCCGTGAGGCGTAGCGCAACCGGCGATCGAGTGCCTGTGTTGAGTCGCGGAACACGCGGTAGAGCGAGTCTCCCACGCCGCGCACGCGATTGGCGCGTGCCGTAGTGTCGGCAATGAGCGCGAGTTCCAAACCGGCTGACGTGAGCAGGGAATCCGTTATCTGGCGCCGACGAAGGCGGGGAACCGGTGCCGCCTCATCTTCCTCCAGCTTCAGATCAAGACACGCTGGCGCACAGAGCTGCAGGCTGCCGCTTGTCTGCTTTGACGCCGCGAGGGAAGGTAGCGCGGGTAATGCGGAAGAGCCTGTGACATCGTCGTATTTGTAGCTCTCTTCGATGACAAACGGCAATCGCATGAACGCGACCTGGGTCTTCCCCTCCGCACGATTCACATGCGGCAGCCAGAATCTTCCCTCGTGAAGAGCATACTCCACCGTAACCAGCGTGATGTCGAAGCGCATGGGGTTGATGATTGCGCGCACCACAGCCGGTCCCATGGCTTCCTTTGCCGCGGTCGCCTCCGCCGTTCGCTTTACCCGATTCAGTGTCGTGTCGAGTGCAGCATCATCAAGGTCACGCTGCACATCGGCCATCGCTTCGTTCCATATCTCGACGGGTGCTGACAGTCGGTACGCCGCACGCACCAACGACCCACTGCCCTCGTCAAACCAGAAGCTGCCAACAAAGCTGCGCCATTCCGGACGCCGCGCCGTCACCTTCAGCGCACGCAGTGTCAGCTGATCGCCGTTCGGAAGTCGAATGCGAATCGCATCAGCGATCTGATACCGGTAGTATGCCTCGCTCCCCCGGGCCAGCGGATGCACGAATCCTTCCGAGGCGTCCACGTCCTGCTTTACGACAGAAAGATCACCGCCGGGCAGCCACAGCTGGTCGCGTCCGGGAAAATACGGCACGGGTATCAGTGACGTGGCAACGCCACTGACCATCGCCTTCTTCCCTGTCGGCATAGTGTTGCG
>Ga0105045_10000918_pt1 | contig 23006 bp, 20 predicted proteins | sample MAT02_FD_78089 | JGI IMG/M metagenome (GOLD analysis project Ga0105045, IMG submission 78089) | Freshwater microbial communities from Lake Fryxell liftoff mats and glacier meltwater in Antarctica - MAT-02 (megahit assembly) | ecosystem: Environmental > Aquatic > Freshwater > Ice > Liftoff... | reverse complement strand
GAAAGCGTAGTGGCCCAGGACAGCACAATGGCCGATTTTTATAACCGCTACGATCAATACGCCGTAACGGACGTCGATAAAAAGAAGTATCAGGATTACTTAGCCACGCTGAGCGACGACGAGCGTAAAATGGCGGAGTCGGGCATGAACTTCTATACGCTGTCGGTGAAGAACAAAGGTGGTCTGCCCATGCCGATTATTGTCCGAATGGAGTTTGAAGATGGTACGGACTCCGTAGCGCGTTTCCCGGCTGAAATCTGGCGGTTCAACGACGTGGCTATCAATAAAGTGATTGCCACCAATAAGCGGGTAAAGCAGTGGACGCTGGACCCGTTTTACGAGATTGCCGATATCGATACCGCCGATAATTCGTTTCCGCCCGTGTCTCAACCCTCGCGTTTCCAGCTGTACAAGCAGCAACAACGAGGTGGTGGAACAAACCCCATGCAGCAGCAACGGCAGGCCGGTAAACAGCCGCCCGCCGTGCAGGGTAGTGGTAAGAACTAACGCAATACACTTTTCTATAACCATGAAAAAACGATTGATTCTTGTTTGCCTGTCTCTCTGGTCAGGTCAACTGCTGGCCCAGCGACCCGCCACCGCCCCGCAGAACGCCAACGACCGTTTTGAGCAATTGGGGCCGATGTTGCCCACGCCCAACACCTACCGTTCGGCATCGGGCGCGCCGGGCAAAGACTACTACCAGAACCGCGCCGACTACGATATTAAAGTTGAACTGGACGATGCCAACCAGAAAATCATCGGCTCCGAAACCGTTACGTACATTAACAACTCGCCCGACGTACTGCCATACATCTGGCTGCAACTGGACCAGAATCTGTTTGCGAAGGGTTCGACTGGCAGCGTAACCCGGACGGGTACCATTAACGAAAATGGTATGAGTTTCGGGCAGTTGCAGAACCTGACTTCGGTGCGGGAACGTAGCAATACCCAGGCCACCGACAAGTACGGTTATACCATTACGTCGGTTACAGATGGTAAATCGAAGACGCCCCTCAAGTACACCATTAACCAGACCATGATGCGTATTGAGTTGCCGCAACCCCTGAAAACGGGTGGTAGCTATTCGTTCAACATCGACTGGAATTACTTCATTACGGAGTATTACGGACGGAGCGGCATGGAGTTCTTCGAGAAAGACGGCAATTACAACTACTTCATTGCCCACTGGTTTCCGCGCCTGTGTTCGTACAACGACGTAAACGGCTGGCAGAATAAGCAGTTTCTGGGTCAGGGCGAGTTCACGCTTATCTTCGGCAACTACAAAGTGGCCATCACCGTCCCCGCCGACCACGTTGTGGGCGCGACCGGCGAGTGCCAGAATTACAAGCAGATGCTAAGCGGTACCCAGCAGAAGCGCATGGCGCAGGCCGCCAACTCTAAAACGCCGGTCGTGATCGTAACGCAGGACGAAGCCGTTGCCGCCGAGAAAATCAAAGCGGGTGGAACTACGGCTAAGAAGACGTGGGTCTATAAAGCCGACAACGTGCGTGATTTTGCCTTTGCCAGCAGCCGCAAGTTCATCTGGGATGCTATGCAAACCGATGTTTACGGCGATGGGAAGAAGATATGGAGCATGTCGTACTATCCAAAAGAAGGCAATCCGCTTTGGGAGCAGTACTCGACCCGTGTGGTTGAACACACCTTGAAATCGTATGGTAACCGGACTATCAAGTATCCGTATCCGGTTGCTATTTCGTGCCATGCTACGGCTGGTGGCGGTATGGAGTACCCCATGATTTCGTTCAACGGTGGCCGCCCCGAACCCGACGGAACGTATAGCGAAGCCGTGAAGTACGGTATGATTGGCGTTATTATTCACGAGGTGGGGCATAACTTTTTCCCGATGATTGTCAACTCCGATGAGCGGCAGTGGACCTGGATGGACGAAGGACTGAACACATTTTGCCAGTACCTGGCCGAAAAGGAGTGGGATTACAACTACCCAACCCGGCGTGGAGAACCCCAACTGATTGTCGATTACATGAAATCTGACAAGTCGGTGCTGTCGCCCATTATGTCGTCATCCGATAACGTCATTGGTCTGGGGCCAAACGCCTACGCCAAGCCCGCAACGGCCCTGAACATCCTGCGTGAGACAGTCATGGGTCGTGAACTGTTCGACTACGCCTTCAAAGAATACGCGCAACGCTGGGCGTTCAAAAGCCCTGAGCCCGCCGATTTTTTCCGCACGATGGAAGACGCATCGGGTGTTGATCTGGACTGGTTCTGGAAAGGCTGGTTCTACGGTGTGCAGCCCGTTGACCAGGATTTAGTTAGTATCGACTGGTTTCAGGTAGAAGGCGGCAACCCCGAAATTACCAAAGCAGCGGCCCGCACCGAAGCCATGCGCAAAGCTGGAACCGTCAGTAAACAGCGCGACGCAGCCACGAAGGGTGAGAGCGTAGTGGCCCAGGATAGCACAATGGCGGACTTTTATAATAACTACGACCCCTATGCGGTAACGGACGCTGACAAGAAGAAATATCAGGACTATATGGCCACGTTGAGTGACGATGAACGTAAAGCCATCGAGAAAGCTGATCAGATGAATTATTACACCGTGTCGCTGAAGAACAAAGGCGGCTTGCCTATGCCGGTTATCATCAGAATGGAGTTCGAAGACGGTACAGACTCCGTAGCGCGTTTCCCGGCTGAAATCTGGCGGTTCAACGATGTGGCTATCAATAAGGTCATTGCTACCAATAAGAAAGTGAAGCAATGGACACTGGACCCGTTCATGGAAATTGCCGATATTGACACGGAGAACAATAGTTTCCCGCGGGTATTCGCTCCAAACCGGTTCCAGTTGTACCGTCAGCAGCAGCGTGGCAGAGGAGAAAACCCGATGCAGCAGCAACGTCAGGCCGGTAAGCAGCCCCCGGCAGCGCAGGGAAGCGGTAAGAACTGACTTTTCTAAAAGCGGGCCAATTAATTGGCCCGCTTTTAGAAAAGTATTACTTTTGCGAATCTTATTCGGGATGTAGCGCAGCCTGGTAGCGTGCTTGCATGGGGTGCAAGAGGTCGTGGGTTCGAATCCCGCCATCCCGACTCAGAAGACCGTCATTTGGCGGTCTTCTTTCATTTCATAGTCTTCAGATTGTATTTTTCTGCCCCGGTATAGACAGAAGCCAGCACAACCGTGCTGGTTTTTTTTGTGCTTTTTTTTTGAAACTCGTGTGGAATACGATCTCATCGTACATCTATCAATTAAAGTGCGGGTGAATACCTGAGCGTGATCGGCCAATCTTAACAATAATTTTATGAACAAATCACCCCCCACTTGTCCAATTGCCTTCTTTTGCTGAATACAAGCAGCTGAGCAGGGTGACTCTGAAAAACAGGAACTTAGTAGGCATAGGCGGTTCACGTCATTCAGTTAGTGAAACGAGATTTGTCCAAGTATTTATTAGTGGATTGCCACGGTTATGGAAAGTTTGACCAACAGGGTTGTGTTGTATTCTCTTAAAAAACCATAGTTTTGTGGAGGCTTTAGAAGAGTTAGTTCAAATATTTGACTGACAAAACCTGAATAATCTAAATTTTTCACTTTTTTTACCGGGCAAACCAACTTTTAATTTTAACCCTACAGTCCAGTTCCAATGAAAACACAAACACCCTCTCCAGCACCTGCCAAGACGGCGGCACCCAAGAAGAAGTCGGGCGGCTTGAACCCAGTCCTTATCATCCCAATCCTGTTGCTGATTGGAATCCTGACCTACATGTTCGTCTTCGGCGACGGGAGTCACTTCCAGGAAGGAGACAATGCTAAGGAGCCGCTCCCCGGCGACTACTTCGGTACCGTTTACAAGGGCGGCTTTATCGTGCCGATTCTGTTCACTTGCTTCCTGACCGTGCTTGTCTTCTCCATCGAACGTTTCTTCACCATCGGTAAAGCCAACGGTTCCGGTTCGATTGATGACTTCGTTCGGAAAGTGAAAGCCATGCTTGACCGCAACGACATAGAAGGTGCTATTAAAGAGTGCGATCGTCAGAAGGGTTCGATTGGTAATGTTGTGAAAACGGCGCTGCTGAAATACCGTCAGCTCTCGACCGACACTGAAATGACCAAAGAGCAAAAGCTGGCTGCACTCCAGAAAGAGGTAGAAGAAGCTACGACGCTGGAACTGCCGATGCTGGAGAAAAACCTGACGATCATCGCTACGCTGGCGTCGGTATCGACCCTGATTGCCCTGCTTGGAACGGTACTTGGTATGATTCGCGCGTTTGCCGCTATGGGTGCCACGGGTCAGCCCGACACCGGTGCGCTGTCAACGGGTATCTCGGAGGCTCTGGTAAATACGGCTCTTGGTATCGGTACGGCGGCCATCGCTACGATTATGTACTCGTACTTTACCAGCCTGATCGACACGCTGACGTATAACATCGATGAGATCGGTTTGAGCATTCAGCAGAACTTCGCAGCTCACCATTGAGCATTGAGTTTGCTACCCTGACGTACATCATGCGGGTCTGCCCGGTGCAGACCCGCACAAACAATCTTATATATGCCAGCAGTTAAAGTAAAACGCGCCAGTTCCTCAGTGGATATGACGGCGATGACTGACGTGGCGTTTCTGTTGCTGACATTTTTTATTCTTACGGCCAAGTTCCGGTCGCAGGATGCAGCCGCCATTGAGACGCCCTCGTCGATCTCCGGCATCAAGGTACCTGAGAAAGATATCATGACCATTGGCTTAGGCCGCGATGGAAAGGTGTACTTCGGTATCGACGATGCTAACAAGCGCATTGCCATGCTCGACAATATTGCCGAAGCCAAAGGCATTACGTTCACCAACAAGGAGAAGAAAGATTTCTCGCTGATGTCGAACTTTGGAGTGCCGCTTAATCAGCTCAAATCGTACCTGAACCTGCCCAAAGAACAACAGGCAACGTTTAAGCAACCCGGCATCCCCGTCGATTCCACCGGAGCCAGTGCCAGCAATGAGTTGAAAGACTGGGTATTTAACGCCCGGAAGGCCAATAACGACCTGCGAATTGCGCTGAAAGGCGACAACCTCGCCAAGTTTCCGGAGTTCAAGAACGTCTTGGCTACCCTTCAGGCACAGAACATCAACAAGTTCAACCTGATTACGGGCAGCGAAGCTCCACCAGCGGGCTGGAAATCAGACTCAGAATAATTCACGTTGTTTAACTGGTTGTCTGACCGGATACTATCCGGCTAAACAGGCCAACAGGGAAAATAACCAAACAACTATGTACCATGTCAGAAATTAATACTGGCGGTGGTGGTGGTAAACATGATGGTGGTAAAGTACGGTCCAAAAAGGTATCTACCCGCGTCGATATGACGCCGATGGTGGACCTGGGCTTCCTGCTGATTACCTTCTTCATTTTGGCCACCACCCTGAGCAAACCGTCTGCAATGACGTATAACGCGCCGGATAAAACAAAAACAGAAGAAACAGAGCCACTCAAGGCGTCCAACGTAATGACGATTTTCCTTGGCGATAATAACAAAGCGTATTACATCTTTGGAAAAGCCGCCAATGAAGATCCTGAAGTGAAGACGGTTGGCTACGGCTACGAACTCAGGAAGGCTATTCAGGATAACACGCGCAAAGTGCCGACAGACAAATTCGTTGTGGTAATCAAGCCAACCAAGAAATCGACTTACAAGAACCTGGTTGACATGCTGGACGAGATGGCTATCACTAAAACGCAGCGTCTGGCAGTCGTCGACGAACTGACTGATAGTGAAAAGACCCTGCTGAAAGACAAAGCAAAATTAGAACTCTAAACACCATGGCAGAAACTCCAAATGACGCAACACTCGATGATATCGTGTTTGCGAACAGGAACCAGGCGTATGGTGCATACGACCTGCGGAAAGGGTACTCGAAAACCGTTACCCGTGCTCTGATTATCGGTGCTATTCTCTTTACTCTGGGTGTGTTGCTGCCGACTATTATTACGGCACTGACGCCCCCGCCCGAAGAGCAGGCAATGGTAGAGATTGACCTGATGAAGGTGCCCCCGCCACCCATCGACCCGAACGAGCCACCACCGCCACCACCGCCACCGGTAGAAGTTCCGAAGGTGAATACGGTAAAATTCCTGCCGCCCGAAGTAAAGCCGGACGAAGAAGTACCTGAAGAGACGCCACCACCAAAAGTGGAAGAACTGAAGGTAGCCGTTGCGGCTGAAAAGACACAGGAAGGTGACCCGAATGCCGAAGAAATCATTGCCGCTCCCGAAGCTTCGGCAGGCCCTACTAAGGTAGAAATTGCCGTAGAAGCCGCCCCAAGAGAAGATAAAATCTTCACTGTAGTAGAGCAGCAGCCCGAATTTCCGGGTGGTATGGCCGCATTGGGTCAATATCTGGGTAAGAATATTCGCTATCCGGCAGCCGCTCAGCGGGCCAACGTGTCAGGCCGGGTGTTCGTGAGTTTCGTGGTAAACACCAACGGCAGTATTCAGGACGTTCAGGTGCTGAAAGGTCTGGGCTTCGGCACGGATGAAGAAGCCAAGCGCGTAGTAGAAGGTATGCCCAAGTGGCGTCCGGGTAAACAGTCGGGCCGACCCGTGCGGGTAAAGTATAACCTACCGATCAACTTCACGCTGGAATAAACCACAATGCGCGGACGAAATCAGGGTCCGGCGAGGTTAACGCTGTTCATTGCCGCGTTTGCATCGCTGGCGTACATGGGAGGAGGCATCGCACTGATTGCCTCCTCCCAATCGTTTGGGGGGGTATTCCCTGAACCAGGGTTGTCTCGATACAGCATGGGTATCCTGCTGTTTTTGTATGGTGCCTACCGGGCCTACCGGGCTTATCAACGTTTTCAGGAAGATGAATAAATACCTGCTTGGGGTTGGTCTGGCATCCCTGTTGCTGACAGCCTGTACTAATGGTGAGCAATTGGACAACCCATCGCGGGGGACGATTACTGTTGCCGCTGACGAGTCATTCAGACCACTTGTAACGCAATTGACGGAGGCCTACGCGGGCATATACCCCAACGTAAAATTTAACGTCGTCTTTAAACCTGAGCAGGAAGCAATCAATCTAATGCTTCAGGACAGTGCCCGTATCGTGTTTACGACCCGGACGCTGAAGCCGAACGAACAGGCCGTGCTGACGAAACTGAAAATTCCGGGGAACGCCACAAGAATTGCTACCGATGGGGTGGCGCTCATCATAAACCGGGTTAATACCGACAGCCTGATTACGATGAACGAACTTACTGGTATCTTCTCAGGACAGAATACACAATGGGAACAGCTGAAAGGTGGTAATCGGAAAGGGCCGATAACGCTCGTGTTTGACAATAACAACTCGAGTAATCTGGATTTCATTCTCAAGAAATTCAACGTAACCGACATGAGTAAACTGCGCATCTTTGCCACAAAATCAAACAGGGAGGCAATTGAGTTTGTCAAAGAAAATTCGTCGGCCCTGGGGTTCATTGGCGTTAACTGGATCAGCGATAACGACGAGCCACTGACCGCTGAACTCTCTCGTAATCTGCGGGTGATGGGCGTTTCGGATAAACCGAATCCAATTAGTCGCGACGATTACTACCAGCCATTTCAGCGGGCTTTGGGCCTGGAAGACTACCCCCTGCGCCGACCGGTCTATATTCTGAGTCGTGAAACGCACCCCGGCCTGGGTGAAGGACTAACCAACTACGTAGCCCGGGATGCCGGTGCGCTTATTATCGAAAAATTGGGCCTTTGGCCCACAATACCATATAATAGAGAGGTAAATATCACGAAATAAGCAAAATTTACACTTTGCCGACAATTTTTTAGCTTTGTTGGCTGTTTACTGAACAACGTAGCAATTTCCCAATTTACCAACCTAAATACGTGATGAACACCCCTGCTAAATCGCTGTTTTCTGCCCTATTGCTGGGTGCAATGGCGACACCGGTACTGGCACAGGATATTCCTGCTGCTCTGAAAGACATCGAAGCTGACCGATTCGATAAAGCTGGTAAAAGCCTGACGCAGTTGGCGGCTGGTTCACCTTCTGCCCAGAATCAGTTTTATCTCGGTTACTATTACCTGCGTTCGGGACAGGTTGATCAGGCTAAGACTGCTTTTGATAAGGGGGGCGCTGCCGATCCTAAAGATCAGCTGAACAACGTAGGGCAGGCAGGTGTGGCCCTGATGAAAAAAGACCGTGCTACTGCCAAAACATTGATCGACGAAGCGGTCGCCAAAACCAAAAGCAAGAATCAGGATGTGCTGATCCGGGCGGGCGAGATGTACACCCTGTCAGACAAGACCAACGATCCTGCCGAAGCTTTGCGATTGCTGACCATTGCCGACGAGAAGGACAAGAAGAACGAAAATGCCGAGATCGAAATGATCATGGGTGATGCATATACCTTAAAGAACGACGGAGGTAACGCAATTACTAAATATGAAAATGCCCTGACGATTGATCCGAAACTGGCCGAAGCTGTTTACAAAATTGGGCGGCTATATCTGCGCGGTAAAAACTATACAAAAGCGCAGGAGTACTTTAAGCAGGCCATCGAACTGGATCCTGAGTTCGCGCCTACGTACCTCGCCTTCGCCGACGCCCTCGCCAGTTCGCGGGCCTATAAGTCTGCCGCGCAGAACTACGAACTCTACGTGCAGAAAAGCAGTACGACAGATCCCGAAACGTTGCTCGATGTGGCCCGGTATCGCTTTTTGGCCAAAGATTATCAGGGTGCGACTGACTATCTGAACCAACTGAAGGGAAAGGTAAACAACCCCATTGCCGACCGTATGTACGGCTGGGCATACTATGGCCTGAACCAGCCCCAACAATCCGTTGATGCGCTGAACCGCTTTATTGGTACGGCTCCGCAAAAAGTCATCTACGATGATTACAAGTATCTGGGACGTTCGTATGGCCAACTGAATACGCGCGAAGCTGATTCGCTGGGAATTGTCAATCTGCTCAAAGCAGCTCCTCTGGATACGACCGACAACCTGTACCGGGAAGTAGGGGAGAAGTACTACAAGATGAAGCGATATGATAAAGCCGCCGACTACTACGGTCAGGTAATTAAAAATGACAAGAAGCCGCAAAACAACGATTATCTGTGGTTAGGCCTGGCCAGTTATCAATACGCTCCCCGCGTAGGCCGCGACAGCTCAGCCACACCAATGTCTGCCGAACAGATTGCTCAGACAAAGAAAATGTACTACATGAGGTCTGATTCGGCGTTTGCGGAGATGGCGAAGCGAATTGAATTGGACGGTAAAAAGTACCCGTTGGCGTACTATTATCAGGCACAGGCTAACTACTACGCCAATTCGCAGGATCCGCTTGTGGCCAGCGAAGCCGCTACGCCCCTGTACGAGAAGTTCATAGATCAGGCAACCAATAAGGATGCTGCGGATAATACGGATTACTCGCGCTACCTGATCACAGCCTATAAAGCCCTGGCAGGATTTAGCGTTGCCAAAAAAGACGACGCTAAAGTGAATGAGTATCTGAATAAAGTGCTGGTGCTGAATCCAAACGATGCCGACGCAAAAAAGGCACTTGAAGGCCCTAAAGTGCAACCCAAAAAAGGTTAAGCAACTAATCTGGCTATCTGATAGTAGAGAATAAAGAAAGCGCGACGGCTTCGTCGCGCTTTCTTTATTCTCCGAATGATAAATACCATCCTGCTTTACACCCTGAAACATGGTTTTGTGATAGGGGATCGTAACTTTGCGGGCGCATTTTTTTTGACTGACGACTCTCCCCTTGACACCGTATGCTTAACCTTGTCTTATTTGGCCCGCCGGGTGCTGGCAAAGGAACCCAGAGTGAAAAGCTGATCCGACAATACAATCTCGTACACCTCTCGACCGGCGATCTGTTACGTTCGCAGATTGCTGCCGGAACAGAACTGGGACTGCGGGCCAAACAACTTATGGATCAGGGGCTGCTGGTACCTGACGAGGTCGTAATTGGTATGATCGACAATAAACTGCGCGAAAATCAGCAGGCTGCGGGATTTATTTTCGATGGTTTTCCACGAACCGTACCACAGGCCGAAGCCCTTGACACTCTGTTAGTGCAGTATAATACGCAGATCATAACCATGGTTGCTCTGGTTGTGGAGTATGAAGAGCTTGTTCGCAGACTACTCAAACGGGGCGAAACGTCTGGCCGCCCAGACGACCGCGATGAAGCTACGGTGCGCAGACGCGTCAGTGTGTACAACAATGAAACAATGCCCGTTGCCGACTACTACAACCAACAGGATAAGTATATAGCCATTGACGGTATTGGCGAAATTGACATGATCTTCAAGACCATCTGTCAACAGATAGAAGCGGTTGCCACGAAGGAAGCGTAACGGAAACAACACCCGTACTACGTAGTGCAGAAGGATATAGTATTATGGCTTCATCTAACTTTATTGACTACGTCAAGATTAACTGCCGATCAGGAGCGGGCGGTGCCGGCTCCAGACATTTTCGGCGAGAAAAGCACGTTCCCAAAGGTGGGCCCGATGGGGGCGATGGTGGGCGGGGGGGGCACATCATTCTGCGCGGGAACTCCCAACTCTGGACACTGCTCCACCTCAAATACAGAAAGCACGTAAAAGCCGAAGACGGAACCGGGGGCGATGGCGGACGACGAAGCGGACAGCAGGGGGAAGATGTTATACTCGACGTACCCCTTGGTACTATTGTGCGCGACCCTGATACAAGCGAAAAAATAGCCGAAATAACCGAAGAAGGGCAGGAGGTAATTCTGTTTCCGGGTGGGCGCGGTGGTTTGGGCAATGCTCATTTTAAGACATCTACACTTCAGGCTCCGCAATACGCCCAGCCCGGCGAATCAGGCCAGGAAGCCTGGGTGGTGCTGGAACTCAAACTCCTGGCCGACGTAGGGCTGGTGGGCTTCCCAAATGCTGGTAAGTCAACGCTCCTGTCTGTACTGTCGGCGGCCCGGCCCGAAATTGCCGATTATCCGTTTACAACCCTTGTACCCAATCTGGGGGTCGTTGCATACCGCGACTATAAATCGTTTGTAATGGCTGACATTCCGGGCATTATAGAAGGAGCATCGCAGGGAAAAGGCCTGGGGCTGCGGTTTCTGCGTCACATCGAGCGTAATTCTATTTTGCTGTTTCTGGTAGCTGCTACCAGCGACGATGTAAAGCAAGAGTATAATACACTGCTGAATGAACTCCGGGCGTACAATCCCGAGCTGATGGACAAGAAGCGATTGTTGGCCATTACAAAAATGGATTTACTGGATGAAACCGGGTTAGCCGATCTGAAGGCAAATTTACCTAAGAAAGTCCCGGTCACATTTATTTCATCGGTGACTCAGACTGGGCTGGACGTTCTGAAAGATATGATCTGGCAGAATCTGACCGAAACGATCGACGTTAGCTGACGTGTACAATATTGCCTTTGGCAGGAACAAGTAAGCCAGCCATATATGACTCACTATGAAAAACGTATCTGTTCTTTTTGCGCTAACTCTATTTTCGCTCCAGCCGTTACGAACACTGGCTCAGGTTCAGGTTTCATTTCCAACAACCCGGGCCGTTGTTCAGCGCAACACCGCCAATCAGGCTACTATCCGTATCACAGGCTATTATACTGCGCCACTAACCCGCGTAGAAGCCCGGCTCATTGCCCGAGACGGCCAGGGAACGACCACCGATTGGCAAACCATTCAGAACAACACAGCTGGAGGAACGTTCGCCGGTGATCTGACCGGGCAGGGCGGATGGTACGATCTGAAAGTACGCGGCATGAATGGTAATCAGCCCGTAGGAGCCGAAACTACGGTAGAACGAGTGGGCATTGGTGAGGTATTTGTCATTGCCGGACAGAGCAACGCACAGGGCGTACATCAGGACGCGCCAAACCCACAAAACGACCGGGTGAACTGCGTCAACTATCAGTATCCCAATAATGGTTTCCCAAATGATCCGCCTACCCCGGTCTTTTCACGACTCGACAATACGCCTGGCTTCTACGTAGCACCCCGCGGGGAGGGCAGCTGGTGCTGGGGGCAGTTAGGCGATCTGCTGGTGAAACGGCTGAACGTACCGGTCATGTTCTTCAACGCTGCCTTTACGGGTACAGCGGTACAGAACTGGGCTCAGAGTGCACCCGAAGGCGGCACGGCATTTGGCGTGTATAATGGCGATCCGTACCCACCCCGGCAACCCTACGTCAATCTTAAGATTGCGTTGCAGTTTTATGCCAATATGCTGGGAGTACGGGCGGTACTATGGCATCAGGGCGAAGCTGACAACCTGATTGGCTCACAACAGTCTTTTTACGTGCAGCAATTGCAAATTGTCATTTCCCAGAGTCGTCAGGACTTTGGTCGTAACGTACCCTGGATGGTGGCGCGTGCTTCGTATGGTGATCCGTCCATTGGTGGAAGCAACGCAACTATTCTGAAGGCGCAGGATCAGGTAATTGCCACTACTGCCAATATGTTTACCGGGCCCAATACGGATAATATCCAGACGCCCCGTAACCGGCCTCCACGTGGTATTGCTAATGAAAGCGTACACTTCGACTTCGACGGTCTGGTAGAGGTTGCCAATGCCTGGAATGCCAGCATGACCGACGCCTTCTTCCAACAGGCCATACCAATTGGGCCAGCGGCTGCCCCGGCAATTTCGGTGGCCTGTGCCCCTAACAACAACCTGACCTTGTCAGTCAATGGCGAGTTTCCCAACATTCGGTGGGAATCAGGAGAAACGGGGCGCAGTATCACAAAAGGTGGCGGGTTATACCGGGCAAAAATCAAAGACGCGCTGGGAAACACGTTTTTCTCTGGCCAGGTACGCGTGTCAGACGCACCGGTAGCTACCGTTGTTGATAACCGCCCGCCGTCTATCTGCGCTGGGAATAGTATAGCCCTTGCCAGTAACTACGACAACGTAACGTGGGTAAACCAGACTAACGCTACCATAGCCACGAGCCGTACATTCAGTACCGCAACGGCAGGCACCTATCAGGTGCGCTATAACGACGTGAGTGGCTGTCTGTTTGTTTCCAATGCCCTGACGTTAAATGTAAATCCACTGCCGCCAACGCCGGCAATAGCCAACGAACGTCCAACAACCTTTTGCCAGGGCGATAATACGGTGTTGCGTTCCGGCAATGATGCGGCTAAGTACAACTGGAGCGACGGAAGAAACGCAAAAGCCATTGCGATTGGTACGCCGGGTAATTATTTCCTGACGGTAACGGATCAGAATGGCTGCACGTCATTTGCCTCTAATACCATAGCCGTAACAGTAAATCCAATTCCCAACAAGCCGGCTATAACCGCTAGCGGACCGCTTACATTCTGCGCTGACCGAAACGTAACGCTGTCGGCTCCGGCCAATACCGGCTATTCGTGGAGTAGCGGGCTGGGAACCCAGGCTATTACCGTCAATCAGGGCGGTAACTACTCGGTTCGGACGCGCAATCAGTTTGGCTGCGCGTCCGTCGAGTCAGATGCTGTGGCAATTCGGGTAAACCCACTGCCCGCTATTCCGGCGGTGTCGGCTTTGGGGGCTACCACCTTCTGCGAGGGCAACCGCGTTACCTTACAGGCTACGAGTCCGTTCGATGTAGTCTGGGCAAGCGGTCAGCTTGATAAAGGCATCACGGTGAGAGAAAGCGGTAACTATGCCGTACAGGCCCGCGACCAGAACGGCTGTCTTTCGCCATATTCACCCCTGATTGTGGTGCGGGCCAACCCACTGCCTCCCACGCCGGTTATTCGGTCGAACCGTCCGCCAATCATCTGCGAAGGTGATCGGATCACCCTGCGCGTTGACGGCCCCTATACAGTTTTCTGGAGTACGGGCGATTCTACGAATAGCATCATAACCGGCCAACCGGGTACATACCTGGCCCGCATCCGCGATAACAACGGCTGCGTATCGGCACAGCGGGGTTCTGTTAGCCTGGAGACCCGCCCATTGCCACCTTCGCCAACGATCAACGCCATTGGTACATACACCCTCGAAGCCATCAGTTCTACCAACGGTACCGAGTTTCGGTGGCGTCGGGGAATGGATTTGCTGGCGCTCGACAAGGGCATCATCAAAGCGAACCAGACCGGTAACTACACGGCCAGGTCGTCTATCATTTATTCGCCCACGCTGACCTGTTTCTCGCTTCCATCGACTCCATATCCGTTTACGCTCGATGCTACAAACCGGGGGCTTAGTATTTACCCAAACCCAAACCCAGACAAGCTGGTTTTGCTGGAGACGGAGCAAAACCTGACCAATGCGCAGGTGACGGTATATACCTTGCTGGGGCAACCTGCTACTACGTTCACCGTACCGGTCTTTGACGAGCGCAAACAGATTGACCTGACAGGCCTGGCCCCGGGCATGTACGTACTCCGGGTACAGGCCGCCGGCTTCGACGTTTCGAAACGAATTTTGCTGGGCATGTAGTCTCAAAAGCGATCCTGTGAAAGCAATTAGGTAGTTTTCTGGTGAAATGACTTTGCACGTCCAAAGCCTGAAATTTTGCTTCTCTGGTGAAAACAAAACGGCAAATCAGCACCTTTGCACAAAGGAAGGTTCGTTGTTTTATTTTTCTCATCCCGTCTGATAAGTATCGATATGGGTCTCACTACTAACATGAAATCCGTTATCAAATTCTGGACTGTTGCCGGTCTTGTCTTGATTTTACTATTTGTTTTAACACGACTTTGCGACCAATACGCTGCGAATGGAGATGGGTATCTAGGTGCGCTTAATATCAATATCCTGTTTCAGTATCTGGCCTTTTTCTGGGCAACCCTGACTCTGCTTAGTTTGGGGCTGGCGTCGGGCAGGGGCTGGCTCACTAATCTCTCTCTCTCGCTGTCGTCGTTGCTTTTCTTTTGGTTCGTAGCCGAGATTCTTTGCTTTTGTCTGATTCAGTTCAAGCTTGTTGATGCGTCCCGTCCGTTCCATTCCAGGCTGTTGCTGAACAAAGACTGGAAAGCAGGACGGCGACCGTTCTGGGGTGATTTTGACCGGACAATTGGCCGCTGGCGGTTACCAAACGATACCTTGAGTAATGTAATCTGTAATGGTAATCTGATCCATATTAAAACAAACCAGTTCGGTATGCGTGATCGGCCAAGGACATTACAAAACTTGTCTGGCCGAAAGCGGGTAGTTCTGCTGGGCGATTCTTTTATAGAGGGTTACATTGTAGAAGCTCACCAACGATACTCAGACATTCTGGAAAGCCAGACGCAGAGCGAACATCTCAATTTCGGTATCAGCAGCGCGAGCGTCATCAGCTATTATCTCACCTATAAATCGATGGCCCAACGTTTCGACCATGATGTTGTCTTAGTCAGTCTGCTTCCTGCCAATGACTTTGAAGACTATAACGATGGCAAGAAGCAGGAACTGCTCCGTCACCCTATTTACCGCCCTTATTGGGAAGGCCAGTTCCCCAATGTCACGCTGCGATATTCTCTGTCTGATCTGTCACAATCATTTGTTAGTCTGCACGGAGCCAACAAGCCCATTCATACGCAACAGGTTGTTGACTCCGTGTACCATTCCATGCCTTTTGCCGACAGAATGTGGGCCGAGCTGAGTTTGAACTCGTATCTGTATAGTTGTGTGCTGGCAACCGCCGGGAAGGTCTCAGCCCATCGTAGAGGCACGAGGAATAGTTTCGTAGTCAATAATGACCAGAGACAGTGGGACACCTTTGCCTATTCGCTTGAGCAGTTGGCGAAAGCCGCGCAGGGCAAACAGATCATTGCCTACCTGGTCCCGATTGAATCTGACCTCCAAGCTTTCGATAAAACGCACCAGAACGATCTGAAAAAGTACCTTGACCCTATCTGTCGAAAATATGACATAAAAATCATTGATTTTCTGCCGATTTTTCACGCGCTTGGCAAAAAGCAGTGGCAAAAACTTTACCTGACCTGCGACGGCCATTTCACACCCGAAGGCGAACAGTTTGTGGCTTCTTTTTTGCTTAAAGATTCCACGTATCAGCGCGCTGTAGGCATACCATCTGCTCATAAAATCGCGCTGAAGTGACGTCTCGTACCAGCAATTACCCACACCATGCTGCATGCGGAGTCAGAGCTGGTAAAACGGCATGAAGAGAACGACCAGTCTTTCGGTTGATGCAGACCCGCCAATAGGAATGTAATATCTCGACTTGATATACCGTTTACTCAGAGAAATTACTCTTATTTTTGCATTTTACCGGGAAGCCAAGCCGTATGCAAAACTCATACTATTACAAATGGTGTGTTTTAGACCGGTTTTGCACATCACGCAAAATAGTACCCGTCCAATGACTATTATGAATAACTATCATTTACGCGCTAAGGCAGTTTGGGCCTTGGTTTGCCTGTTTGGAACAATATCAACTGTGTCTGCGCAGGTGGTTAAAATTGTTTACCCCGAAAGTCGGGCCGTTTTCCAGCGCGAAAATGACAACACCAGCACCATCTACCTGTCAGGTAATTACTTCCAGCCTACTGATAGTGTACAGGCACGTGTGCGGGCTGAAGTGGTTGGTCAGGGCTTTGATACCGAGTGGATAACCGTTCAGCGGAATGTGCAGGGGGGTGTTTTTCAGGGGGTTCTTCGGGGTAGGGGGGGCTGGTATCGGCTTGAAGTCAGAGCGTTCTGGAAAGGTAGTATCATCGGTACTGATGAAGTTCGTAAAGTTGGCATTGGCGAGGTCTTCATTGTAACGGGCCAGTCAAACGCGCAGGGGTTCCAGGATTTCGGTGCCCCTGCCGCTTCTGACGACCGCGTCAACTGCGTTACCTACAACAACATTGCCGCCAACTCCCTTGGCGATCCACCCGCGCCAACTTTTCAGCAACTGAGTGCCAACGCCCTGATTGGGCCGCGTGGGCAGAGTGCCTGGTGCTGGGGTGTTTTGGGTGATCTGATTGCCAGACAATACCAAGTACCCGTTCTGTTTATTAACACAGCCTGGGCCGGAACTGGTATTCAAAACTGGCGGGAGAGTGCGCAGGGGCAGATTACCAAGAATATATTCAGGATTGGTGCACCTAACGAAAATTTTCCAGTTGGCATGCCATACGCCAATCTGGTCATTGCCTTGCGTTATTATTGTTCCCTGCAAGGGCTGAGGGCCGTTTTATGGCAACAGGGTGAAAATGATAACGTACCGCTGAATTCATCCCGGCAGGTGTACCGGGATGGGATGCAGTTTATCGTGAACAAGACCCGTTCTGACACAGAACGCTACCCTGCCTGGGTGCTGGCCCGGTCATCTTACAATGCCGGTAAGGTCAGCGAAGCGATTATTCAGGCGCAAAACGATGTGATCAATACGTTCAACAACAACGTATTTGCCGGGCCGTTTACGGACAATATTCAGGTGCCTCGCTACGAGGATGATGTACATTTTGGGGGCGACGGACTCCGTCAGTTGGGGCAGGCCTGGTTTGCGAGCCTGAACTCCATATTCTTCAGTAGTTCACGCCCGCTACCACCACTGCCACAACCTTCGGCAACGATAACCTGTGCCGGGTCGAACAACGCGCTCACAGTTACCTTGCCCAATTTGTACAGTTCCTACACCTGGAACACGGGACAAACGTCCCAGTCTATCTCTGTTACCCGGCCAGGTACTTACCGAGCTGTATTGAAAGATCGGTATGGCAACACCTATATCTCGCCCGCAGTGAACGTTACTGGTGCTATTCAGCCAAATGTGCCAACATTCTCGCTACCGGGTCAGGAAGGAAAACCCGCCAGCAATCAGCTCCAGATTTGCGCCGATTCATCGCTGACACTGGTCGCTAATGTCGATCCTAACAGTACTGCCATCTGGAGTACCAACATTGTCAATAAAAACGTCGTGTTGCAGCGAGCAGGTACGTACACTGTACGGGCTGTTAATGTCTATGGCTGCCAGTCGGCACCGTCGGCCCCCATTAGTCTGACGGTTCGCAGCAAAGTGCCAACGCCTTCGGTAGAGCAGGTCGGAACGTACACGCTTCAGGCTGTATTGCCTACCCCAACGGGGGCGCAGGTAGAACGCTTCGACTGGCGACGGGCGGGCGAGGTATTGCCCCAGAATACACCAACCATCAAAGTGATTGTCTCGGCGGCTTATTCAGCCCGCACGCAGGCTACATTTGCGCTCGGTGGCGGTAATAACCTGACCTGCTTTTCCGAGTTTAGTTCACCAAAATCATTCAAATTTAGCCTGACCGATGGTGGTCTGAGTGTTTACCCGAATCCTTCTACAAATGGCCAGGTAACAATCGAAACGTTTGAAGACCTCAAGAATGCTGATGTTCGGGTATTTACACTAACGGGTAGCCAGGTTTTTGCTACGCAAGTACCCTTACTGGACGAACGTAAAGCCATTGAATTGACAGGACTGGCACCGGGCGTGTACATTGTGCGGGTACGCTCAGCCGGGTTCGATGTTTCACGACGGGTCATTATCAACTAAGCCCGCCCACCTCCGTTCAGTCCTGACCCACAAACGCCCTGCCTGCCGGTGGGGCGTTTGCGTTACAATTGCCCCGATAAAGGGTGTCATGTATCTTTGCAAATACGCAGTTCGGCGTACAGAGCATAACGCCCACAGCATCGTCCCGATGGTTTTTGTCGTTACCTTTGCAGTATTATTCTCCGCTAATAGTATGAATACGACCTACGTTCCTGCCGATTACCTGCCCGTACTGATTCAGCTGGGATTGGTTTTAGGATTCATTGTCACGACCATGATTGTGACGCACAATATCGGCCCCAAACGCAACAGTCAGAAGAAAGACGACCCGTTCGAGTGCGGTATTCCCGTGCAGGGCGACGCCCGGACACCCATTTCCATCAAGTACTTTCTGATAGCTATTCTGTTCGTGATATTTGACGTGGAGGTAATCTTTCTTTACCCCTGGGCGGTCAACTTTAAAGGTCTCGGCGTGGCCGGATTCGTTGAAATGATTCTGTTCATGGGCCTATTACTGGCAGGCTTTTACTACATCATCCGCAAGGGCGTGTTAAAGTGGGAGTAAGGCCAGTAAATGAATTTTTGAGCATATCTATTCGTTGTTCCTATACTTAACTACAACGTGTTATGGCATCTGACATCAAATTGGCCGAAGCCCCGCCCAGCTACGACGGCGCGGGTTTTTCGGCTACTTCCTTCGATAAAATTATTGGTCTGGCCCGCGCTAATTCACTCTGGCCACTACCGTTTGCTACCTCCTGCTGCGGTATTGAGTTTATGTCCACTATGGCGTCGCACTATGACCTAGCCCGGTTTGGTTCGGAGCGTCCGAGTTTCTCGCCCCGTCAGGCCGACATGCTGCTCGTAGCGGGTACCATCGCCAAGAAAATGGGGCCGATTTTGAAGCAGGTCTATCTGCAAATGGCCGAGCCCCGCTGGGTAATCGCCATCGGTGCCTGCGCGTCGAGCGGTGGTATTTTCGATACATACAGCGTCTTGCAGGGTATTGACCGGATTATTCCGGTTGATGTGTACGTACCCGGTTGCCCACCCCGTCCGGAGCAGATTCTCGATGGCGTGATGCAGGTGCAGGAGCTGGCCAAAAACGAATCCCTCCGCCGGCGTAATACCGAGGAATATACCAAACTACTGAATTCGTACAGCATTCAGTGAGATTCATTTAGTACCCACCATGCTCACGAACGAAGAAGTAGCGCAGACAATCATTAACCAATTCGGCGAAACCGTCGGCGAGTTCGACGACCCGTATAATCTGCTCACGTTTTCGACGGGGCGCGATCATATTTTTTCGCTGATCCAGTTCCTGAAAGAACACAAAACCTATCAGGTTGGCTTCCTGACCGACATTACGGCGGTGCATTATCCTGACTCGCCGGGCCGGGAGTTTTGCGTGGTGTATCACATGCACAGCCTGACCAATAATTTTCGGGTGCGCATCAAGGTGTATCTCGACGCCGACGACCTGCATGTTCCAACCGTCATTCCGCTGTTTATGAGCGCCAACTGGATGGAACGCGAAACCTTCGACCTGTTCGGCGTTATCTTCGACGGCCACCCCGACCTGCGCCGGATACTGAACATGGAGGAGATGGATTATCACCCCATGCGTAAAGAATACCCGCTTGAAGACAGCACCCGCGAAGACAAGATAGATGCCCTTTTTGGGCGGTAAAAAATTAGTGAATGAGCGAATGAGTGAATTAGCGAATAGAAATCGCGGATAGATATTCACCCATTCACCCACTCATTTACTCATTCACTCATTAGTTATGGTTTCCGAAGAACTCGATATAGCATCCAGGAACCTGCCCGCCGAACAGGGACCGGTGCAGTACGTCAACGAACTGACTACACTCAACCTCGGCCCCACGCACCCCGCCACGCACGGTATTTTCCAGAATATCCTTCAGATGGACGGCGAGAAAATCGTGTCGGGCGAGCAAACCATTGGCTATATCCACCGGGCGTTCGAGAAGATTGCCGAACGGCGGCCTTTCTACCAGATCACGACCCTCACAGATCGGATGAATTACTGTTCGTCGCCCATTAACAACATGGGCTGGCACATGACAGTCGAGAAGTTGCTGGGCGTTGAGGTACCCAAGCGGGCGCAGTACATCCGGGTCATCATGATGGAACTGGCCCGCCTGTCCGACCATCTGATTTGCAACGGTATTCTGGGTGTGGATACGGGCGCCTTTACGGGCTTCCTGTACATCTATCAGGAGCGCGAACATATTTACGAGATTTACGAAGAAGTTTGCGGGGCGCGGCTCACGACCAACATGGGCCGTATTGGCGGTATGGAACGCGACCTGTCACCAACAGCCATCCGCAAAATCAAAGAACTGATTCCGCGTTTCCGTAAGGTGCTGACTGAGTTCGAAAACCTCTTCAACCGCAACCGTATCTTCATGGACCGCGTGGTAAACGTGGGCGGCATCTCAGCAGAGCGGGCGTTGAGTTATGGCTTCACCGGACCCAACCTCCGGGCTGCGGGTGTGGACTATGACGTGCGGGTGATGAATCCGTATTCATCGTATCAGGATTTTGAGTTCGATATTCCCGTCGGACAGAGTGGCGATACGTATGACCGGTTCATGGTCCGCAACGAAGAGATGTGGCAGAGTCTGCGCATTCTTGAGCAGGCCATCAACAACCTGCCCGAAGGCTCGTACTTTGCCGATGCTCCGCAGTATTATCTGCCACCAAAGCAGGAGGTATATCAGAATATGGAAGCCCTGATTTACCACTTCAAGATTGTGATGGGCGAGATTGACGCACCCGTTGGGGAGGTGTATCATGCCGTAGAAGGCGGTAATGGTGAGCTGGGTTTTTACCTTATCAGCGACGGTGGCCGCGCACCGTACCGGCTGCACTTCCGGCGTCCGTGCTTTATCTATTACCAGGCATTTCCCGAAATGTGTAAAGGATTGACCCTGTCCGACGCCATCGTGATTATGAGCAGCATGAACGTAATTGCGGGTGAGTTGGACGCTTAGCTATCGTGTGTCAACTATGAAAAACTGGCCCGAAATTGTTTTCAATTCACATTACCAAACCGCTATTGAAGTGAAGAAGTCACTTGAAGAAGGAGATGTCATGGAAGCAGAAGAAGGCATTGACCAACTAATAGATGCTATGGCGCGAGCCGATCGACGAGCGGTGAAAAGCCAGTTGGCCCGCCTGATGAAGCATATTGTCAAGTGGTATACACAACCTGAAAAACGTTCTGTCAGTTGGGTGCGCAGCATACTGAATGCACGGACAGAAATCCAGGATATTCAGATAGAGTCACCGTCGATAACGGATAAAGTTATCGATGAACTTTGGGAAAGAGCTTTCAATCAGGCCTTAGCTGAGGCTGAAGAAGAAATGGGGAATAAATCTTCATCTATAGAGTCGTTGACCTGGAATGAAGTTTTTGACAACGAATATTTGCTTGGACATGATAACTGAAGCAACCAAACCCACCATACAATTTACGCAGGACCGGCTTGAACGGGCAAAGCAAAGCATTGCCGATTACCCCGAAGGCAAACAAAAATCAGCGTTGTTACCCCTGTTGCACATCTTGCAGGAGCAGGAAGGCTGGACCAGCCCCGAAGGCATGGACTACGTAGCCAGTTTGCTCGACATTGAACCCATTGAGGTCTACGAAGTGGCCTCGTTTTATACGATGTACCACCTCAATCCGGTTGGCAAGCACGTAATTGAGTACTGCCGCACGGGGCCTTGCTGCCTGATGGGGGGCGAAGAAGTGTATGCGCACCTGAAGCAACGGCTCGGCATCGACACCGGACAAACAACCGTTGACGGGCAGTTTACGCTGAAAGAAGTAGAGTGTCTGGCGGCCTGTGGCATGGGGCCTGTGTTTCAGATTCGGGAGCAGTACTATATGCACCTGACCAACGACCGCGTGGACGAAATCATCGACGAACTCTCAAAATAGGACCACTATGGCGACGAAAATATTAACCGAACACGTTAACATTCCCGGCATCGAAACCTTCGATGTCTATCGGAAGCAGGGCGGCTACACAGCTCTGGAAAAAGCCCTGAAAACCATGACGCCCGAAGCGGTGGTGGAAGAGGTGAAGAAAGCCGGCGTTCGGGGCCGGGGCGGGGCTGGGTTCCCGATGGGCATGAAATGGAGTTTTCTGGCCAAGCCGGAAGGCGTTCCGCGCTATCTCGTCTGCAATGCCGACGAATCGGAGCCGGGTACGTTCAAGGACCACTACCTGATGAAAAACCTGCCGCACCTGCTCATCGAAGGGATGATTATCTCGTCGTTCGCGCTGGGTGCCAATAAGTCGTTCATCTACGTACGGGGCGAGTTGATGTACGTTATTCATATTCTCGAAAAAGCCATTGCCGAAGCTAAAGCGAAGGGTTTTCTCGGGAAAAATATCCTCGGCAGCGGCTACGACCTTGAATTGGTTGTGCAGCCCGGTGGCGGTGCCTACATCTGTGGCGAAGAAACCGCCCTGCTCGAATCGCTGGAGGGCAAGCGGGGTAACCCACGTAACAAACCGCCGTTTCCT
>Ga0105045_10000917_pt1 | contig 23039 bp, 22 predicted proteins | sample MAT02_FD_78089 | JGI IMG/M metagenome (GOLD analysis project Ga0105045, IMG submission 78089) | Freshwater microbial communities from Lake Fryxell liftoff mats and glacier meltwater in Antarctica - MAT-02 (megahit assembly) | ecosystem: Environmental > Aquatic > Freshwater > Ice > Liftoff... | reverse complement strand
GCCTCTTGTCAGACCGACTCGACACCCGAGTCAAGGTCTCGATGAGTGCCAAGCGCGGCAAGGTCACCATTGAGTTCGCCAGCCTCGAGGACCTCGAGCGCATTTATCGGGCGATGACGGCGCCGCCCGATACGCCCCCGGCCTGAAGCATACGGCCACCCTCTACCTCGGTAGCCGGATTATCCACAGGTGTGGGCAACTATGTGGAAACTCTTTCCCTCAATGACTGCTTGACCGGGTGGAAACCCTCAATGGGGCTCAAGGAAGTCCGAAAGTAGTGACGAAAAGGCAGTAGGGCCCAACCTCCAGGTCGTGTCTCACATCTTGGAAGAGTTGGCTGGCGCGACGATGGCCGGACCTCGCGGCCCGGCCATCGTTTCCTACCGGCCCAGGTTGGGGCTACAGGAAGTCGCTCAACTGGTCGAGGAGACCGGCCTTACCGGAGGCGCCTTGGAAGCGGTGTACCGGTTGACCGTCCTTGAACACGATGAGCGTCGGAATGCTCATGATGTCGAACTGGCGGGCGATGTCGGGGTTCTCATCGACGTTCACCTTGGCGACGGCGATCTTGTCGCTGTTCTCGCTGGCGACCTCATCGAGGATAGGGGCGATCCTCTTGCAGGGACCGCACCATTCCGCCCAGAAGTCCACGAGGATGGGCTTGTCGGCGGTGGCGATCGCTTCGGGGAAGCTGGCCTCGGTCAGGGTGCTGATGGCGTCAGCCATGGCGGTTCTCCTTCGATGTGTCGGTGGTTACAACCCGTCGAGCTCCCGGGGGATTCCCGCTGAGACGGGAGTCAGGCGTGGCCAGTGGCTTCGAGCCACCGCTCGCTGTCGATGGCGGCCATGCAGCCCGATCCCGCAGCGGTGATGGCCTGGCGATAGGTGTGGTCTTGGACGTCGCCGCAGGCGAAGACGCCCTCGAGGTTGGTTGCCGTGCCTGGGCCGGTGATCAGGTACCCGTTGTCGTCGAGGTCCAAGATCCCGGCGAACAGATCGGTGTTCGGGCGATGGCCGATGGCGACGAACAACCCCGTCACGTCGAGTTCGGAGCGCTCGCCGGTCTTCAGGTTGCGCACCCCGATGCCGGCCAGCTTGGCGTCGCCCTTTATCTCGACGACCTCGCTGTCCCACAGCAGCTCGATCTTCGGGTTGGCGAAGGCTCGCTCCTGCATGATCTTCGACGCTCGAAGCTCGTCGCGGCGGTGGATGAGCGTGACCTTGGCGGCGAACTTCGTGAGGAACGTTGCCTCTTCGACGGCGGAATCGCCACCTCCGACCACGGCGATGTGGTGGTCCCGGAAGAAGAACCCATCGCAGGTCGCGCAGGTCGACACGCCATGGCCGATGAGTTCGTACTCGTTGGGGAGGTTGAGCATCAACGACTGGGCACCGGTCGACACGATGACCGACGTCGCCAGGTAGGTGGGTTCGGGAGCGTCGGGGTCGCCGACCCAGATCTTGAAGGGGCGCTGCGAGAAGTCAACCTTCGACACCTTCTCCTGCCTCGCCTCGCCGCCGAATCGCAGCGCTTGGGCACGAAAGTTCTCCATCAACTCCGGGCCCATCACGCCCTCCGGGAAGCCCGGGAAGTTCTCGACCTCGGTGGTCAACATGAGTTGACCACCGGGCTGGTCGGAGGTGGATGATGGCTCGCCCTCGAGGATCAGCGGCGACAGGTTGGCCCGCGCGGTGTAGATCGCAGCGGTCAGGCCCGCAGGACCCGAACCGATGATGACGACGTTGTGGCTGGTGGGCACGAGTTCACTCCGTTGCGGGCAGGGACGTATCGATCAACACCGATGGGTGGCCGTTCCTTCCCGGGGAGGAGGATCAGGCGTCGGGGTCGGGCGCAGGTGCGTTGGCCTTGCGGAGCATGAAGAGCCCGACACCGGAGAACACGGCGAAGAAGATGGCGTAGATGATCCACACGTGACCGGGGACGTAGTTGGCCCAGAGACGAATGATGAGAATCAGCACGAGGATCAGCGCCGCAGCCCCCACGATCGCCGCGAGCAGGCCGTACACGAGCCCACGGGCGGCGACGATGGCCGGCTTGGTGGTCTTGTCGCGGACTTTGCCGATGGTGTCGACGATGGCGTCGGCCGCTTGGGCGGGCCACTCCGAAGGGATGACGCCGCCTGGTGAGCTGCCGCGGGGAGGAGCGGGGGTTGGAGCAGCCATGGAGCGAAACCCTACCCGCGACCCGCCGGTGGCCAGCCCCTCATCGCTCGAACAACACCACCTGCTCGCAGGCTTCGGTGCCGACGGCGGCCACCAGCGTGGTCGGGGACCCGTCGGCGAATGAGTCGGTGGCGAACTCGTAGACCAGCACCGCCTTGTCGTCGACTTCGGCGAACCCCGTCTGCTGCGGCGCAGCATCGAGGTCGAGCGTGATCCGTAGCTGCTCGCCACACCGGTCGACTGCTTCGGCGGTTGGTGCGCTGGTGGACGACGAGGATGCAGCATCGGCATCGCTGGGGAATGCCTCGGCCAGCGCCACTCGTAGCTCGTCACCCGACACAAAGGAGCCGAGCGCCAGGGGACCCACATCCCCATTGGTTTCGGCAGTGGGTGCCGTCGTGGTCAGCTGGGGTGCCTCGGCTGCGGACTCAGTTGAGTTCATTTTCTCCTCGCCGGGGCGCGACGACTCAGAGTCAGATGCATCATCGGCCGTCCGGCCGCCGCCAGCGCTGTCGGTCGATTCCTGTGTGCCGGCGTCGATGGTGGCCATTTCGTCGGTGTTGCTGGAGCCACCTTGGATGATGAGTGTCACCCCAACGGCAAACACCACGGCGATGGCCGCGGCCGCAAGCCACGGGGCTGGACGGCGCTGGCGGGAGCGAATCGGAGTGGGGGCCGCCGCCGGCGCATCGAGTGCCGCAGCCACCAGATCATCGACGACATCGCCCTCGAGCGGATCGACTGGTGTCGAACTCAACCATTGTGCCGTTGAGCGCACCCGGTCGAGGCGACGCTGCGCTGAAGGGTCTTGGGAGAGTTCAGCGGCGCGTGCCGCGTCGAGCTCGCCATCGAGGAGCGCCGACAGTTCTTCGTCTGAGAAAGGGGAGGGGGTTGGCGTGCTCATGGTGTAGGGGTGGGACGTTCGTCGGGGCCGGTCTGGTTCCCGGCAAGGAGATCGGCGAGGTGGAAGCGGCCGCGAGCGATGCGCGAGCGCACGGTACCGGCGGGAATGTCGAGCACCTCAGCGATCTCGGCGTAGCTGAGCTGGCAGAGGTCACGGAGCACCACGGCAATGCGGAACTCTGGGGCGAGTGCGGCCAAAGCTGCATCGAGCGTCTCGCGATCGCCGAGCGCTTCGATGGAGTCCGAGCTGCGGTGGTCGATCGGATCTATGACGACGCCATCGTGCTCGGGAAGGCCGACGACCGGGCGCCGCTTGCGGCGGCGCAACTCATCGAGGCAGGCGTTGGTGGCGATCCGGTAGCACCACGTGGAGAACTTGGCGCGTCCATCGAAACGACCCAGCCCCCGCACCACGGCGATCAGTGCTTCCTGGGTGGCATCGAGGGCGTCGGCGTCGTTCCCGGTAATCCGGCGGCAGACCGCGTACACCTGAGGTTGGTGAAACCGCAGCAGGCGATCGAGGGCGAGACGATCGCCGTCGCGAGCAGCGGCCACCAATCGCTGCTCGTCATCGTGTTCCAGCGGTGTACTCATCGAGCGCGCACCGTAACGCCCCGGACCTCGACAGCGCCCGATGGGGGGAGCCGGGTGAACCACAGCAAGACGCGATCTCCTGTGGTGGCCGGAAAGCGCATGGTGCTGGGACCGCTTGCAACCTGGCTGACCGAAGCCACCGGCTCGCCCCAACCGGCGAGGTCGGCAGGTGCAGGACCCGACCCAACGTAGACCTGGGCGCTCCATCCGCCTTCGATGGCTGCGACATCGAGGCCGTCAACCTCGCGCGTGGCGTCGAGCGTCAGCGCCAGTCCGACGCCGTCCTTGCCGGCCAGGTCGACGGGATCGCGGTAGCGCTCACTGCTCCAGGTGGTGGCATCGTCGCCGTCGATGACGTTGCCCACCTGGGCTTGGTTCTCCTCGAGGGTGTCGCCCTGCGGATCGAACGAGGTGGCTGACGCGATGGTGACCGGTTCCCCCGTGGGGTCGGACGCGTTGTCATCGATGATCGAGAACCCCGCGACTACCGCCGCCAGCACCGCAAAGATCAGCGCCAGCTTCCACCGGCGCGGCCGATGGACCTCGTCGGTGGGGTGGTGCGTGTCGTCGGCTGGAGATCGGGGTGCCGGTGGTGCCGGTGGTGCCGGAGGGGGTGGAGGCGGGGGAGGTGCGGCGAGCGACCGCGCCGTTGAGGTGGGCGGACCAGCGGCGATGAGAGGAGTCGAGGGTGCACTCGGTTCAGCTGTGGCCGCCGCAACTGCTGCGGCCCGTGGGGCAGCACCGGGGCGGGCGCCGGCGGACACCAGCGCCTCCCGCATGGCCGACGCGGTGGCGAACCGCCGGGCCGGGTCTCGCTGGAGCGCCTGGAGGATCACCGCTTCAACGGCAGGCGAAAGGTCGGCGCGGTGCGTGCGCGGTGGCGCCGGGTCTCGATGTAACCGGGCGAGGGCAGTGGCGGCATCGGTCTCGGCCAGGAACGGCGCGACACCGGTGGCGGCCTCGTAGAGCACCACGCCGAGCGAGTAAAGGTCGGCGCGGCCGTCGATGGGGCCGCCCTCGACCTGCTCGGGCGCGAGGTACTTGGCGGTGCCGACCATGGAGCCGACCGTGGTCAAGTCGGTGCCCTCGGCGGCCTTGGCGATGCCGAAGTCCGCTACCAGTACCCGGCCATCCGCCGAGAGCAAGATGTTGGCCGGCTTCACGTCGCGATGCACCAGCCCGCTGGCGTGGGCGGCACCGAGCGCGTCGGCCACCTGCGTGCCGATGGCGAGTACCGCTTCGAGCCGCATCGGGCCGTGGGCATCGAGGTCGGCGCGCATGGTGGTGCCGACCACGAGCTCCATGATGATGGCTTCAAGCCCATCGACCGAGCAGGTGTCGTAGACCGAGACGATGGACGGGTGGGCCAAGCGAGCAGCCGCGATGGCCTCGGCCCGGAACCGCTGGACGAACGAATCATCGGTGGCCAGGTGGCGGTGCAGGATCTTGATGGCCACGCGTCGAGCGAGGGTCTCGTCGGTGGCTTCCCAGACCTCGGCCATGCCGCCCGACGCGATGTGGGTGTTGAGCCGATACCGACCGGCAAGGAGCCGGTCGGTCAGGTGGTCCTCCGAGGGACCGGTTCGGGGAGGAATCGGCTGGGCCACAGGCCGGTCACCCTACGCGGGTTGGGGGCCAAGACCCGCCCGGGGAACCGTTGAAGCGGCGCCTAGATGGGGTTGTGCCAGACCAGGCCGATGACGCGAGGACCACCATGCGCACCGATCACGGGCCCGATCGTCCACACCGTGAGCTGCTCCCGGGTGTAGCGCGGCGCGAGGAGCTCGATGAACTCCTCGACATCTTCGGCGCAGCCGTGGCACACGGCCACACGCTCCAGATCGGGGAGCTCGAAGAGCTTGTCGCGCAACCACACGAGCGACTTCTTGCGTGTGCGCTGCTTGCCGGCCTCGGTGACCGAACCAGTCGAGATGTCGATGATCGGCTTGATCGACAAGATCGAGCCGATCATCGCCTGGGCTCCGCCGATGCGGCCGCCCTTCTTCAGGTTGTCGAGGGTGTCGAGCGCGCCGTAGACCGTGGTGCGACTGCTGAGGTCGTCGATGAGGGCGACGATGTCGGCCACCGAGCCGCCCTCTTCGGCGAGTTCGGCGGCTGCCAGCACCTGCCACCCGAGGCCGGCGGTGATCGACTTCGAGTCGAGGATCGTGAGGTCGATGTCGCCGCCGATCGCCTTGGCGGCGGTCTGGGCCGACTGCATGGTGGCCGACAGCGCGGCGGAGAGGTTGATGCACACGACCGGGTCGCCGTTGGCGCCGGCTTCACGGAAGGCGACCTCGAAGGCACCCGGAGAGGGGGCCGCGGTGGCGGGCAGCACGTCAAGGGCGGCCATCTTGTCGTAGAAGGCCTGAGGGGTGAGGTCGACGCCGTCGACGTACTCGTCATCGCCGAACCGGATGGTCAGGGGAACGACCCGGATGTCGTGGGCGGCCACCTGGTCGGCGGGGAGGTCGGCGGCACTGTCGGTGACGATCTTTACGGTCATGGATTGCTCCAAGGCTTCGGGTTGGGGGACACGACCGGTGCTTCGACCGTGGAGGCGGTCTGTCGGTTACACCGGCGTACTCGGTGGGGTGGCTCGACGACCGCGATACCAGTGGCGTCCCCACCACAGGACCAAAAAGCCGCCGGCACCCGCCGTGAGCACGATGCCAAGCCACGAGACCGCCGTGGAGCGGATGACGTAGCGGCCCTCGGCCAGGATTCGACCGTCATCGGGGGTACGAACCGACACCCGAACCGGCGTATCGCCGGTAGCGCGCGTTCGGACCCGGATCTGCACCACCTCGCGCTCGGTCTCAAGCGTCTCCTCGATGCGATCGTTGGGGAATTCCACGCGACTGTTGGCCTCGAGCTGGATCACCACCTGGACCGGGTACTCGAGCTTTGACTCGATCACCAACGGGAAGCGGGCCTCACGTGCCCCGAGGGTGACCTTGTCGGTGGCGGGAATGGAGATGGCCGAGAAAGGCCCCTCAAGCTGCGCCGTCACCGAGCGGGCGTCTCGCCGGCGCTCGGCTGCGTCGAGATCAGCCGCCGCGCTGATCGCGAGTGTTCGCTCGAAGGGCACCAGCAGTTCGGCACGGCCGGCCACCATCGAGCCGTAGCTCGCCAGGTCGCGCCGGCCCCGCCTGAGGTCCTCGGCGTAGGTCCCAAGGTCCGGCCGAGACACGGGAGCCAACTCGGCTCGGCCTACGGGCCGGCTGCCCAGGGCATCGTCGATGCCGGTGGGCGCGAAAAACGGCGTGCCGAAGCGCAGCGCATCGAGCACGAGCGCCAAGGTTGTGGCAGTTGCTCGGCCAGGGTCGATGTCCACCACAACGTGCGCCGGGTCGCTCCGGCCGGTGCCCGCCACCGCAAGGCGAGCGAGGAGCCGGTGGGCAGCCAATACGGGATCCTCGTTGGCGGCGGCGCCCACCGAGAACAGGTCCGATACGGCGAGGGCGCGAATCGTGGCGTCACCGGCCGGCAGCTCCACGGGGTCGGTCACACCGATCCCGTCGGACATCGCGTCCCCCGGCACCAGGGTCCGGAGGACACCCCGGCTGCGGAGTGCTTCGAGCGCTGGGGCATCGACCCGATGCTCGACACGCCAGGTGCCGCTGGTGGGGGGTTCGAGGAGCTCTGTGAGGGTCTGTCGTCCGAGGTCGCGCTGGGCGGTGAGCTCGTCGGAAAGTCCCTCGGCGACCAGCGACGCAGGGTCGATGTCGACAAAGGGGGCATCGAGGACGGTGCGGTCCTGGGTCGCGAGGGTCGCGCGCAGGCGGGCCAGGTCTTCTGCGGCGGATTCGTCGGCGGCGATGCGGGCGAGGGTGTCGGGGGTGACAGATATCGTGGCAGGGACCATGGGTCGCGCTTCGAGCGCCGCCAGGATCGGGCGGAGTTGGCCCAGGAACCCGGCAGCCGCAGTGGGGGCGGCTCGGTCGTCGGGGTCGATGGGAGGAGGCCGGTGCACCTCGACCAGCAGTGCAGCTTGGGTGGGGGCGACCGTCTGATCTGGTCCCGGCAGGCGCAAGATGGCCGTCATGAGTACGGCGAGCACACGGCCGTCGGCGTCGAGCAAGCGAACCCGGACCGGGTACACCCCTGGCTCGTCGATCTGCCACCCCCAAGCCGGATCGGGGTTGGGCTGATCTTGCGTATAGAGCGCGATCGAGAACCCCGACGTCCGACGTTGCGCGGGAGCGTCCGTCGTGAGCTGCACCACTTCGAAGGTGGCAGCGGGTCCGGTGCTCGGCTCGATGCCGATGAGGTCATCGGGCGCAGCCCGGTCATAGATGTCGACGGCCAGTTCCGTTGCTGTGGGGGCATCCTCGATGGCCACGAACGCCGAGAACCGGCCGGAGGGTTCGGTGACGATCGGCTGATCGAGCAGCGTGAGCCGGGGTGGTGCGCCAACGCCCGAAGCGGTGGTTGGGTCGACTTGGCCGAAGGCGGCCGGCACGGCGATGGCCATGACAAGGCCGGCCGCAAGCGCGATGGCGGCGATGATCGAGCGTCCGGCGCGGCTCACCCGGTGGCGTCCAGGTCGTGGGACAGCACGGTGAGCCCATGGGGCTCGAGCACGAACCCTGTCGCGAGGTAGAGGGCGAGCGCACCCTCGTTGCGTTCCTGAGTGTTGACGACAGCCACGCGTGCGCCGCAGCGCTGGAGCCAGCGGAGGCTGTCGGCCACGAGCGCGATGCCGATGCCGTTGCGGTGGAGCGAGGGTTCGACGGCGAGGCGTTGGAGGTAGCCGCGATCGGCGGATCGCCCGGAGATGGCGTAGCCGGTGATCCGACTGTCGGTGGCCACCCGGAACCGGCTGGTGGGCGTAGCCCGAATTGCATCATCGAGCCCAGATCGATCGAGCGCCCAGAAAGAGTCGAAGGCCCGGGCATCGATGCCGAGCACGTCGCTGTGGTCTCGGCGCCAGGCGCGACGGTGGCGAACCGGCGCCGCTGGCTGGGGAAGGTGCGCCAGATCGTGGCGGAGGAGGTGGAGGCGTTCGTGCTCGCGGAACCCCGCAGCCACGAACGGACCCAGTTCGCCTTGGTGCAGAGCCCCGGTGAGAACCAGGCGCACGCCCTTGGCCCGCAACTCGGCCAGCTCGCGCTCGATGTCGAGCGGTGCAGGAGCGGGCCGATGCGGCACGGCGGTGACTACCACGGTTTCATGGCTGCCGCGCCAAGCCGCCACCTGGAGCCGGGCGCGGGCCCCCCACCACCGGTCATCGACGGCCAAGACGTCCGGCCCGGGTCCGTGGAGTATCGAGCACGCGACCGGACCTTACGTGGTGCGCAACGATGCCTCGGGTCGCAAGCGGGAACAGCCGACCATGGCTGGTCGTAGCCTGAGCTCATGAAGGTCCTGTTCGCGACGCATCCCCGGTTCCTGGATCACCAGCCCGGGCGCGGCCACCCAGAGTCTCCGGCGCGACTGCGGGCGGTGCACCTCGGCCTCCAGCGAGCGGGCCTCGCCGAGGCGGTGGTGCCCGTCGAGCCGGTTCCCGTCACCGACGCGGACCTCGACCGCATCCATCCCGCCGCCTACCGTCGGGCTCTGCGGTCGTTCTGCGAGACGGGTGGCGGTGCCCTCGACGGAGACACGGTGGTGGTGCCCGAGTCGTGGGAAGCGGCACAGCTCGCGGCGGGTGCCGGCATCGAGGTGGCACGGCGGTTGCGCGCGGGCGAGGGTGACGTTGGCTTCTGCGCCGTGCGACCACCCGGCCATCACGCGCTCGCGAGCCAGGCCATGGGCTTCTGCTTGTTCAACAACGTGGCCGTCACGGCGGCGGCACTGCGCGATTCCGGCGAGCGGGTGCTCATCGTCGATTACGACGCCCATCACGGCAACGGCACCCAAGATCTGTTCTGGAGCGACCCCGACGTCTTCTACGTCTCCATGCACGAATGGCCGCAGTACCCGGGTACCGGCGGCCTCCACGAGTCCGGCGGTGGCGCGGGGGTGGGTACCACCTTGAACTTCCCGTTCCCGAGCTACACCACCGGTGACGTGTACCGACGCAGCGTCGACGAGGTGCTGATCCCAGCCGTGGCGGCCTTTGCGCCCACGTGGCTGCTCATTTCGGCGGGCTTCGACGCCCATCGGGCCGATCCGATCACCGATCTGGGCCTCACGTCGGGCGACTACGCCGACATCACCATGGCCCTCCGGCCCCTCGTGCCGGCTGGGCGATGCCTGCTCTTCCTCGAGGGTGGCTACGACCTTGACGCGTTGGCCGACTGCACCGGTGCCGTGCTTTCGGCCCTCATCGACGATGGGGCGTTTCGCCCGGAGGCGGCAACGGCGGGCGGGCCCGGAGGAACCGTTTGCGACGCTTCCCTCAAGATCCGGGTCGCGTTGGCCGACGGAGAACTGCGGTCTCCATGAGGAGCCGTTGGTCCTGACCGGAGGATTCCGTGTGACGCGCGTCGTCGATCTGCTGCAATACCTGCTCGAGGAGCGTGGTTCGGATCTCTTGGTGAAGGTCGGATCGCCCCCTGCCCTGCGCCGCAACGGCAAGCTCGAGCGCACCAAGCTCGATCCGTTGACCCCCGCAGAGATCGAGGCGCTCGCGACGGAACTGCTGACGCCCATCAAGGCCGAAGAATTTCAGAGGACCGGCGAGACCGACCTCGCCCACAGCGTGCCCGGGCTCGGGCGCTTTCGAGTCAACATCTACCGCCAGCGCGGATCGGTCAGCTTGGCCATCCGTCGCGTGGTCCCCGGCGCACCATCGATCGCCGATCTCGGCGTGCCTCGCGTGGTGTCAGATCTGGCGTCCCAGCGCGACGGGTTGGTGGTCATTTCGGGGCCAGCAGCATCGGGCAAGACCACGACGGCCGCCGCCATGATCGACCACATCAACGCCACGCAGTCGCGTCATATCGTGACCATCGAAGATCCGATCGAGGTCCTTCACGCTGACCGTGAGGCGGTGGTGAGCCAGCGCGAGGTGGGCGCCGACACGGCGGACACGGTCGATGCTCTTCGCCGGGTCGCCCGCCAAGACGCCGACGTCATCTTCATCAGCGACTTGAGCGAGGGAGAGGCCGTCGCCGAGGCCTTGGCGGTGGCCGCCGCCGGTCGACTCGTGCTCGGTGTGATGAACACACTGTCGGTGATCGACACGCTGAGCTCGATCATCGACCGCCAAAACGCCCACGCCCAAGAGCACGCCCGCCTCCTGCTGGCCCGAGTATTACGCGGCATCATTTGTCAGCGGTTGGTGGATCGCGCTGACGGCAGAGGTCGGGTTGCGGTGATCGAGTCGTTGACCGCAACCTCGAAGGTGCGAGATGCCATTGCGTCTGGTGCTGACTCGGCCTCGATCGAACGCCTGATGAGCGAGGGTGATTACCACGGGATGGCCACCTTCGACCAAGCGCTCTTCCAACTGTTCATCGACGACTTCGTGAGCCTCGAGGAGGCGCTCGACCGCGCTGCGCACCCCGAGGACTTCCGCATCGCGGTGCAGCAGGCCGGCCTGGCCACCCTGCGCTGAGTTCGGTTCTCGAACGAAGTGACGCCTGGCTCGGGTGGTCACCTAGCGTTGCGCTGTGATTCCGCCGCGGCTGCAGCCGGTGCTCGACGAGGTTCGGCCGTTGGCCGATGCCCTGGTGGCCGCCGGTCATCGGGTCTACCTCGTGGGCGGCATCGTGCGCGACCAGCTGTTGGGGCGTGATCTGGGGTCCGACGACGACATCGATCTCACGACCGACGCCACCCCGCCGCAGGTCAAGGACGCGCTCGGCTCCCTCGCTGACGCACTCTGGACGCAGGGCGAGCGCTTCGGCACGATCGGGGTGAAGGTGGGCCAACGCGTCTTCGAGGTCACCACCCATCGGGCCGAGTCGTACACGCCGAATTCGCGCAAGCCCGAAGTTGCGTTCGGTACCGAGATCACCGACGACTTGGCTCGCCGCGACTTCACCGTCAACGCCATGGCGCTCGAGGTGGGCCGAGGCGACCCAGAACTGGTCGACCCGTTCGAAGGGGCTGCGGACCTGGCAGCGAAGCGGTTGCGCACACCGCTGGCTCCTGAGGTCTCCTTCACCGATGACCCGCTGCGGATGCTGCGGGCGGCCCGGTTCATCGCGGGGTACGGGCTGGAACCTGACCCCCAACTGGTGGCGGCGGTGCGGGCCAACGCTCACCGGCTCGAGATCGTCTCGGCCGAACGGATCCGAGATGAGCTCGACAAGCTGCTCGTGGTCCCCGACCCGTCGGCCGGTTTGTGGTTCGCGGTGGACACCGGGCTCACGGACCTCTTCTTGCCCGAGCTGTCGGCCATGCGCCTGGAACAGGACCCGATCCACCATCACAAGGACGTGCTCGCCCACACCATTGCGGTGGTGGCCAAGACCAAGCCCGAGCGCTTGGTCCGACTGTCCGCGCTCCTGCACGATGTGGGCAAGCCCAAGACCCGCTCGTTCGGCGACGGCGGGGTGACCTTCCACCACCATGAAGTGGTGGGAGCGCGCATGGCTCGCGACCGCATGCAGGCGCTGAAGTACTCCACCGACGACGTCGAGGCCGTGCGACAGCTGGTCTACCTGCACCTGCGGTTTCACACGTACAAGCTGGGATGGACCGACGCCGCGGTTCGACGCTTCGTGCGCGACGCCGGCGATCAGTACGAGCGGCTCATCGACTTGTCACGCAGCGATTGCACCACCCGCAACCAGCGCAAAGCCGAGACCCTGGCCCGCCGGATGGATGAGCTCGAGGATCGCGTCGCACAGCTGAGCGAGCAGGAAGCGCTCGATGCCATTCGTCCGGACCTCGACGGTCGTCAGGTGATGGACCACCTCGGCATCGGGCCGGGTCGCCACATCGGTGAGGCGCTCGACCACCTGCTCGAGGTGCGGCTCGACGAGGGCCCGTTGGGCGAGGGCGAGGCCTACCGCCGGGTCGACGCATGGTGGGCCGCACGCGCCGGCGCGAACGACGGTTCGTGACCCATGGTTGGTGATCCCGGGTGATTGGCCCACGCCTGAATCGACTGGCAATAGCGCAGCACCCAGCGAGGTTCGTGGTCGCCGTGTTCGGCGCGGCTATCTCAATGGGCACCGTCTTGTTGTTGCTTCCCTGGTCGACCACCAGCGGTCGATCCACCGATCTGGTCACGGCCCTGTTCACCGCGACCAGCGCGGTGTGCGTCACCGGCCTGGTCGTCGTCGACACCGGGACCCACTTCAGCGGGTTCGGCCAAGGGGTGGTCGTCGTGTTGATGCAGCTTGGCGGCCTCGGGTTCATGACCATCGCATCGCTCATCGCCATGCTGGTGTCGCGGCGCCTCGGCTTGCGCATGACACTCATTGCCAGCCGTGAGCGCAGCACCCTCTCCTTGGGCGACTTCCGCCGGGTGCTCCAAGGCGTCGGCATCGTCACCCTCTCGATCGAGGGAGTGGTGGCCGTGGTGCTGGCCGTTCGCTTTCGTACCGGGTACGGGTACGGGTGGGGCACCGCGATCTGGCACGGGATCTTCCACTCGGTGGCGGCGTTCAACAACGCCGGGTTTGCGCTGTACCCCGACTCGCTCACCCGCTTCGCCACCGATGCTGTGGTCACCGGGTCCATCGCCATCGCCATCGTGATCGGTGGACTCGGGTTCCCGGTGCTGGTCGATCTCTACACCAACCGTCGCCTCCGTAGCTGGGGTCGCTTGGCGTTGCACTCGCGCATCACCTTGGTCACGACGGGCTGCCTCCTCGTTCTTGGCTTCGTGGCCATCGCCTCGGCCGAGTGGGCCAATCCCGCCACGCTCGGTCCTCGGGGGGTCATCTCGAAGCTGTGGATGGCGGTGTTCGGATCGATCACGCCCCGCACCGCCGGGTTCAACTCGATCGATATCGGCTCCATGACCGACGAAGGCTTGTTGGCCACCATGATCTTGATGTTCGTGGGTGCCGGCAGTGCGGGAACCAGCGGCGGCATCAAGGTGGGCACCGCCGCGGTGTTGGCCCTGGTGGTGTGGTCGCAGGTGCGGGGCACCAGCGATGTGGTGGTGTTCCGTCGGCGGATCTCCGAGCGGGTGACGCGCGAGGCCACCACAGTGGTGCTGCTCGGTTTCGGCGCCGTGATGGTGACCACCGTGGTCTTGTTGGCAGCCACCTCTGCCGCAACGCTGACCGACGCGCTGTTCGAAGCGATATCCGCCTTCGGCACCGTGGGCCTCTCCACGGGCATCACGCCCGATCTGCCGGCCGTCGGCCAGTTGACCCTCGTGCTGACCATGCTGGTGGGCCGGCTCGGGCCGGTGACCCTGGGTATGGCGCTCGTGCTCAGGCGACGCGAGACTCGCGTCCGCTACCCGGAGGAGGCTCCCCTCATTGGCTGAACGTCTGGTCCACAAAGCAGTGCTCGTCATCGGCCTCGGCCGCTTCGGCGGGGCCGTCGCGCTCGAACTCGAATTACTTGGCCATGAGGTGCTGGCCATGGACGCATCCGAGGCGATCGCCCAGTCGTTCGCGTCTCGCGTGACCCACGTGGTGAGCGGTGATGCCACCGATCATGATGTCCTTCGAGGCTTGGGCGTGGCCAACTTCGCGCACGCCGTGGTCGCCATTGGCGACCACATCGAGGCCAGCATCTTGTGCACGGCGGCGCTGGCCGACATCGGGGTGGTCGAGATCTGGGCCAAGGCCCTGACCCAGTCGCACGCCCGGATCCTGGAGCGCGTGGGAGCCACGAACGTCGTGTTTCCCGAGCGCGACATGGGCATCCGCGTGGCGCACCAGGTCACCGGCCAGATGATCAACTACATCGATATCGATGAGGATTTTGCCTTGGTCGAGACCGGGCCACCCACCGGCGAGGTCGGCAAGACCCTGCAGGAGGCGCAGTTGCGAGCGCGCTACGGCGTCACCGTCGTGTCGCTGAAGCCCAACGGCGGAACGTTCACCTACGCAACCCCCGCCTCGGTGCTCGAAGCGGGTGCGGTGCTCCTGGTGGCCGGCGAGAAGCACGCCGTCGAGCGCTTCGCCCGCGTGACTTGAAACTGGGGTTTTGATTGCGACCTCGCCGTGTCACGATGGCGGGCCGGCTGGGCAGGCCGGTCCTGACGATCGCGATGAACTGTTCGGCTGATCCGTCTGTCTCCCCCAACGCCCTCGACAACGGAACACCATGACTGCAGCTCCCCCCATTACCGCCACCGGCCTGGTCAAGCGCTACGGCGAGAAGACCGCGCTTGCCGGCATTGATCTCACCGTTCCTGCGGGCACGGTCACCGCCGTGCTCGGACCCAACGGGGCCGGCAAGACCACAGCGGTGCGGATCCTCGCCACGCTTTCCGTGGCCGATGAGGGCACCGCCACGGTGGCCGGCTTCGACGTGGCCAAGAACCCGACCGAGGTGCGTCGCCGCATCGGGCTGGCAGCACAGGACGCCACGGTCGACCCGCTGCTCACCGGCTACGAGAACCTCGTGATGATCAGCGAGCTCCACCAGATGCCACGCAAGGCGGCCAAGGCCCGCGCCACCGTGCTGCTCGACGAGTTCTCACTCAGCGATGCCGGCGACCGGGTGGTCAGCGGCTATTCGGGCGGGATGCGCCGTCGCCTCGACCTGGCCGCCACCCTGGTGGCCGAACCGCAGGTGTTGTTCCTCGACGAGCCCACCACGGGCCTCGACCCGCGGGCCCGCAACGAGCTGTGGTCCGTGCTCGACACCCTTGTCGATCGCGGCACCACGATCTTGTTGACCACCCAGTACCTGGAGGAGGCCGATCGCCTCGCCGATGACATCGTGGTCATCGACCACGGCCGCATCATCGCCCAAGGCGATGCGCGCAGCCTCAAGCGCCAAGTGGGCGGCGACAACATCGGCGTCATCGTGTCGGACCCAGAGCGCCTGGCCGATGCTGCCGCCACGCTGACGCGCATCACCGGGAACAACGCCGTGGTTGACGCACCGCTGCGGTCGGCGACGGCCCCGACGTCTGACGGTGTGGGCGGCCTGGCCGACATCTCCCGTGCCCTGGCCGACGCCGGTATCGAGGTCGAGGACCTCGGCCTGCGCCAGCCCACCCTCGACGAGGTGTTCCTCACCCTCACCGGCCTGCCCATCGACGACGAAACCGAGACGGAGGACGCCCGATGACCGTCACCACTGCCCCCGCTTCTGCACCTGCTGCAGACCCCGATGCCGCGCTGCACCCGTCGAAGGGTGTCTTCCACGACGTGTGGGTCATCGCCCGACGCGGGCTGATCCACATGAAGCGCCAGCCCGAGGCGCTGAGCGACGCCACCATCCAGCCGCTCATGTTCGTGTTGTTGTTCGCCTACGTGTTCGGCGGCGCCATCCAGATCCCCGGCAGCGCGGGAGAGACCTCGGCGCAGGCGTACCGAGAGTTCTTGATGGGCGGCATCATCGCCCAGACCATCGTGTTCAGCGCCTTCGGCGTGGCCCTGAGCATCGCCAACGACAAGAAGAACCAGGCGGTCGACCGGTTCCGCTCCCTGCCCATCGCCAATGGTGCGGTGCTCGGTGGCCACGCCGTGGCCAACGTTTTGAAGCAGGTCCTGCCCATCGTGATCATGTCGGTCGCTGGGCTGGTCGTGGGGTGGCGCATACGCGGTGGTATCGCCGATGCCGCTCACGCCTACCTGCTGATGTTCGCGTTTGCCTTCGCCATGATCTGGATCGGTGTGTTGCTGGGCAGCATCGTCGGCACGCCCGAGGGGGTGACCGGCATTGCGTTCGCAGCGCTGTTCCCCATCACGTTCATCGCGTCGACGTTCGTGCCGCTCTCGTCGATGCCCGAGCCGCTGCGCACGGTGGCCGCCTGGAACCCCACCACCACCTTGGCCGATGCGCTCCGCAACCTGTTCGGCAACCCCAACACGCCGGTTCAGCCCGGAGACCCTTGGTCGATCGCGCACCCCGTGGCCTACACCTGGATCTGGATCGTGGGCTTGGTGTTGGTGGTTGCCCCGCTATCGGTCCGGGTCTACAACCGCGCCAACGCCTCGTAGTCGGGTCGGCCGGCGCCATTTGCTGGCGTCAGCAGCCGAGCGCGTAGCTCAGTGCTGAACAGACCCGAGTCAACGTCGCATCGTCTACGACCCCGGTCGACGGTTGGTCCGGTCGTTCCGTGTCAGTTGCCCTGCTTGCGGGCGCGAAGCACCAGGGTGGCGGGGACGGTGCGCATCACGTCGGCGGAACTGCGGCCACGACCGCCGGTGCCCGGCGCCGTGGGCTCGAGGACCTGGTCGACCCGGAAGTTGGTGCGCTGAAGCGTGGTGAACACATCCGAGAAGGTGCGCGGGTGGTCGACGATGGCTCGGCCGTCGAGTTCCCAGGTGCGCGGCCGGCTGTCGTCGTAGGCGCGCACGATTCGGAGCGGATCACCCGCTGTGGGGTCGACGAGCGCGAAGGCCGGGTGGGGCACCGAGAGCACCAGCGGGGCCTCGGGCTTGAGCACCCGGTGCACCTGCCGGAAGACCCGGGCAAGGTCGTCGACCGTCGCCAACGCCATCACGCTCAGGGCCGCGTCGATGCTGTCGGACCGCAAGAAGGCCAGCTCCGCAAGCTCGGCCTGGTGCCACTCGATGCGGATGTCGGCCGCTTCGGCTCGGGCGCGTGCGTGCGCCAAGGCGTCGATCGAAGGGTCGACGCCGATGACCTTTGCACCTTGCTGGGCGAGGGTCACCGCGTTGCGTCCGGCTCCACATCCAAGGTCGAGGATACGGGTTCCCTCAACGGTGCCGAGGAGCTTGAGGTCGCTCTCGGTAGGCAGGTCCGATCCGTAGATCACCACCGACCCGGTGTCGTCGGGAGTGGGTCGGGCAGTGGTGTAGCGGTGCCACGTCGCATCGGCGGGTGCAGCGGTGGGAAAGAGGGCGTCGACCATGGTCTGAGTCTGCCCGCCTGCGTTGGTCGCCCGGGCCATGCGCCCCGGTTCGCATGCGAGGCTGGAAGACGTGCGGTTCGTGACCTTCAACATCCACCACGGCACGGTCGGGCGACGTGGCCCGGTTGACGCCGAGTTGCTGGCCGAGGTGTGCGCGGGCTTCGAAGCCGATGTCATCGCGCTGCAAGAGGTCGATCGCCGCACCTATCGGACCGGCCGCGTCGACCTGGCGGCGGTGGTAGCCGGTCGGTGCGCCATGGCCCACGTCTTCGGGCCGTCGCGCTGGTTGCCGGGCGGCGAGTATGGCAACGCGTTGCTGGTACGCGGGGCCATCGCCGAGCCGGCCGTGCACCGGTTGCCACGAGTGCCGGCTGGCGCTCTCTGGCAGGAACCACGCACGGCACTGGGAGCCACGGTCACCGTCGATGGCGCGTCGCTGTGGGTTGCGGTGACCCACCTCGGGGTGCCCAAGGTCACCAACGGCCCTCAGCTCGAACACCTCCTGCGCCTGGCCAGCTCGGAGGGGTCGCCTGCGGTGGTGCTGGGCGATTTCAACCGATCGGCCGGCGCAGTGGCACCGCACGCGACGGCGTGGGGGTTCGACCTTGCGAAGCACGGCCCCACCTTCCCGGTGCACGAACCCAAGCGCGCCATCGATCACGTCCTCACCACGCCCGGCCGTGTGGTGGTATCCGCCGAGGTGCGCTCCACGGTCATCAGCGACCATGCCGCGCTCATCGTCGACCTGGCGTAGGTAGCCTCCGGTCGTGGGCTTTCGACCCGACACCGTCCGAGGCGCCGATGGCCCCGGTGAGATCGACTATCGGCTGGCGCGCCAGTCCGTGCTGTCGGAGTTCCGCAAGGGCCGCATCGCCCGTCACGAGATCTGCGACGCCCATCCCGAACTGGCGCGCGCGGCGCGCGAGCTCGGCGATCCCACCAAGCTCGACTGCCCGGTGTGCGAGCAGACCAAGGTCGTGCTGGTGTCGTATGTCTTCGGTCCCCGGTTGCCCGCGTTCGGTCGATGCATCACGTCGAAGAAGGAGCTTCAGGCCATCGCCAAGCGATCGGGCACCTTCTCGTGCTACGTGGTCGAGGTCTGTCCCGAGTGCTCCTGGAACCACCTGGCTCGCACGTTTGTGCTGAGCCCACCCCGCAGTCGCGCCGCAGCGCGCTGACTGGCTGCTGGCCCCCTTGGCACCCCGACTGCCCTTTTCGGGGGTCGGTTGGTAGCCTGCCCCGTCGCTCTTGCGGCCGTCCGAACGCTTCGTCGATGGCCCGCGACCTCTCACCCTCATGCGCCGCCGCACCCGAAAGCCCGTCCCCGTCCACAACCTGAAGGTGACGCGCCGCGGCAAGGTGAAGAAGCGAACGTTCCTGTGGCGGATGCGGCGCGTGTTCTACCTGAGTGCCCTCGTGCTGGTGGTGGGCCTGGCCGGGCTCATCGCCGTACTGGGTCAGGTCGATCTGCCCGCTGACCCCACGGTCGCCCCCACAGAGCTGCAGACCTCGTTCATCTGCTCGAACGAGGTGCAGGTCAACTGCAACGCGTCGAACGCCATGGCCCGGCTCGACGGCCCCGAAGACCGGGTGCTGGTCACGTACGACCAGATCCCCGAGGTGATGGTCCAGGCGGTGCTGTCGGCCGAGGACAAGGACTTCTTCGTGCACGGCGGTGTCGACCCCATGGGCATCGCCCGTGCTGCCTACCGAGACATCCGCAACGAGGGCGTACGCCAGGGCGGATCCACCATCACCCAGCAGTACGTGAAGCAGACCTACCTCACGTCCGAGCAGACCGTGACCCGCAAGATCAAAGAAGCGGTGATGGCGGTAAAGCTCGAACAGGAGATCTCCAAGGAGGAGATCCTCACCCGTTACCTCAACACCGTGTACTTCGGTCGCGGGGCCTACGGCGTGCAGGCCGCTTCGAGGGCATGGTTCGGCCACGATCTCGGCGGCATCAATGCGGGGGAGGCGGCGTTCCTCGCCGGCCTGCTTCGCAACCCCAATGGCGCGGACCCGTACCGAGGCGATGACCTGCTGAACGAAGCCATCCGGCGGCGCAAGGTGGTCCTGATTCGGATGGAGGAAGACGGCTACATCACCGCGAAGGAGCGCAAGCTCCTCGAAGCCGTGCCCATGGATCCCGAGGATCCGTCGGTCCCCGAGGGCGAAGGATTCGTGAAGCCCCCGCCGAAGGCGTCGGTGCTGGGCGAGCGGGTCAAGGGACGCGAATGGGGCAGCGAGTACTTCGCCGAAGACGTGCGCAAGTGGTTGCTCAAGGAATACCCCACCGACGTCGTCTACGGCGGTGGGCTGAAGGTGTACACCACCCTCGATCTCGACATGCAGAAGGCCGCGTACGAGGCGGTCACGTCCACGCTCAACACCCCCGGGGGCGACCCCGCCGCCTCGCTGGTGGCCATCGACGACCAGGGTCAGGTGAGGGCCATGATGGGCGGCACCGACTTCACCAACGAACCGTTCAACCTGGCCTCGGGTGGCGGGGGCATCGGCCGCCAGGCCGGTTCGACGTTCAAGACGTTCGTGTTGGCCGACGCCGTACGCAAGGGTTTCTCGATCCGTTCGGTGTTGCCGTCGCCCACCAAGGTCGAGATCCCCAACCCCGAGTGCACGCAGGGCGGCGACGTATGGAAGGTGGGCGGAGGCCCGGGCGGCGCCATGTCGCTGGTGTCGGCCACCAAGAACTCCACCAACACCGTCTTCGCGGACCTCATGGTCCGGATGTCCCCCAAGGACGCGGTTCAGACCGCCTACGACATGGGCGTCATGACCGAGCAACCCGAGGTTTGCGCGTTGGTGCTGGGCGCCGGCGGCGTGTGGCCGATGGACATGGCGGCCGGCTACTCCACCCTCGCCAACCAAGGCGTAGCCAAGAAGCCCATCTTGGTCACTCGGGTCGAGTTTCCCGACGGTCGAGTCGATACCTTCACGCCCGAGCAGAAGGAGGTGCTGACCCCTGATCAGGCCGGTCGGGTTACCTACGCTCTGGAGCAAGTGATCGATGGCGGCACCGGCAAGGCAGCGGCATTCGGGCGTCCGGCAGCAGGCAAGACGGGCACCTCGCAACAGAACGTCGATGCCTGGTTCGTGGGCTACACCCCCAAGCTCACCGCAGCCGTATGGATGGGGTACCCCGAGGGATCGATCCCCATGGTCAACGTGCAAGGGCGCCAGGTGACCGGCGGATCGTTCCCCGCAGAGATCTGGCGCACGTTCATGCAGGCGGCCACGGCCGACTTCGATACGGGCGACTTCGCAGAGTTCGACGATGAGGTGCTGGGCGACGGAGAGACCCTCGACCCCAACTACGGCAAGAGCGAGGTCATATCGACCAGCGCGCCGACCGGGACGGGGACGGGGCGCGGCGGCGGGACCGCAGCGCCCAGGGCGCCGGCACCCACCCCAACCACCGCTACGGCCACCACCGTGCCGGCCCCCACCGTGCCGGCAACCACGGCACCCCCAGCCACCACAGTTCCGCCCACGACGGCTCCGCCCACCACAGCTCCGCCCACCACAGCTCCCGCTGGCGGAGCCGCCACCCCTGCGGCCGGCCCGGACCGGGCTCGCCAACCCCACGGCTGACGCGGATCAGGCCTCTCCCTGCACCTCCTGGTGCGGGTAGGTGATGCGGCACACCGCGCACCACGTCTCGAACTCGTCGGCTAGGCGCTCGGTCACCGGCTGGTGCTGCTCGTCGAACACGAGGTACACCCGTTGCACGGTGTCGAGATCGGGCCCGTCATCGCCGCAAGAATCGCACCGGTCGCTCACGGTGGCCACCGTAGCGGTGGGGGGTGCGCGCTGTGTCTGGCGGGGAACGGCATCGGGAATGGAATTGCCCTCACGGGGAGTTCTACGGTGTGCATACCGCCGGTAGCCGCAGGGCACTGGACGGATCAGCAAGGGAGGCTCGCATGAGCTCAACGTCATCTACCCAGGCTGCGCTTCGCGCCCCGATCACCGTGCCCGCGGTTCGGGCTCGCAAGGTTCGAGATGGTGCCGAGCCGCTGGTGATGGTCACCGCGTATGACGCGCCGAGCGCGCGGGTGGCCGACGAGGCCGGCGTCGACCTGATCTTGGTCGGCGATTCCGTGGCCATGGTCGTACTCGGCTACGACGACACCCTGCAGGTGACCGTCGATGATCTTGCCCACCACACGGCGGCTGTGGCTCGAGCCAAGCCCCGGCCACTGATCGTGGCCGACCTTCCCTGGATGAGCTACCACATCTCGACCGAGGAGACGGTGCGCAACGCAGCGCAGCTGATCCGCGCTGGCGGCGAGTGCGTGAAGCTCGAAGGCGGGCGCAAGCGGGTCCCGATGATCGAGGCGCTCGTCGATGCCGAGATCCCCGTCATGGGTCACCTCGGCCTCACGCCGCAGTCGCTCCACGCGATGGGTGGGTTCAAGGTGCAGGGCAAGGAGACCGACGCCGCCATGGTTCTGGTCTCCGATGCCAAGGCGCTCGCCCATGCTGGCTGCTTCGCCATCGTGCTCGAAGGGGTTCCCACCGAGGTGGCCGAGCTCGTTACGGCTGCTGTCGACGTGCCCATCATCGGGATCGGCGCCGGCCCCCACTGTGACGGCCAGGTCCTCGTGTACCACGACGTGCTGGGCATCGAAGAGCGCATCCTGCCGAAGTTCGTTCGCCGTTATGCCGACCTCAAGACGGCGTCGGTCGACGCCATGGCGTCGTATGCGGCCGATGTCCGGTCGGGCGCGTTCCCGGCCGATGCCGAGTCGTACCACCTCACCTCTGAGGTCGCCGAGACCCTTGGTCTGTACGGCCGGGCCAGCTGATCGCCGGGCGACGCGTTCCGTGGACCCTGCTTGGCGGGGTTTTCATCATCACGGGGGCGGTCATGATCCTTGCGTTCTTGCTCTCGTTGAGCGGCGCGGAGCAAGACGATGGCGTGCCGAGCGCAGTACCGGTCGCCCTCACTGCCCCCGAGCGGGAAAACGGAGACCTGCTTCCGCCGGGAACGACGGCCCCCGTTACTTCCGACGAAGGCCTGGGCGAGGGGTTCGCCGACGACGTGGATGGGCGTACGCCCCTGCGGGGTTTCTCGCAGGTGGCGGCCACGATCACCGGCGAAGACGGCACGGTGTGCGAGGTCTGCTTGCTCGCCGCCGAAACCGACGAACAGCGGGCGCGCGGCCTCATGGAGGTCACGGACGCCGAGTTGGGAGGCTACGACGGCATGCTCTTCGTCTATCCCGACGAGGTCGCAGGGTCATTCTGGATGCGCAACACCCCGCTCCCGTTGTCGATCGCCTATTTCACCGGTGAGGGCGAGCTGGTTTCGACGGTCGACATGGAACCTTGCGACGACGTGGATTCCTGCCCGAACTATCCGCCCGACGGTCCCTTCCGACTGGCTCTCGAGGTGCCCCAAGGAGAACTGGCCGCGGTCGGCGTCATCGGTGAGGCCACGATCGAACTCGGCGGTCGAACGTGCCCGAGGGTT
>Ga0105045_10000915_pt1 | contig 23042 bp, 21 predicted proteins | sample MAT02_FD_78089 | JGI IMG/M metagenome (GOLD analysis project Ga0105045, IMG submission 78089) | Freshwater microbial communities from Lake Fryxell liftoff mats and glacier meltwater in Antarctica - MAT-02 (megahit assembly) | ecosystem: Environmental > Aquatic > Freshwater > Ice > Liftoff... | reverse complement strand
TGCCTATTACCTGTTCACATCAGGAAGCACGGGGGAGCCCAAGTGCCTCGCACTGTCGCATCGGCCGCTGCTGCGGTTTTCGCTCTGGCAAGCACAGGAATTCGGCCTGACAGCGGCAGACCGGTTCACCATGGTATCGGGGCTCGCCCACGATCCCCTGATGCGGGACATCTTTACCGCGCTCGGGGTCGGCGCAGAAATTCACATTCCCAGGCAAGAGGATATCTTCGCGCCAGGGGCACTGGTGGCGTGGTGCCGCGCGGCGCAGCCCACTGTCATGCACCTGACCCCGCCCCTGGGCCGGCTGATGGTTTCGAACGCGGCGGATGGCCCGCCGTTGGTGCTGCGCCATGCTTTCTGGGGCGGCGACCAGCTGACAACCGATATCGTGCAGGCGTTCGCGAGGATCGCCCCCGACGCGATGCAGGTGAACTTCTACGGCACCACGGAAACCCCGCAAGCCGCGGCCTTCCACAGGGTGGACCCCGGCATTCCATGGCGGGCCGTGCCCATCGGGAAGGCAACCCCGGGCCATGATGTTCGCACATGCAGAGCTGATGGAGTTGCCTGCGCTGTCGGCGAAGTCGGTGAAATCGGTGTCCGGGCCAACGAACTGGCGCTTGGCCGCGTGGTGGATGGACACCTCCAGCCCAGCGCGGAAACCGTGTATCGCACCGGGGATCGGGCTTTGCTGCTTCCCGGAGGCGATCTGCAGCTGGTCGGGCGCGCCGACGATCAGGTAAAAATCCGCGGATATCGGATCGAGCCCGCCGAGGTCCGCGCCGCGCTGCTTGCCCTCTCCGGCGTTGCCGATGCGGTCGTCGTGCCCGCCGGGGCGGAGGGAGACCGGTTTCTGTCTGCCTTTGTCGTCGCGGGCCGAGCCGAGCAAGCTGCGGGAACCGCTGCAATGATGTCAGCGCTTGCGAAAAAGCTGCCGGCGCACATGCTACCGAAATCGTTGAAGTTTCTCGATGCCGTTCCCTTGCTACCCAACGGAAAGCCAGACAGGCGCGCACTGATCGCCGCCTCCACGAACTCCGCCGGCAGCGATGGCGGACGGCCCATCGAGAGCCCGGCAGAACTGGCCATCGCCACGGCCTGGGGCGAGATTCTCGGGCGAAAAATCCTGTCCGCAGACGAGAGCTTCGCGACACTCGGAGGCGACAGCCTGTCCTTCGTGCAGGCCTTCATGGTGCTGGAAGACCGCTTGGGCGAAGTGCCGGAAGGCTGGCAGTTCGTTACCATCAGCGAGCTGGCCACCACCGAACCCAAGATACGCGGCTGGCTGCGGGTCGTCGATACGCCAGTCGTGATCCGCGCGGTTGCAATCGTGATGGTGCTGTTCTTGCACTTCGGCGTCTTCGACTATGGCGGCGGCGCCACCGCAGCGATGTTCATGGTCACGGGATTCCTGCTAGGCGGAATGCAATTTGCAGAACTGCACGCGACAGGAAGTGGAAAACCATTCTTCAGGCTGCTGGGGAAGCTGGTGCCGCCTGTATTCCTGTTCGGAGTCTTTCTTTTCGTTATCAAGATGATCGGGGGTAGAACGCCCGATATCTCATTGATCACCATGACAGCGGATCTGGTAGACTACAGCAAGATTCCTATGGACGGGGTGGCGGACTATCAGCTTGCCCTTTGGTATGTCCACGCCATGATTCACTTGCTGATCCTATTTGGTTTTATTCTTCCGCTGGCAATGCAGTTGAAGACATTCCGTTCAGATCCATTCCGACTGGTTCTTGGGTTGTTCATACTGGGACTGATCTTGAAGTTCGTGGTGCCCGGCCTGTTTGATGTTCGCTTTTTTACAGGCGAACTACCGGCGAGGAGTGTTTTCGCCTACTTGCCGACCTCGCACGTCGCGACCCTTGCGACAGGCGCAATGATCGCTTGTGCCCGAACCGACCGGGAACGATGGATAGCGGCCGCAGGCCTCTTGCTGTTTGTCGTTCTGTCCTGGTGGCTGGTCCCACGAAACAGTTGGCAATTCCTGCTAAGTGCGGGCCTGCTGCTGCTCCTGGTCCCGCATCTCAAGATGCCCCGACCGACCGTTCCGCCGCTGCTGGCGATATCCAGCGCGTCGCTCTTCATTTATCTGATGCATCTGCTGATCAGGCCGTTTCGCTGGAAATTCGATCTGCCGCCCGAACCCCTTGTCGAAGTCGCTGCCGGTCTCGCCCTGGGGTTGATCGCATGGCGCGTGTGGACAGCGATGCTGATCTGGCTCCAGCAACGGCTACGATTGCGGCGGGATGCTGTTGCCGGAGCCATCTGAAGGGATGTCGCCCTCCACGATCATCTGCAAACGCGGGGCCTGCGTCGCCGACAGGCTGTTTCGTGTCGGTGGTCGCCTGCATCGATAACCCATGCGGAAAAACATCAGTACAGAGCGACCGTGCTGCCACAATCAGAACAAGGCCTGCTCTACCGAAGCGCGCCCGCGACGATCCGGTGGACCTTGCTGTGCAACTGGTCGTTGGCAGCGATGATCTCGCGGCGCTCGATCATCTTCTCGCCACCTCGGAAGTCCGAAACGAAGCCCCCGGCTTCCCGCACGATCAGGATGCCGGCGGCAACGTCCCAGGGCTCAAGGCCCTGTTCCCAGAAGCCGTCGAACCGGCCAGCCGCCACCCAGGCAAGATCGAGCGAGGCCGCACCAAAGCGCCGGACGCCGGCAACCTCGGGGATCACATGGCTCAGTATCTTCTCGAACTCATCCTGCTTGCCATGGCCCTTGTAGGGAATGCCGGTGGCAAGAAGCGCTTCCTCCATGTCACGACGGCCCGAAACCCGCAGCCGCGCATTCTGCAGCCATGCGCCCCGGCCGCGTTCGGCCCAGAAGCTCTCGTCCGTCAACGGCTGGTAGATCATGCCGGCAACGATGGTCCCCAGGTGCTCCACACCGATCGAGATCGCAAAATGCGGAATACCGTGCAGGAAGTTGGAGGTTCCATCCAGCGGATCGATGATGAACCGGGGAGAATTTTCTTCCTCGCCCGCAATCTCCCCGCCCTCTTCCAGCAGAAAGCCCCAGCCGGGCCGCGCGCGCTGAAGCTCCTCCAGCAGCGTGCGTTCGGATGCCTTGTCGGCCTGGCTCACGAAATCGGCAGGGCCCTTCTTGGAAACTTGCAACTGGGCAACTTCGTTGAAATCCCGCCGCAGCTTGGGCGCCGCCTTTCGGCACGCCCGCTCCATGACGGTGATGATGGCGGATTGCGCTGACATTCTAGATTTGCTTCCATCTGGCCGCAGGCTTCAAGTTTGGATCCCTGCGGTTCTCCGGCATCAATCGGCGCGGCGCACGTAAGTCTGTTCATAGACTTCCACGACGATGCGCGTGCCGGCACCAATGTGCGGCGGCACCATGATCCGGACCCCATTGTCCAGCACAGCGGGCTTGTAGGAAGAGCTGGCCGTCTGCCCCTTCACCACGGCATCGGCTTCCACGATCAGGCATTCCACCTGGTCCGGCAGCTGCACCGAAATCGCCCGGTCGTCGTACAATTCCATGGAAACGTCCATGCCGTCCGTCAGGAAAGCCGCGGCGTCGCCCAGAAGATCGCGCGGAAGCTGCACCTGATCATAGTTCACCTTGTCCATGAAGGTCAGTTGATCGTCTTCCGCATAAAGATACTGGAATTCCTTCGTGTCCAGTCGCACCCGCTCCACCGTTTCAGCAGACCGGAAACGAACGTTGTTCTTGCGGCCGTCGATGAGGTTCTTCATCTCGACCTGCATGTACGCACCGCCCTTGCCAGGCTGGGTGTGCTGCGTTTTCACAGCGCGCCAGATGCCGCCTTCATATTCGATGATGGTGCCGGGACGAATGTCCACGCCGCTGATTTTCATGGGTTCACCTGTGGTGCTGGAAAGAGCGTTAGGGATGAGTGTGCGGCGGCCTTAGCGCATCGCGCGCGAAAATGCCAAGATGGCGGCGGCAGGGTCCTGCGCGCTCCACACAGCAGAGCTGACTGCAAGGAAATCAGCGCCTGCCTCGGCCAGCAACCGGCAATTGTCCGCCCTGATTCCGCCGATCGCCACGCAGGGAATTGGCGAGATGCTTGTCCACCAGCGCAGGATTTCGGGGTCGGCATGGTGCTCGACCGCCTTGGTGCTTGTGGGGAAGAAGGCACCAAAGGCGACATAATTGGCGCCGGCCTCGCCGGCTTCCATCGCGAAATGGCGCGATGCATGGCACGTCACCCCGATCTGGGCATCAGGCCCCAAAAGCGCGCGTGCGGCCCGTGCGTCGCCATCGGACTGGCCAAGATGCACGCCATCCGCACCGCACGCCTTGGCCAGATCCATCCGGTCGTTCAGGATGAACGCAACATCGGCCGCCTGGCAGATCGGCAGCAGGATGTCCGCCGCAGCAAGCACGTCGGCGTCGTCGGCGTCTTTCATCCGCAACTGATAGGCGGCAATTGGTGTCTGGCCCTGCGCATCGATCGCCGTCCCTGACCCGAGCGCTGCCTGCAATGCAGCGGCATGGGCCGCCAGATCAAACGCTGGCGGCGAAATCAGGTAGAGCTGGCACGGTGGCCGCATGTCTCGGCCGAACGCGTCGTCGAACCGGTCTTCCGGCCCCATGCCGTTTTCGGGCGTCATGTTCCCGGCTGTCATTCCCCCCGCGCTCATTCCTTGTTCAGATAAATGCGCACGATCCGATCGAGCAGCGCCAGCGCGTCCTCGCGCGGGCGCTGGAAGCTGTTCCGCCCGATGATAGAGCCGTTGCCGCCGCCGTCGCGAATGGCGCGTGCGTCTTCGTAAACCGCGTCGGCACCCTTGGTTGCCCCGCCCGAAAACACCACGATCCGGCGGCCGCTGAAGCAGCTGTCAATCACATGCTTCACCCGTTTTGCCTGGGTCGACCAGTCGCCGCCCTCATAGGCCTTTTTCGCGTCTTTCTGCGCAATATGGTCGCTCGGCAGCTTCACCTTGATGATATGCGCACCCGCAAGGGCGGCCATGTGCGCGGCATAGGCCCCAACATCCAGCCCCAGCTCATCGTCCTTGCCCAGCGTGCCGCCGCGCGGATAGCTCCAGATTACCGTCGCAATTCCGACCGACTTCGCTTCGGCTGAAAGTTCGCGGATTTCCTCGATCAGCTCGAAAAAATGGTCGGATCCGGGATAGATGGTGAAACCGATCGCCGATGCGCCGATCCGCAGCGCATCGTCCACGCCGGCCGTCACGGCCTGGTCCCTGGCTTCGGCCCAGCTGTTGGAGCTGTTGGCCTTCAGGATCAGCGGGATCTGCCCGGCAAAGGTATCAGCGCCCGCCTCCAGCATGCCCAGCGGCGCGGCATAGGCGTTCAGCCCGGCATCGATGGCAAGCTGGAAATGATAGTGCGGGTCATAGGCCGGCGGGTTCACAGCAAAACTTCGGGCCGGGCCATGTTCGAACCCCTGGTCGACGGGCAGGATCACCATCTTGCCGGTGCCACCAAGGCGCCCGGCCATCAGCATCCGCGCAAGGTTGGCCTTCGTTCCGGGATTGTCGCTTTCATATTTCGAAAGGATGGTCCGGACAGTCCTCGTCATTTTCATGGCCTTGCTCCTGCTGTCAGCGCCTCGACACCGGGAAGCGGCTTGCCTTCCATCCACTCCAGAAAGGCGCCGCCTGCGGTTGATACGAATGTGAAACTGCCGGCAACCCCGGCATGGTTGAGAGCGGCAACGGTATCCCCGCCGCCCGCAACGGATACCAGGCTTCCGCCTTCGGTGAGCGCCGCTGCAGTTCGCGCAAGGGCGACAGTGGCGGTATCGAACGGCGGCAGCTCGAACGCGCCCAGCGGGCCGTTCCACACCAGCGTCGCGCAGGTCTTCAGCACGTCACCCAGCGCCTCCACGGCGTCCGGACCAAGATCGAGGATCATCGCATCGGCCGGCACTTCGTGGATGTTCACCACGTCGCTTGGCGCATGCGCCCTGAATTCGCGGGCAACGACAACGTCATAAGGCAGATGCACGATGCAGCCGGCCGCCTGCGCTCGCGCCAGAATATCGCGCACCATATCGCCGAGGTCATGCTCGCACAGGCTCTTTCCGACATTCACCCCGCGCGCGGCGAGAAACGTGTTCGCCATCCCACCGCCGATCACCAGATGATCGACCTTGCCGACAAGATTTGCGAGCACATCGAGCTTGGTGGAAACCTTCGCACCACCCACCACAGCCACCACCGGCCGCTCGGGCTTGCCAAGCGCCGCTTCCAGCGCCTTCAGTTCCGCCTCCATCGCGCGGCCTGCATAGGCCGGAAGCACATGCGCCAGCCCTTCCGTAGAGGCGTGGGCGCGGTGCGCGGCCGAAAAGGCATTGTTGACATAGATATCGCCGAGCCTGGCCATCTGCTCGACCAGTGCCGGATCGTTCGCTTCCTCTCCGGGGTGGAAACGGGTGTTCTCCAGCACGGTGATGCTGCCGTCGGTTCGCCCCTGCACGTCGGTTGCCGCTTGCACGCCGGCACATTCTTCGATGAAACCCACATCGCGGCCCAGCACATCGGCAAGCACAGGAACGATATGCCGAAGCGACATCGACGGCACCGGCTGACCCTTCGGCCGCCCGAAATGCGAAAGCACAAGCACCTTTGCGCCCCGGTCGGCGAGCTCGGCCAACGTCGGCACCGCCGATTGCAGCCGGGTCAGGTCGCTCACCACCCCGTCCTGCATCGGCACATTCAGATCACAGCGAACCAGCACACGCTGGCCGGCCAGGTCATCCGGAAGATCGTCCAGCGTCCGGAACATCAGAGGAATTTGCCCATCGCAACCGCGGTGTCCGCCATGCGGTTGGAAAAGCCCCACTCGTTGTCATACCAGGAAACCACCCGAACCAGCTTCCCGCCGATGACCGCCGTTTCCAGGCTGTCGACCGTGGACGACGCCGGGCAGTGGTTGAGATCGATCGAAACCAGCGGCTCGTCGGTATAGTCGAGGATCCCCTTCAACGCGCCCTCGGATGCCGCCTTTAGAGCGCCGTTGATCTCCTCCTTCGTGGTATCGCGACCAGGCACGAACGTCAGGTCCACAAGGCTGACATTGGGGGTCGGCACGCGCATGGCCGAACCATCGAGCTTGCCCTTCAGCTCGGGGAGCACTTCGCCCACCGCGCGGGCGGCGCCCGTCGTCGTCGGGATGATCGACATGCCGGCAGCACGCGCCCGGCGCATGTCGCCGTGGATCTGGTCCAGGATCTTCTGGTCGTTGGTGTAGGCGTGGATCGTCGTCATCAGGCCGCGCTCGATCCCTACCAGGTCGTTCATCACCTTGGCGACAGGGGCCAGGCAGTTCGTGGTGCAGCTGGCGTTCGAAACCACCACATGGTCGGCCGTCAGCTTCTGATGGTTCACGCCATAAACGACCGTCAGGTCAACGCCCTTCCCCGGCGCCGAAATCAGCACGCGCCGTGCGCCCGCAGCGATATGGGCCCGTGCCTGGTCGGCGTCGGTGAAGAATCCCGTGCACTCCAGCGCGATGTCGACACCGAGGTCCCTGTGGGGCAGCTTGCCCGGATCGCGCTCGGCCGTCACGCGGATGCGCTTGCCATCGATGATGATGTCATTGCCGTCGGCCTCGACCGTTCCGGCATAGCGCCCATGGACGCTATCCCGCTTGAACAGCATCGCATTCGATTTCGCGTCGGCCAGATCATTGATCGCGACCACTTCGATATCGGTGCGGCCCTGCTCCAGGATCGCCCGCAGCACCAGCCGCCCGATGCGCCCGAAACCGTTGATTGCTACCTTCATCTGTTCGCTCCTGTCTGGGTCCGGTGTGTGTGGTTCCGGTGTGTCTGGTGACGGTATTCAGGCCTGTCTCAGCCCAGCCGCAAAAGAACCCGCTCCGAAATGTCGGCCGGGGTCAATCCGAAATGTTGGTAAAGGTCGGGTGCCGGCGCCGAAGCACCGAAGCTGTCGATCCCGATCATCAGCCCGTCAGAGCCCACGATCCGCTCCCAGCCGAAGGTCGATCCCGCTTCGATGGACACCTTCAGCACGCCGGCGGGCAGCAGGTCCCGCCATACCGTCTCGGGCTGCTCGGCAAACCGCTCCCAGCATGGCATGGAGACGACATCAGCACCGACTCCGGCGGCCTCCAGCAGCTTTGCAGCCTCGAATGCGATGGCCACTTCAGATCCTGTCGCCACCAGCACCACCTTGCGCGCAGCCGTCGCCGCCAGCAGCCGATAGCCGCCCAGAGCGCTGCGGTTGCTGTCGATGTCGGTGCGGAGCAAAGGCAGGTTCTGCCGGCTCAGCGCCAGGATGGACGGCCGTTTGCGGTCGGCAATCGCCAGTTCCCAGCATTCCGCCGTCTCGATGGCATCTGACGGGCGATAAACCGCCAGGTTCGGCATGGCGCGCAGCGATGCAAGATGCTCGATCGGCTGATGGGTCGGGCCGTCTTCCCCAAGGCCGATGCTGTCGTGCGTCATCACATAGACAACGCCCTGTTCCTGAATGGCGGACAGGCGAATCGCGCCCCGGCAGTAATCGGCAAACACCAGGAACGTCCCGCCATAGGGGATGATGCCGCCATGCAGCGCCAGCCCGTTCATGGCCGCCGCCATCCCGAACTCGCGGATGCCGTAATGGATATAGCGGCCGCCGTAATTGCCTGCCTGCAACAGCCCCAGCCCGCCGGTCTTGGTGAGGTTGGAGCCGGTCAGGTCAGCCGATCCCCCCACGGTGTCGGGCAGTTGCGCGTTGATCGCACCCAGCGCCATTTCAGACGCCTTGCGACTGGCAAGCGGCTTGGGGTCGGCCAGCAACCCCGCCTTTAATTCTCCGAGCGAGAAGCCGGCCGGAACGATGCCCGCCATCCGCCTCTCGAACTCGGCGCGTTCAGGGTGCGCGGCAAGCCGGGCAGTCCATGCAGCCCGCTCGGCAGACCCGCGCGCACCGGCGGCCTTCCAGACCGCCGCCACATCTGCCGGGATTTCGAAGGGAGCCGACGTCCAGCCCAGCTTTTCCTTTGCGCCGGCCACTTCGGCCGCGCCAAGCGGCGAACCATGGGTCTTTTCGGTCCCGGCCTTGGTCGGCGCGCCAAAGCCGATGATTGTCTGGCACTGGACAAGGCTTGGCAGATCGGATGCAGCCGCTTGCGCCAAAGCCGCGCGGATGGAGGCCGGGTCATGCCCATCGCATGCAACCACATGCCAGCCGCTGCTGCGGAACCGGGCGGGCACGTCCTCGCTCGACGCCAGCGAAACGGGGCCGTCGATGGATATGCCATTATCATCCCACAGAAGATTGAGGCGGCCAAGTTTCAGGTGCCCGGCAAGGCCGATCGCTTCATGGCTGATGCCTTCCATCAGGCAGCCATCGCCCGCAATCACCCATGTGCGATGGTCGACAAGCCCGTCGCCGAAACCGGCGTTCAGGTGTCGCTCGGCAATCGCCATCCCCACAGCGGTCGCCAGGCCCTGCCCCAACGGGCCCGTCGTCGTCTCGATCCCTTTCAGCGCGTGCCGCTCAGGGTGCCCGGCGCACGGGCTGCCAAGCTGGCGGAAGCTGCGGATGTCGTCGATCGTGGGCCGCGCAAAACCGGAAAGGTGCAAAAGGGCGTACACCAGCATCGAACCATGGCCGGCCGAGAGCACGAACCGGTCGCGGTCGGCCCAATCCGGGTCGGCCGCATCGAACCGCAGGAATTCGCCCCACAAGATGGTGGCGACATCGGCCATGCCCATCGGCATGCCGGGGTGCCCGCTGTTCGCGGCCTCCACGGCATCCATGGCCAGGGCTCTGATAGCGTTGGCCATTTTGCCAACATGTTCGTCCGCCAGCCTGTCAGATGCCATCAGGCGCCCGTTCCTCGCAAGATGTGATGATCCGGGCAGAAGCACCCGACTCGCGCAGCGCCCGAATCTCCCGACCAGGGCATGCGCCGCCCTCCTTGCAAAGCGTAACCCATAAATCAACGGCACAAGCCAGGAACCGTGGAAGGACATGGTCTTGAACCATCTGAGACAAAATCTTATTTCTCGTTCGCAAGGCATTGAAGACGCATGGACTTGACGAAACATGCGATTCTGTTCCATGCCTTCCGATGAGGGGGCCCAGATATGATCGACCTGCTTGCACGGATAGAGGCAGCTTTGGTTCGAAGCGAAGCTGCAGCAGAAAAGCTGACACGAAGGCACCGCGAATTGCGTGCGGCTGCCAGCGATACGCTTGCGGATTTGGACAGGGCGATCGAGGCCGGAACGCGGAGGGGCTGATGGCTGAAGTCAATGTGAACGTGGGCGGGCGGGATTACCGCCTCGCCTGCCGGAACGGTGAGGAGGACGATCTTCTCGCGGCTGCCAGCCTGCTGGATTCGCGCGTCTCGAACCTCAATGAAAATCTCGGCTCTGTCGGAGAGGCGCGATTGCTTCTGATGGCGGCGCTTCTGGTCAGCGGTGAATTGCTCGAGCGCAAGCTCGGGAAGGCGTCCGTGGCAAGCGGGTCATCGCCGCCTCCGGCGCAGGCCGTGGCAAGCAACCCGGCTCCGGACCGCGCGATCTACGAAGCGCTGGCCCGGCGCGTCGAATCCCTTGCAACAACCCTTGAGGAAGCCGCCAAGGCAGCCTAAGTTACAGCCGGCGGGTTCTGCCCGATGCGCGCAATTGAGCATCCCTGAGGCGATTAACATTCCGAGGGGGCTGTCACTGCCGGGACCGTGGTCCCGATCATATGGCTCCCACCTGACGTTCTGGCGTCAGCGGATCTTCGTGCAAACGGTCGGAGCGGGCCCGCCACCCTGTCATCTTCTGCCACCATTTCCGTGAAGGCGCGCCAGAAAGGCCGACATGCTTTTGCACGACGACAGCGCGCACACGCAAGCAGACAGGAGGACCATGCGGCGCGAGCTTCGTGACGCCCGGAGCGCCTTCGTCGGGGCCATCGCGCCGGCTGTCAGGCATGCTCTGGAATCCGCCCTCGCCGATTGGCTGCTTCCGCATCTCGGCAAGCCGGGAACGATTGGAACCTATGCTGCGACCGGCGATGAAATCGACCCTGCCTCGGCACAATCGGCAGCATCCGCCGCCGGATGGCGAATTGCTTTTCCACGGGTCGTCGGCCCCGCTCCGCTTTGCTTTCACCATTGCAGCTTCGCAGAGCTTGCTCCCGGTTTCAAAGGCATCCCCGAGCCACCAGCCACGGCGCCGACTGTCGTACCGGATGTTCTTCTGGTGCCCCTGCTTGCGGCCGACAGGGCGGGCAACCGGCTGGGTCAGGGTGCTGGCCATTATGACCGCACGCTCGCGTCGCTCAGGGCTGCAGGGCCGGTACTCGCGATCGGCTTCGCGTGGGACATGCAGATCGTCGAGCGGATCGAAAGCCAGCCCTGGGACCAGCCGCTCGATGCCATTGCGACACCTGCGTCCTTCCACCTGGCCGGTCCCGGCGCTAGACGCTGCGCATGACCCCCAGCATCCGACGCCCGCTCGGCATTCTTGCCCTGTTCATTGCCATCATCGCCTATTGCCTGTTCGTCGTCTGGCTGTTCGAGCCGGTGGCGAGCCTGCATCCCCTCGTCCAACTGCCCATCTGGATGGTGCTGGGAATCGGCTGGGTTTTTCCGATGAAGCCCGTCATCTTCTGGATTGAAACCGGAAAATGGAAACCATGACGAACCTGCCCCCCCTGTCCTCCCGGGCACGGGCAGCAGACATCTGCCAGACCATGGCAGAAGTGCGCGCCGGCGTGGATTCGATCGACCGGGACATGGTGGCGCTGATCGCAGAACGCATGCGCTTCATGGCCGCCGCCGCGCGCATCAAGCCCGAACGCGGCCATGTCCGCGATGAAGCCCGCAAGGCGGAGGTGATCGAAAATGTGCAGCGTGAAGCCGAAGCGCTGGGGCTTGATCCGGCGCTGTTCGCGGCCCTGTGGGAAACGCTGGTGGAAGCGTCGATAGCGTTCGAGCTCGAACTCTGGGATGGAATGCGGCAGCCTGCAAGATAACCGCCGCCGCGGTGCCAGAAGCTCTGCACCCTACCGTCTCCAAAATGGCGCGAGTGACGGGGCTCGAACCCGCGACCTCCGGCGTGACAGGCCGGCACTCTAACCAACTGAGCTACACCCGCGCACTTTGGAGGCGGGGACTTATGCGCGCGCCCCGCACCTGTCAAGCAGTCTGGCGCGCTGCAACCGTCTCATTCCCGATTACTGGCCCATCAACCGGAAGAGATGGCCCGCCATCACTTCGGCGGCATGCGGTATGCCTCACGCCGCCAAGAATTCCACAAACCGGTGGCACCTGAAACGCCATATCATGGCCGCCCCCGCAGCAGGCAATTGCACCCCGCCATACGAAGTGGCAGGTGGAGCCGCATGAGCGACTTCGACCATCAGCAACGCGCTGCCCAAGCCTGGTTCCGCGACTTGCGCGACCGCATCACCGCGGCCTTCGAGGCCCTCGAGGACGAAGGTGCCCATCTGCCCGCGCTTCCCGCCGCCCCCACGGCGCCGGGGCGCTTCACCTACACGCCATGGGATCGGTCGGATCATTCGGGCGCGCCGGGCGGCGGCGGCACAATGGGCGTGATGAAGGGCCGGATCTTCGAAAAGGTCGGTGTCAACATCTCCACCGTCCACGGAGCGTTCAACCCGGATTTCGCCAAGGGCATCCCCGGTGCAGACGTCGACCCGCGCTTCTTCGCCACCGGCATCAGCCTTGTCGCCCATATGGCCAACCCGCATGTCCCCGCCGTCCACATGAACACCCGCTTCCTCGTCACCACGAAGCGCTGGTTCGGCGGCGGGGCGGATCTGAACCCCGCCCTCCCCCGCGACGACGACACCACCGCCTTCAAGGATGCCTTCAAGGCCTCCTGCGGTCGCCACGATCCGGACTATTGGGAAAAATATTCCGCCTGGTGCGACGAATATTTCTACGTCCCGCACCGAAAGCGCATGCGCGGCGTGGGCGGCATCTTCTACGATTGGCTCAACGTGGACAACCAGGCCGATTTCGATACCAGCTTCGCCTTCACCCGCGATGTCGGCGAAACCTTGCTGGCAACCTTCCCCGGGATCGTGGCGGCCCGCATGGCGACACCGTGGAACGACGAGGAGCGCCTCGCCCTGCTCCGCTATCGCGGCCTCTACGCCGAATATAATCTCGTCTACGACCGCGGCACGACCTTCGGCCTCAAGACCGGCGGCAACACGGATGCCATCCTGATGAGTTTGCCGCCGGAAGCCAGGTGGGACTGATCGCCCGGACGAACGTCCCCCGGCACCGCCGAGTGGCCAGGGCATGGTCCGATCAGCCCTCGGCAATCACAACCGCGCGGGCGGGCGAAGCGCAACCACGCCGCCCGGCCGCTGCCCGAAACCGCACCCGCAACCAGCGCCGGTCATCCGAGAAATCGGGTCCGCATTCACCCGGTTTCCGCCCGGGTTTTCCATTGCATCCTCCCGTCTTGGGCGCTTGCAAGGCACCGGACAACCCGCCAGCAGGGGCAGCATGACCGACCTTGTCCTTGCCATCGATTCCGGCACGACCTCCACCCGCGCGCTGGCCTTCACGCTTTCGGGCGAAATCGTCGCCGGTGCGCAGCATGCGCTCACGCAGCATTTCCCCCAGCCGGGCTGGGTAGAGCATGACGCCGCCGAAATCTGGGCCCTGACCCACGCCGCCGTCGCCGAAGTGATGACAAAAGTGGGGGACAGGGTCGCTGCCATCGGCCTCACCAACCAACGGGAAACGGTGGTCTTCTGGTCGCGCCGCACGTCGGAACCCCTGGCGCCGGCTATCGTCTGGCAAGACAGGCGCACCGCTGATGCGTGCAGCCGGCTTCGCGAGGCCGGGCACGAAGCCGAAGTGCAGCGCAGCACCGGCCTTCTGCTCGATCCCTATTTCTCGGGCTCGAAGATTGGCTGGGCAATGGCGAACTGGCCCGCTGTGAAAGCCGCGGCAGACTCCGGCGACCTCGCCATCGGCACCATCGATAGCTGGCTGCTATGGAAGCTGACGGCGGGCGCGGCCCATCTTACAGACGCCAGCAACGCGTCGCGAACCCAGTTGATGGATCTGGCCACCGTGCAATGGTCGCCCCGCCTGGTGGCGCTGTTCGGCGTTCCGGCCGCCGCGCTGCCCGCCATTGCCCCCACCGCAGGGCTGCTTGCCGAAACGCGCCTGTTCGGCCGGCCGCTTTTCATCACCGGCATGGCAGGCGATCAGCAGGCCGCCACCATCGGCCAGGGCTGCCGGGAACCCGGCATGGCGAAATGCACCTATGGCACCGGCATTTTCCTGCTGGCGAACGCCGGGGCAACGCCGCCGGTCAGCCGCCACCGGCTCCTGTCCACCTTTCTTTCGTCGGATCCCCGCGCCTACGCTCTCGAGGGGTCGATCTTCGTGGGCGGCAATGCCGTAAAGTGGCTTCGCGACGGGCTCGGTATCCTCGACGCAGCCTCCGAATCCGAAGCGCTGGCGAAATCCGTGCCCGACAGCGCCGGCGTCACCTTCGTGCCGGCCTTCGCCGGGCTGGGCGCGCCCCACTGGCAGCCGCTGGCGCGCGGTACGCTTACCGGTATCACCGGCGGCACCACGCGCGCCCATATCGTGCGCGCCGCGCTGGAAGCGATGGGCCAGCAGACCGCCGACCTGATCGATGCCTTCCGCGCCGATGGCGTCGTTCCCAGCCGGCTCCGGGTCGATGGCGGCATGGTCGCCAACGATTGGCTCTGCCAGGACATCGCCGACGCCACCGGCCTGCTGGTGGAAAGGCCGCGCAGCATCGAGACTACGGCACTGGGCGCTGCAATGCTCGCCGCAGTCGGTATCGGGCTCTTCTCTTCGCTTGCGGAAGCGGGCGACGCGATGGTGCACGCAGACCGCCAGTTCCAGCCGGCAATATCAACCGTGGCCCGCGCCGACCGCCGTGCAGCCTGGCAGAGGGCTGTCGCCCAGACGCTTGCCGGAATCAGCGTCTGATGGCGGGCACCCTGATGAGCTGGGCGGGCACCCTCGCCGTGCTTGCCTCCCTCGCGCTGATCGTCGGCGGGCTTTGGCTCTGGAACCGCGACCGGAAGCGGTCACTCCTCATGCTGCTGGCAGCCGCAGTAACCCTGCTGAACGTCTATTCCTGGACAACGATGCCCAAGGTGCCCGCCCAACCGGCTTCACCGGCCCAGGCTGAAAAGGCGGCACCGCCACCTGAAGCTGAAAGGGTGGCACAGCCACCTGAAGCTGAAAGGGTGGCACAGCCACGCGAAGCTGAAAGGGTGGCACAGCCACGCGAAGCTGAAAGGGTGGCACAGCCACGCGAAGCTGAAAGGGTGGCACCGCCACCCACCGGCTGATAAGACGCGCCCATGCGCATGCGCGATCTTGAAAAGGCCTCCGGGGTCTCGCGGGAAACGATCCGCTTCTACATTCGCGAAGGGCTGCTTCCCGAGCCCGAGCGCACGCACCGCAACAGCGCGACATACACGCCCGAACATCTCGCCCGCATCCTCGCCATCCGCCGTTTGAAAGACGAACGCTTTCTTCCGCTATCGGTCATCCGTTCGCTGTTCGCAGGCGAAGAACCGAACTGGCTTGAACCGCAGATGCTGCCAGAGATCGACCATCTGTTGCGGAGCCGGCTGGATGCGGACGGAGACCGCGTGGACGCCATGGACTTCACCCTCCAGCTTGGCGGAGACCCGGACCATCTTGCCGATACCGTCGCCGCCGGGGTCGTCGAAGTTTCGCCAGACGGCACCATTTCGCCGCGCGATGCCCGCATCCTGCGCCTGTTGCTCGATGGCATGAAAATCGGCTTCACCCGGGAACGGGGCTACGCTGGCGAGGGCTATGGCCACCTCGCGGATGTGATGCACAGCCTGGCCGAGGTAGAAGTAAGAGACTTTTTTGCCCGCGTTGCCCCGCATGTCGGCGAACTGGAAGCGGCCGACATGGCCGAACGCGGCATCGGGATCGTGAACCAGCTGATGGCCGAGCTGTTCACGCGCGAAGTGCTGGCCCTGCTGGGCGAGCGCCGCAGGATCGCCAACGACAACGCAAATGTTGGACCCGGTGTGGAGCGGCCGACATAGCCCGACACACGCCCCGCAAGGATTCCCGACCCATGGCCGCAACGCCCGACCTGCAAAATCCCGGACTGCATGATCCCGGACTGCACAATCCCGGACTGCACATCCGCTACGACCGGTCCACGAACCGGCCCTTGCCCCCGCGCGGCCTTGGCGCAGAGCTGTTTCGCGCCGCCTCACGCCTGCTCCTGTGGGCCGGGGGCTGGAAGACTGCGGGCGATTTCCCCGCCCACGCAAAGGCCGTGGTGCTGGCTGCACCGCACACGTCCAACTGGGACGGCATCTGGATGATCGCCGTCGGGGGCAAATACCGCATCCGCCTGCGCTGGATGGGCAAGGCCAGCCTCGGCAAAGGCCCGCTAGGCTGGCTTGCAAAATGGGCCGGGCTGGTGCCGGTCGACCGGTCGGGCGGAAAAGACCTGGTGCGGGCTACCGCAGACGCCTTTGCGGCCGAACCGCAGCTGCTCCTTGCTGTCGCACCCGAAGGGACGCGCGGCAAGGTTGGCGAATGGAAGTCGGGTTTCTACCACATCGCCCGGATGGCCAACGTGCCGATCATATTCGCAGTGATGGATTACGGAACGCGCACGGTGTTCATCAGCGGCGAAATCTGGCCCAGCGGCGATTACGAAGCCGACCTTGCCACCATCCGCACCCACTATGCCGATGCACACGGCCGTCATCTTGGCCACTTCTCGCTGGGCGCTCCCGAAGCCTGAGGCTTCGACCCTCGCTGTAGAGCATGTTCCGATCAGGTGGAAGCACCTGCATCGGAAACCCATGCGGAAAAACAGATAGATAGAGCGGCCGTTCTGATGCAATCAGAACGAGACTCGCTCTAGAATTCCCCGAAAACCGTCAGCACCGGTCCCGTTCCGGGCAGCGCGTTGCCCAGCACCTGGAACCGGTAATCCACTTGCGCCGAAAAGGTCCAGGGCTTCACGATGAAACGCGCCGATGGCCCAAGATCGAGCCGCGACGCCGTGAGGTCGAACCCGTGCTGCACCCCGCCCCACACGCCGGCTCCGGCATCCATGCTGACCCGCCCGAGGCTGAACAACGGCGTTGCACCCCGCCCCTGCCCACCGGCATAATAATCGGGATCAGCCTTAAAGCCGACAATCCCGGCCTCTCCATAAGCTTCCAGGTTAACGGGTCGATTGGCAACTTTCACCACGCCCGATGTTCCCCCCGAAAGCCGCGCAGCCCAGGCATTGCGGGCAATCGCCCCCAGCGCAATCCGCCGCTCCACATCGATTGCAACAGGAACGCCGGGGAACGGCTGCACCCGCAAGCCCAGGGCGGCTTCGGTCGCCTCCCGGTCGATGGACCCATTCGGCGCGGCCGCAGCCGCGATCCGCGCCACCACCGAAACCGGGCGCCGCGCCAGCGGATCGATCGTATAGGAGACCGCCGCGCCACTCTGCCCGCCACCCAGCACCGGCTAGGCAGCCAGCGGATCACCCAGCCCGCCACTGCGGGCCAGCGTATAGGCCGCAATCGACCAGCGCTTTGTCAACCGCTGCACATCGGCGGTCCAGCCCACCGCTTCGGGGGAATCCGGCGCCATGCTGATGGCCTCGCCCAGCAGGCGCGCCCCGCTCCGCTTGTCCCCTGCCTTCAGCGCGGCATAGCCCTGGGTGGCAACGGCATGGGCCTGCACGAGAGCACCTGTTACGACCGGAGAACCGCCCTTTGCGTCGGCCCCCACGTAGGGAGCCATTGCGTCCGGCATCGTGCGCGAACCGGCCGGCAGATCATAATCGATCCGGGCCAGTTGCTGCGGTTCCGTCACGATCCTGACCGTTGTTTCCATCGGCCGAAATGCGCCGGGCGGCGCCTGAATCACGATCTGTTGCGGCGGCATCCGCGGGCCCCACCCGGCTGCAATCAGGCGCGAAACCGTCTCGTTGGCAACCTGCGCTGCCACCTGGGCTGCAACATCGGCTGCAAGGCGCGCGGTATCGACTTGGGCATAACCGGGGTTTCCGGTTCCGGCGGCAGCAGAAGCCGGCCCCGTCGCTGCATCGACAGACGGCTGGATCACGGCCATCAGCCGGGCAGTCTCGGCTTCCTCGTCCGCCAGAATTTGCGGCAGTCGGCCGACAAGCCAGCCGATCGCCAGAACGAACACCACCTGATAAACGCGCAGCGCGCGGCCATTGGCCGGTGCCCCCTCAGCCATGCGGGGCCGCAAATCGTGCTGAAACCGGTTCAGCGGGGAAGCGATGCACCGTTTTGTCCCACAAGGGTGGCTGGCCCTGGAACACGGTGCCGCGATACCGCTGAACTGCGCGCATCGCCGCCAGAAAATTGATGGCGTTGGCAATTACCGCACGTGGGCCGGCACGCAGCGCTTCGGCCAGGCCGAAATGCCGGCCGGTAAACCCCATCCGCATCACCAGGCGCCACAGCAGCAACCCGGCATTGAACAGAAGGAAAGCCGGTAGCAAGGCCCCCTCGGCGCCCAGCAGCGGTGGCAAAGGCTGGCCGATCGCGCTCGACACCAGCGCCCGCACCGCCATCTGCCCGATGGTCAGCGCCGCCGCTCCATAGGCAAGCACCGCGACGACGGCCGTGAACAGCCCCTTGCGATCGCGCACCAGCATCCAGCGGGATGCAATGCTGCCGTCCCACCCCAGCCGGTCCCAGCCGGACAGCGCAATGCCGATCAGCCAGCGGGACTTCTGTCGAACCGCTGCATCGATCGTGGCGGGGAAATACTCGCGCGTGGCAACAAGTTCGCCATCCTTCCACACGCGGATCATCCGGCCCTTCAGGCCAATGCGATTAAGCCTGTGGCCGATCTCGTAATCCTCCGTCAGGCTGCCGGCATCGAACGGCACACCCCCCGGCCCGGCCAGCCGCTCCAGCACAAGCCGGTCGATCGCGGTGCCCACCCCGGCCGAAGGGATCGGCGCATCCAGAACCGCGCGAACCATCATGTCCTTTGCGTGATTCTGGGCAAACTCGTCCAGATAATGCCCCGAAACCCAGCGCGAATCCGCATCGGGAAGCGGCAGCACCGGCAACTGCACCATCGAAAGCGCCGGCATGAGCCGGTCGTACAATCCAAGCGATGCCGGGTGCACGATGTCTTCGGCGTCATGCAACACGATGGCCTTGAAGCGGACCCCCGCCACGTCCTCCTGGGCAAGCGCCGCCGTCCACAGGTGGTTCAGGCAATCCGCCTTGGTGGTAGGGCCGGGGCTGCTGGTCAGCACGGTGATGATGCGAACGTCCGACACCTGGGCCACCGCAGCGCAGGTCGCCGGATCGTTCGGATAAACCCCGACGAAAACGGTATAATCCGGATGCTCGAGCGTCGACAGCAGCCGCGTCAGCATCGGTCCGATGACATCGGCTTCATCCCAGGCCGGTACCAGAATTGCGAACCGGCCCGGCTCTGCGGGCTCCGCCGGAAGATCCGGGGCCCGGCGAAACGCTACGCGGGTCAGCCACAGGGCATCTACAGCAATGTCATCGATGCTCGAAATCGCGATGGCTGTTGCGGAAAGCCATAAAAGCTCACGGGTGAGAACAGCCAGAAGGGCAAGTGCGGGAACAAGGTCCGCTGCTGTCATCTGCCCCCCGGAACCCCAGTTGACGGCCCCTTTTTACGCAAATCCCGCAATCGCAGCAAACCTGTCTTCACAAAAACCCCAGGCCTTCACAACAACCCCGGGCCCTCACAGCAACCCCTGCTTTCAAAGCAACCCCCTGCTTTCAAAGCAACGTGGGCCTGCATTCGTAAAACGCGGTCCAAATGGGGCTGCACGGCACCAAAGGGCGCAATGAAGCGAAGTTGGGCGCCCCGGGCAGGCAGGCTTGGGGCCACGGGGAGGGCCGTGGTTCCCGGCCTGTGCGCCGGCACCGGAGCGCCCTAGGGTAATGAAGGCTTCAAACAGCGCAGGGTCGGAAATCGCTGCGTGAAACCACCACTGCCCTTTTCGGGCTGACAAAGCCGAACAAGCCGGCCCTGCCAAAACTACATCATCCCCGGAACAATGGAGCGGAAAGCACGGGCGGTCGGCTCAGGTTATCAAGAGAGCCCTTTCCGGCTTACCGGTCAGAGTCCGCACCTAATGACCTCAACCTGCCACCAACGTGTCTACCCTAAGGGCGCTTTTCCCAAAGGAGTATTGCGTAATTCCGATAGCTACGGGCCCATCCATAAGCATTGCTTTAGGCTTCGCCAGCAGATCCGTCCGCAAGGAAACGGATTTCACTATGGAATCCCGATCCATCCCCTGCTCGGCACACCCGGCGATTCCAGCGTGCAGTCCGCAATCGCGCCCAGCCGGTTGACGCCCGATGCCGATGGGCTAGCAGGTCTTTCATGCCGCAAGATCATCCCGAAACCGCCGTTCTCGATCTCATGCGCCAGGTCTGGCAGCGCGGAAGCGAGCGGCGCGACCGCACTGGCGTCGGCACCAGGGCGCTGTTCGGCGCAACGCTGCGGTTCGACCTGTCCGACGGCACGATCCCGCTGCTCACCACCAAGCGCGTCTACTGGAAATCCGCGGTGAAAGAGCTGATCTGGTTCCTGGCCGGCGAAACCAGCATCCGCCCGCTTGTCGAACAAGGTGTCCACATATGGACCGACTGGCCGCTCGATCGCTACCGGCGCGAAACCGGCGAAACGATCGATCGGGACAGCTTCGAGGCGCGGATCCTCGCTGATGCGGAGTTCGCAGCCCGCTGGGGCGAGCTGGGCCCGGTCTACGGAAAGCAATGGCGGCGCTGGCAGGGGCCCGATGGGCGCACGCACGACCAGATCGCCGCACTGGTCGCCGGACTGAAGTCCAACCCCGCCAGCCGTCGCCACATCTTCACCGGCTGGAACGTCGCCGAACTCGACCAGATGGCCCTGCCACCCTGCCACATGACCTATCAGTATTTCGTCGAGCCGCAGCAGGACGGCGGCGGCAGGCTTTCAGGCATCCTCTACCAGCGCAGCTGCGACCTCGGCCTGGGCTTCCCCTTCAACATCTTCGAAGCATCTCTGCTGCTGCGAATGCTCGCCCAGCAATGCGATCTCGAGCCCGGCGAACTCATCTGGATGGGCGCCGATGTCCACCTCTATCTGAACCACGCCCACCTCGTGGAAGAACAGCTCTCGCGGTCCCCCCGCCCCTTCCCCCGCCTCGTCCTCACCCGCGCGCCAGACCTTTTCTCATACCGGCTGGAAGACGTTGCCCTTGAAGGCTATGATCCCCATCCCCCTATCGCAGCGCCAGTCGCCATCTGAACAGTCGCAGTCTGAATCGGAACCGAATGTGACCACCACAGCCGTCATTTCCGCGACCGGCCTCCACACCCCGGCCGACAGCATCACCAACGCCGAGCTGGTTGAAAGCTTCAACACCTATGTGGCACTGTTCAATCACGAAAACGCCGCCGCAATAGAGGCGGGAGACGTTGCCGCCCTTATCCCGTCCTCGGTCGAATTCATCGAAAAGGCGAGCGGGATCAAAGCCCGCCACGTCGTCTCCAAGGCCTCGATCCTCGACCCCGCCATCATGGCCCCGCGCATTCCCGAGCGGCACGACGAAGAGCTCTCCGTCCTCGCCGAGATCGCCGTCGCAGCTGCCCGGCAGGCGCTCGCCAATGCCGGACGGGACGCAGCCGACGTCGATGCCGTGCTGTGCGCCTGCTCCAACCTCCAGCGCGCCTATCCCGCCATCGCCATCGAAGTGCAGGCCGCCCTGGGGATCGAAGGCTTCGCGTTCGACATGAACGTCGCCTGCTCATCCGCCACCTTCGGCATCCAGACAGCGGCCGATTTCATCCGCGCAGGCCACGCCCGCTCCGTGCTGGTCGTGAACCCGGAAATCTGCTCGGGCCACCTTAACTGGCGCGACCGGGACAGCCATTTCATCTTCGGCGACGTCGCTACCGCAATCCTGGTCGAAGCCGCAGATATCGCGCCGGCTCAGCACTGGGAGATCGTGGGAACGCGGCTGAAGACAGTCTTCTCCAACGCCATCCGCAACAATTTCGGCTTCCTGAACCGCGCAGCGCCCGCAAGCACTGGCGAGCCTGACAAGCTGTTCCGCCAGGAAGGGCGCAAGGTTTTTAAGGAGGTGGTGCCAATGGTCTCCGAGATGATCTGCGACCACATGAACGAACTCGGCATCAAGGCTGGCAGCCTGCGCCGGCTGTGGCTTCACCAGGCCAACGCCAACATGAACCGGCTGATCGCCGAGCGTGTGCTCGGCCACGAGGCCAGCGCAGACGAAAGCCCGACCGTGCTCGATACCTATGCCAACACAAGCTCGGCAGGCTCGATCATCGCGTTCCACCGGCACTCGCAAAATCTCGTGGCCGGCGACACCGGCCTCATCTGCTCCTTTGGCGCAGGCTATTCCGCTGGCACCGTGTTCGTCCGCAAGGCCGCCTGAGGAAGGCCCGAAAAAGACATTCCGCAAACAGGGTTGAACCGCAGCATCCGGGCTGCTAGGGCCGCCGCTCACCAGTCGACGGGTCTTCCCATCGAGCATCGGCGTGCGGTCGTGGCGGAACTGGTAGACGCGCAGCGTTGAGGTCGCTGTGGCCGAAAGGCCGTGGAAGTTCGAGTCTTCTCGACCGCACCAGTCACTGTAAGTTATTGACTTACAGTGATTTTTTGTAAGAGGCGGGCGAATTATCGCCGGATTTCCGGGGCTTTGCTGACGTCAGTGGAACAATCCAGGCGCCGATTTTGTCTCTGGCCGCCGTCATGCCGGTAGAAGAGCCCTGGCGTCTCCATTCCCAAAAAAACTGACCCCAGTTGTGTTGCTGCAATGCTGCGCATCTGCTGTAATTTTTGATGCTGGAACATGCCTGCCAACAAAAAAGGGAGCTCGCTTGAGCCCCCGTGTCACCATCCATGCGGATTCGCGTTATGCGAACCCGAGCTGTCGACGTTGCTCTGACCAATCGAGCGACAGCGGTGTCGCCATGAGCGTCTTGCGCTTGAGTGGGGCTGGTTGCCGCCCTTCCATGATGGCAGCGACAAT
>Ga0105045_10000914_pt1 | contig 23050 bp, 20 predicted proteins | sample MAT02_FD_78089 | JGI IMG/M metagenome (GOLD analysis project Ga0105045, IMG submission 78089) | Freshwater microbial communities from Lake Fryxell liftoff mats and glacier meltwater in Antarctica - MAT-02 (megahit assembly) | ecosystem: Environmental > Aquatic > Freshwater > Ice > Liftoff... | reverse complement strand
TTGAAGCATTCAGTCGCAAGTTTGAGAAAGTTGGTTTCCGGCACTCCTCGCACCTTCCAACTTATGGCATGGCGGAAACAACGCTTATCGTCACCGCTGGCCCCCATGCTGACGAACCCGTTATTCGTCACTACGACGTTCGAAACCTAGCCGCTCGCGTCGTCATGCCAGCCGCAGCCAATGCGGTGGATTCCAGAGCTCTTGTCGGTTGCGGACACACATCACCCAACGAACGAGTCGAGATCGTCGACACGGCGACACTCTTGATACTTCCTGAAGATCAGATCGGTGAAATTTGGGTCCAAAGCCCTAGCGCTGGAACTGGGTATTGGGAAAAGCCAGAAATAACAGAGAAGACATTCAACGCAATGACCGCCGATGGACAAGGTCCGTTCCTTCGAACGGGAGACCTAGGGTTTTTTGAAGATGGACAACTGTTTGTAGCAGGACGCGTAAAAGATCTCATCATCGTTCGCGGCGTAAATCGCTATCCGCAGGACATTGAACAGACGGTTGAAGAATGCCATGAATCGATTCAGTCATCCGCTGCAGCTGCGTTTTCTGACGAAATTGATGGTCGTGAACGCTTGATTATTGCCCTGGAAGTGCAGAGGTCGCTTGAGGAAGACTGGGAGCCGGTCATTCAAGCGATTCGAAAGTCGGTGACGCAAGTACATGAACTTCCACCCGATGCCGTCATCCTCGTTCGAAGCGGTTCGCTTCCCAAAACATCTAGTGGGAAGATCCAACGCCATGCGTGCCTACGGGGATTCAAGGATGATACCCTACGAGTTATCGCGAAGTGGGTTAGCTGGGAAGACGATCTACCCCAATCAGCCCCCATGATCGCGGCTGCGACGGTCGAGCAAATTTCAGGAAAAGTGCCAAAGAGTTTTTCTCGGCCAGCGGCAGTAACGGCTAAGAAGACACGCGATCCTGATGTTGACGTGGTTGAAATCGTCAAGCGTGCCGTGAAGGCAGTTGCACAGGATCGCGCGAAGCTGCTCGATTTAGACACCAACATTGTCGTCGATCTTGGTCTCGACAGTCTGGAACGACTACAGATTGCTCATTCTCTCGAGAATGCCTTCGGCGGACGGATCCCCGAAGAAACGCTTCAAGAAATCGAGACCGTCCGCGAGATCGCAGAAGCGCTCGAGAGTCTCTTTGGCAAAGAACGAGTGATATCTGATCTATCGACTACTCAAAGCGATTCGCCTGCCCCGCCGCGAACAATCACGCCCGACGAATACCTGTTCGATCAGCTACCGGAATATCGCCGACTAAAACAGACAATGATGCAGTTCGATATGACAGGAGTACCTAATCCATACTTCTCGGTTCACGAAGGCCTCACTCGGGATACGACAACGATTGCTGGCAAGGAATACATTAGCTTTGCTAGCTACAATTATCTTGGGATGAGCGGTGATCCTCACGTTAGTCAGTCTGTGATTGATGCTGTTTCCAAATATGGAACAAGTGTTTCGGCATCTAGGCTGGTTAGCGGCGAGAAGGACCTACACCGCCAACTAGAATTGGGGCTCGCGGAATGGATTGGCGTCGAGGATTCCATCGTGCTAGTTGGAGGGCACTCAACGAACGAGACAATCATTGGTCACATAGTCGATACACCTGATTTGATTCTTCACGATGCCCTTTCGCACAATAGCATCGTGCAAGGTGCGATGCTTTCGGGGGCTAGACGCCGTCCTTTTCCGCATAATGATTGGGAAGCATTGGACGCCGCCCTTACCGAACAACGCCAAAATTACAGACGTGTTCTGGTGATCATTGAAGGCGTCTATAGTATGGACGGCGACTATCCGAATCTTCCTAAGTTCATCGAAGTGGTTAAGAAACATCAATGTTGGTTGATGGTCGACGAAGCGCATAGCATAGGTACTATGGGACCTACCGGTCGGGGAATCGGAGAACATTTCGGGGTGAACCCTACCGATGTTGATATTTGGATGGGAACATTGAGCAAGTCTTTTGGATCCTGTGGCGGGTACATCGCAGGGAAAAAGTCGTTGATCGAGTACCTCAAGTACACCACCCCAGGGTTTGTCTTTAGCGTTGGACTTTCCCCGCCGAATACCGCAGCCGCCATCGCGTCGTTGGAAGTTTTAAAGCTTCATCCCGAGCGTGTTACTCGGCTTAAAGAAGCGTCGCGGTTGTTCTTAACGGAGGCGAAGAAGCACGGACTTAACACGGGGAACAGCGCCGATACAGCCGTCGTCCCGGTGATTACTGGCAACTCGTTGCATGCTTTACAGCTTTCACGTCGGATGTTTGAATCGGGGGTCAATGTGCAACCGATTCTTTATCCGGCTGTTGAAGAGTCAGCGACTCGTCTAAGGTTTTTCATCAACTCGACTCACACCAATCAACAAATACTTTTTGCGGTTGATAAGGTCGCTGAGCATCTCAAGAAGATTGCGCCTGAATATTTCAGAAACGCAAAGAGTATTGCTTAATACCAATCGCTGTTTCGTTTACTAAGTATTTTTGACACTTCAAACGGCTTAGGAATTGCCCCGAGATAAGCTCCATGTTTTGTTCCATTGCCAACACGTAGCGCATGCCAAGATGTGACCTGTGTTTGGTCGAACTCCCGAGAGAGCAATTTTGCGCGAGTGGTCAATGCCACAGCTAGTACTTAGCACTCCTCACGAACGACAATTAGATAATACTCATACCTTTGAGATCGAGTACAATTTTAGGACACGAGCTAGTGAATCTGACGATCAAGCCGGTTCACTAGCTAGTGCTGAGTATTGCTATTGGGAGCCATTCCCGGACAGTCCTTAGTGATTCTTCCGAACGTTTCGTACAACCTTGAACGATATTTACTTACAATAACTCAATAAATTTATGAATTCTGAATCCTCTTCATTATCGTGTGTTGTCGTTGGAGGGGCCGGCGGCATCGGGCATGCTCTATGTAGTCAAATTCATGCGGCAGGCGGTCGCGCGTTTTTGATTGGTCGAACAGAAGAAAGGCTTCATTCTGTTGCTACGGAATTTGGCTTTCCCTACGCAGTTGCTGATGCCGCCAATTGGGATCAGCTGGAATCGGCTGTAGAACAAGCTGAGAATCAACTTGGATTCATTAATGCTGCGGTCAACTTGGCCGGATCTGTCCTGCTCAAGCCTGCACACTTGACTAGTCGTACAGATTGGGATGCAACACTCGCTGCAAATCTTACGTCTGCCTTCGGACTGCTCCGTGTGATTGCGCCGAAAATGTTTAGCAAAGGTGGCTCGATTGTCTTGCTCAGTTCTGCAGCGGCATCGATCGGGCTATCGAACCACGAAGCGATTGCAGCATGTAAAAGTGGGATCGAGGGGATGGTTCGTTCGGCTGCTACGACCTATTCGGCGAAGTCAATTCGAGTAAACGCGATCGCCCCAGGTCTTGTCGAAACGACGATGACCGAACGCATTTGGAAGCAACCTCGGGCAGCGGAGGCGTCGTTATCGATGCATCCTTTGGGGCGGTTCGGTCGACCTGACGAAATCGCGCGAGGCATTCTGTTTCTAGCCTCGCCGGAGCAATCTTGGATTACAGGGCAAGTACTTGGAATCGATGGCGGACTGGGACGACTCAAGGCTATCAATATGCAAAAGTAAAGATTTCCCGGTCCCCAATAACTTCGAGACATCATTTTCGCGACATCGACGCGAGATTGCGATCAATCGAAAATCGTCAATTGGATATTCTTGAATTCTGCAAACATCGGCTTACCTGCATGGAGTTGTAGGGCGATAACGCCCTCAAGCAGTGTTAGCTTGGGGTCGTTATCAGTAAAATCGAGGACAAGTTGACCATTTAAATAGTGTTCGATGTGATTGCCTTTGGCAACAATTTTGACATCGTTCCAATCATCAACCTTCATCAACTGCATGAAGTTTTCTTGGTTCAAAAACTCGCCTAGCGATTCTTTTCCGTTAGCGTTCCAGCGGGCTTTTTCGCCAGTAAGACATATTCGTCCGCGTTTGCCCCCTTCGTCGTAGATGAAGCTGGAAACGTTCGGATATTTATTTTCGTTCCGAAGTTCGTGTTGATAACCTCGAACAACCCAATCATTCTCGGCACTACTGTCGGTGATGTGCTTGGAGCGATATTGAATCCCCGAATTGTTCGTTGCATTGCAACGGAATGAGAGTTCCATTTGGAAGTCTGCTGGCTTTCCCCCCTGCCAAATCAAAAAGGTATTGCCTTTTGCCGCGTTGGTCTCCGTGGTTTCACCGTGGATGACCCCATCCCTCACGGACCACAATCGCGGGTCACCGATCCAGCCGTCAAGGTTCGTGCCGTTAAATAGTACTTGAGCATCGACGCCGTCGGCGCTAGTCGATGTGTCTTCTGCATTCAATACACTTAGAAAAGATAGCTGGCCTACCGCTACTGAAACCGCAAAGAAAAAATGTCGCATGGCGTTTACTCGGGTGATCAGCATGAGGTAGGAAAGTAACATTCTTTGACGGTTATAGCTTGCTATAGTCAATCTCGAAAAGCTCCATCATTCGGTTTAGATCACCAGAAATGATTCCTTCACGAAGCCATTTCTTTCGCTGTGCTGCTGTTCCGTGCGTAAAGGATTCGGGACGAACATAGCCTTGCATTTGTTTCTGCAAAACGTCATCACCAATTCGCGTTGCAGCATTGAGAGCTTCTTCCAAATCTCCTTCCTCCAATACACCTTTCGTCATTTGAAGATGGTGAGACCAAACGCCCGCGAGGAAGTCTGCCTGCAATTCAAGGCGAACACTCAATTGCTTTTGTTCAGCATCACCGGTTTGTCGCTGCAGTCGACTAACTTGGTCGGTGATACCCAAAAGGTTTTGAACGTGATGGCCTACCTCGTGAGCAATAACATACGCCATTGCAAATTCCCCGTTCGCTTTATATTTTTGCTGAAGTTCTTTAAAAAAAGCAAAGTCAAGATAAACGTTACTATCACCGGGGCAATAAAAAGGTCCGGCTGCCGAGCTTGCTATACCGCAAGCTGACTGGACTTGATCGGTAAAAACGACCAGCTTTGGCTTTTGATAGGCTCTTCCAAGTTGCTCTTTAAATAACTTCGACCAAACGTCTTCTGTGTCCCTAAAAACGACTCCAACGAACTTTCTTATGGGGGCTTCAGCACGTTCTCGTTCCGGATCAAGACCTCCCGCTTGTGCTGGAACTCCTTGCTGGAATCCGGGTAGTTCCATCAACTGCTTAGGATTCATTCCAAGGACCGTGGCAAGAAGCAGCATGACTAGCATGCCAAATCCACCGCCCATAGCAAGCCCGCCAACCGGCGGCCCTCCACGACGATCCTCTACGTTCTGACTTTCTTCTCGGTCTTCCCAACGCATGACTCAATCTCCACCAATACCGAACCAACGTTTGGATATTTCTGAAATAAAAATTAGGATCTGTCATCTAACTCGGACGTCAGATCTCGCCAGCATGTCTCAACGATGGCGATGTTTCCCAATTTTTCAACTCGACTTCATTATCACAATCCGAAGCAATTTTGGTAGAGGTCCTCGACTTTTCCTGTAGTTTACAAAAGCTTACCAATGTTCGAAGAACGCGAGGCATAATTCGACAATTCTTATGTTTTACCGGCCAGGACAACGCCATAGGCAGCCCGCCCAAGACCAGCCTACGCCGAAACCGACCATAATATTGTGGCTTCCTGGCTTCAGTTCTCCGGTACTTCGCATTTCATCAATCAATATCGGTAAAGTCGAAGAGACCGTATTGCCACAGTTTCGAAGGCGAATAGGTAGTCGTTCATCAGAAACGCCCAAGGCAATGCGAAGTTGGCTCAGCATCTTGTTGGTCGCTTGGTGCATAAGAAAAAAGTCAATCTCGTCAATCGAAAGGTTCGCGTCGGATAGCATCTCACGGACTAGCTGCGGCACGGCGGTAACTGTGAAGCTTATCAAGCTTGGACCGTCCATATACAATCTGCTCTTCCAACGCTTACGGTGCCGGGGCTTGAGTGCTTGACTTGCCATGCGAGCACCACCATCGGCAACTAAAAGTGTATCCGCGCCAGAGCCGTCTGTTCCAAAACGAAAGCCGGTGAGGCTTTGCTCCTCGTCCGAATTAATGAGCGTTGCCGCCGCTGCATCTCCAAAAATGGTTCGTAAAGAACGGTCTTCGGCATCGATGTACTTTGAATAAGTCTCAGCAGTAAGAAGCAGGATACGTTTCGCCTGACGGCTGCATATTAAGCCCTCTGCAAGCGACAGACCATAGACGAACCCTGAGCATCCAAGATTAAAATCGATTGCCCCACATCGAGTCGGAATTCCGAGACGCGATTGGAGTAAGCAAGCAGTTGTCGGAAGAGGATAGTCTGGTGTTTGAGTACAAAGCATGATGTAGTCAATCGATGCGGGATCTATCGAATGCTGTAGGAACAGTTTCGACGCGGCTTCAAATGCCAGATCGGAAGCGGTTTCTCCATCCGCCGCAATATGCCGTTGAGCAATACCTGTTTTTTCCTCGATCAAGGGAATATCCCAATCAGGGAAAGCAGCATGTAGCTCTTGGTTGGTTTCCAAGCGTAATGGATAGTGAACCGAGATCGGCCCTATCTGAGCATGTGGCACGGAGAAGACTTCCTGTATTGACGATTCGTTCTTAAACGTATCCTAACGCCAGATTTTTTCTGTCAACATACGAAGCAAGTCGGACGCATGTTTGATTTCAGCTTTCTGTCGCTCGGGTTCTTGAGGTATCTCGCGCTCGATCGTTAACGGACCACGATAACCGATCTCTTTCAGTTTTCTCAAATAGGTTTCGATGCCGACATCGCCTTCTCCAAGTGGAACTTCACGACCCCAGGTTATTCCAGGTTGGTCGCTCCATGTACCGTCCTTGCAATGAACACTACGAACATACTCGCCAATAATGTCGAGCGCTTCGATGGGGTTTCCCATCCCATACAGAATCATGTTCGCCGGATCAAAGTTAATAAAGAGATTCGGTCGCTGGGTATCCTGGATGAAATGGCGAAGACTTTCAGCCGTCTCCTGTCCCGTTTCAAGGTGGATTGACTGTTCGTTGCTACTAACATGGTCGCAAAGTTGTCGAGTAACAGTAACGATTTCAGCGTAATCCTTGCAATTCCGATCGTGCGGTACAACACCCAAGTGGAGACCAACAACGTTGCATCCGAGAAGTCGTGCGAAGTCGGAAATCTCGCGCATCTCTTGAAGCCTGGAGGAGCGAGTTTCTTGTGGTACAAGCCCAACAGTACGTTCAACCGTCGGTATATCCGCGTAGCTTTCTCCATCGAATCCGCCAAAAACGCAAGTCAACTCGATCCCCAAGTCGTCCAGGGACTTAATGAAGCTTTCTGCGAGTTGCGGCGAACGACCCTCGCGCATCGGGGTATGAAGTTGAATCGTCGGAATCTTCAACTGGCTAGCCACCTCAAGTCTGACGCCCAAGCCAGCGTCAATACTGGTGAAAACTCCTATTGGCCAAATATCTTTATCTACCATGGCAAAATTTTCTATTGATTTCAATTTATAAATGAAGGGGAAGAGTTAATGACGATTTTCATTTTTTCTACAAAGTGCGAAGGTAGAAATGCCTCGCCTGACGACATGACACGTTTTATCCTGCTGCGGCATAGTTCTTCGGATCCTCCGTGGGGGCAATCCTCGGTTTTATCCGATTGCGACCAAACCCTCGAACGACCTCTAGAGCGATACAGTTATCCAGATTGGGACGATAGACCGTCAGCAGCGCACAGGGAATGAACCAAGCCATGTAGAGACCACCACCATAAGCGTAACAAAATTGGGCGGCTGTCATGAGAGCAGCTGTACAACTAAGCAGCGTCGCAAGACTTTTTTGAGCTGGCCAAACGATAAATGAGAAGCTCAGCAGGACAAAAGCGACCATGACGGGAATTCTGAAATAGGGATGCCAGCCCAGTCCCCATATCCCATCCAAATCCTTCAGTGCAAAGGGAATCGTTCCAAACATTTGCCCTAGCCTATCTGCAAATCCCGTAGCTCGCGATGCGCTACTCGTTACCAACCCAAGTGCAACGATCAAGGCGAAAACTGCCCCGAGAAATCCACTCGCAAATCGGTACGCTCCTCTCTGCCAATAGAAACTGACCCAAAGCGGAAATAGGAAGAACGGATAAAATACCAACCCAGAAGCGAGGCCAAGCATGATTCCTGAGACGATTGGCTGCCTGTACATCGCGATCGCCAACACAATCAGAGCACCTGGGATTAGGTGATCAATACGACCGGTCATCTGAGCCGTGTAAGGAAGTAAAAGGAAGAGCGTGGCCACTCCAACTCCGGTCTTGAAATTGTCGAAATGCCAGTAACCAATCGCGACTATTGCTAAGACTAAAACCAAATTGGATAGGATCAAAAAAATTCGAGAAAGTCGTACTCGCTTGGGGGACGGAATGGTAATCGAAGCGGTCGAGGACTGGACAGTAATCTCTTTGGACGCATTGCTGGATATCGTTTGTATTTCGGCATCCTCCTTCGCGACTCCATCTGGCTTAGGATTTGTTGTTTGGCTACCCCTGCCACCTGCGGAAGACAAAGCGATTACCAACGTACTTTTAGCGTTAGCCTCTGGGTCGGGAGCGGTTTGAATGTCGGGAAGCAACTTTAATAGTTCGTAGCCTGGACCGGGCTTTCCTCCAGAACGACTTTCCAAAACAGGCGGGCTACTGATTACATTGGCCATGAGGAAGATGAAGAGTGAAACACCTATAAACATGATTCCACCACTGCTAAGATTCGGCTCCAAGAGAGGTCGACGAACCATTGTCGTGTCGAGCATCAATCGCAAGAGCCACAGTCCATTGATCGATAGAAGCCACGCAAACCCCCAAAACTGGATCGCTTCGGAAGTCCATTTTGACGGTGGTGATGAGGCGGCTTGAGCAGCCGTGTCCGGAGCAGCAGTTACTGCGACAGCAGCGTTTAGCTTAAGGTTCTCCTGGCTCCGAGACTTACGGCCCTCGAAAACCATCATCAGGCCGGGCGTCAGCAGTAGAATCAGAAAAATATCGAGATTTCGAATGCTCCACAACCGATGGAACATAAAGAAGATCGCTATGATCAGAAACGAAGACATGAAGACCCATGTCGCTGGTTCTGGTCGTTGATAATAAAAAAGAAACTGGCCCATCCCAGCTCCCCCGCGATCCGTCGGAATATGAAGTCAACTTCTATCAAAAACATAAGCATAAGCTAGTAAATGATTTGTGAATAGGTCGGTAGCTGCAACGACCGTCGCTGGTCCAAAAGACACGGGCAGCCAATCAAAGTGTGGTAGGATTAAACTCGTCGAAAATTTTAAGCAGACGCCTTTTGACCCGGGAAAATGAGTATATGTGTCCGGAACCATCCGGAAATCGTTTGCTTCCCGAGCCATTAACCGTTCATACAAGTCTTAAAACCGCAGCCAAAATCCCCATCAAAATTGCCTAGACAAAATTGCCTAGAGCGGAGTAAATGTGGCAAACATACCACCAGTACAGAAACCTAAAAGCATCGGTGATCTTCTGCGAGAGTTTCGTGAGCATCGCGATCACATGGAACAAGAACTCAGCAAGGCTATTGTTGGTCAAACCGAAGTCATCGAGCAGCTTTTTGCAGCCATTTTCACCCGTGGCCATTGTTTGTTGGAGGGAGTTCCAGGACTCGCGAAGACACTTATGGTGAGCAGTCTCGCGAAAATTCTCGATGTCGGCTTCAAACGAATTCAATTCACTCCCGATCTAATGCCTTCCGATATCACGGGCACGAATGTTCTTGACGAGAACGATGCCGGAAAGCGTGAGTTTCGATTTGTCGAAGGTCCTATATTCACAAATATCTTACTCGCGGACGAGATCAATCGGACTCCACCCAAGACTCAGGCGGCACTACTTCAAGCGATGCAAGAGCGCGAAGTGACCGTCGGTAGTACGACTTACTCGCTACCCGACCCGTTCTTTACGATTGCAACCCAGAACCCAATTGAGCAAGAGGGAACATACCCTCTCCCTGAAGCCCAACTAGATCGATTCATGTTCAACATCAAGATCGGCTATCCGACGGCCTCAGAAGAGGAGCAAATTCTCTTGGCAACCACCAAAAACGAACGTCCCGAGATCAATCGAGTCCTATCGGCAAGGGCGATACTGAACATTCAAAAGCTTGTCTCTAGCGTGGCAGTCAGCGAGTATGTTGTAAAATACGTTGCTTCGTTAGTCCGGGCGACTCGACCTACCGACGAGAAATCCCCTGCCTTCATCAAAGAGCTGCTCGATTGGGGCGCTGGACCGCGGGCTGGGCAGTTCCTCATTCAAGCCGGAAAAGCGATGGCTGCCATGGATGGTCGATTCAGTGTTGCGATCGAAGATGTTCGCAAGATTGCTATTCCCGTATTGCGTCATCGTCTCAGTGCCAATTTCCAGGCGCAGTCAGAAGGCATGACAACCGACATGATCGTTTTGCGTTTGTTAAAAGAAGTTCGCGAGCCAGAAGTTCCGAAGTTTGGAAATGCACCCGTTTAGAGGTCAATACTCGTCGCTGTTCATTGAATAAATCCTATCATAGCATTGAAGCCTGCATCCGCTCGAAATCCTGTCTAAAGAATTTGCAAAATGGTTGCTGTTGAGCAGTATCTGAAACCCGAACTCGCTTCCCAGATCAAACGTCTTGATCTGCGAGCTAAAATGATCGTCAAAGGCTTTTTGCAGGGCCTTCATGCGAGCCCGCTGCAGGGGTTTTCCGTCCAGTTTTCCGAACACCGTCGCTACACCGCTGGCGATGACCCGAAGAACATCGATTGGCTTGCCTATGCAAAAACCGACCGCTATTACATTAAAAAATATGAAGCGGAGACCAATCTGGCTGGCTACATCGTCATGGATTTGAGCCAATCCATGGACTACACTTATCGTCAGCAACTCACGAAATTTGACTATTCCATTTGTTTGTCTGCTGCACTTGCTTACTTGATGTTAATGCAGCAGGATTCTGTTGGATTGATTACATTTGACAAAAAAATTCGGTCGAGTGTCCCGCCCCGATCTCGGCGCGGACAACTGGCTACGATCCTCAGTCAAATGACGAAACTGCATGTGAATACCAGTGGAGAGACTGATTTAGGGAAGTCGCTCTTTCAACTAGCCTCGATGCTTCGGCATCGATCTCTCATTATGCTCTTCAGCGACTTGCTGGCCGATCCTGCTTCAACCTTAAAAAGCTTGCGAATGCTGCGAGGGGGTGGTCACGACGTCATCGTCTTTCATGTGTTGGATGAAGCCGAAGTTACTTTTCCATTTAGTGGTGTGGTGCAGTTAAATGATCCTGAGACGCGTCAGAAACTGACGGTCAATGCCGATGAAATCGGAGAAGATTACCGTAACAAGATTCAAGCATTTCGGGATGAATTGAAAAACGGTTGTATGCAGAGTCGTGTAGACTACGTACCACTTCACACGGCGATGCCCTATGATAAGGCGTTGATGGAATATTTGCTGAGCAGGCGTTCTCGTTTCTAAGAGCGGTCGGATGAACTTCGTACACGTATGGCTCTTGGCTGGTGTTTCAGTTGCTAGTATCCCGCTATTGTTGCATCTCTTGGGACGCAAAGACCCGAAGCCAATTTTTTTTCCTGCCCTGCGGTTCGTTCGCCAAACGGCTGTTCAGTCACAGCGTGGTTGGACAGTAAAGAGATGGCTACTATTGCTAATCCGAATGGCATTGATCGGATTGGCTGCTTTTGCTCTTGCATCCCCACGAGTCCATAGCGGTATGCTTGCCACCGCCATCTCATTGGGGATGGTCGCCGTGCTAGCCACATTGGCAACTGCTATCGCAGTTGTTTCATTTGCCGCGCGGCATCCTCGATGGATAAGCGGAGGATTGACAGGGATCGCAGCAATACTCTGGTTGGTGGTTGCTGGATGGGGTGGGCTAGCCTTGGTCCACGGTTCAGCGGCACCAACGCAAGCTTCGGTTGGCCCTATTGCGGCTGCGATCGTCTTGGATAATAGCCCGACGATGGACTACCGATTTGCAAATGAATCTCGGTTTGAAGTAGCTAAAAGTACGGCTCGCTGGCTACTCGATCGACTTCCTGTCGACAGTCAAATTGCAATTTTGCATAATACCCAAGCACAGCGATTAACCGCTGGGCGCGCCACGGCGAACCGTCAATTGGATAGTGTCAAGATCGGTGGGAAAACGGTCGACTTGCCAGCCAGGATTCGCTCTGCAATCGAACTTGTTCGCGCCTCGAAGTTGAATCGCCGCGAGGTTTACGTGATTACAGATCTATCGATCAACGCTTGGATAAGCGGCGCGTCAGCAGGCCTCGAGAAGCTAAAAGGAGATTCGACTGACGACATTAAGAAAATGGAATCTCAGCCGGAGGCCCCCAGCGGGATTGCAGCCTTGCTTGCCCCTGGGAAAACAAAGGTCGATCCGGTGCTACTGCAGTTGATCGACGTTGGTGTTATCAAGCGTGAGAACTGGTCCGTTGTCAATCTTTCGCTTAGTCAACAAGCTGTTGCGCCGGGAAGCTCTGTCAACGTCTCCGCTTCGATTCTTTCTGCGAACGGCTCACCTGACACGCAGTTAAACGCTGAACTTTGGGTCGAAGCTCGTGACAATGCTCTTCCAGTTATCCGAGATGGAAAACTGGTTACGCCCAAGTCGTCTTTACGAGAACGAAAAACCATCGATGTATCAGGCGGTGGTACTGCAAGGGTCGACTTTACCATCCGCGACGTTCCGGCGGGAACAACCTACGGGGCGATAAGGCTTGCGCGGCCTGATCCTTTGGCAATCGACAGCGAGTTGTCATTCTCGTTGGATGGACAGACGGCTGGGAAAATCTTGATTGTCTCCTCTGTGAATGTCAATGAAGGGACCGCGAATAATGAGGAAGGGAGGCTTTTTGCGCTCGCGATTGACCCGACATTTTCTCAGACCGTGATGATTTCATACAGCCAACTGAATCGTATCGACTGGCGAACCTATTCGGCGGTGATACTCGTCGACCCTCCTGAACTTCCCGGTAATATTGTCGATGAATTGTACTCGGCGATTCAAAGTGGATTAGGAGCGATGCTAGTCATGGGTCCGGCCATTCAGAATCCTGATCAGTGGAATGATACGCCCATACACCGTCTGCTACCTGGAAAAGTTGCGGTGCAATGGCGGCGACCAGTCAGCGACTCCAGCTATTACTTTGGTAGCCTTGTTACGAACCACCCTCTGTGGAGCGTCTTTGACTCGGCTACTTCCGCAATTCCATGGAACCGATTTCCTGTTTATCGGTATTGGGTTATTGATCCACTCGACTCATCAGCGATGTCTATCGCCAAGTTTTCAAGTAGCAATCATCCCGCAATTATCGAACACTCAATTGGAAAAGGACGAGTCCTTGTAATCACGACCCCCGTTACTCAGTCGGAGTCGTTGAATGTTGCGCTGTGGAATCGGTTGATGGCTTCCGACGATGTGTGGCCAACGATTGGTCTCATTTACGGGGCCTCTCGATACCTTTCTGCAGGGGATCAAATGCAAAGAAACTTTGTGTTGGGCCAGCCTGCAATGCTTGATAACCCGAGTGAACACTATCCCGATCGATATGATTTGTATACACCTGACAGCGAGATCATTCGAGTCGAAGCTTCCGAAGGGAGAGTCCTTTTTCCTTATGCTGAGTTGCCAGGAGCTTACCGACTAAAAAGTACGCAACCTGAGAAGCCCGCTCGTCGCGGCTTCAGTTATTCCATGGACGAACATTCGGTCAATCTTGATCGTATATCCAATGATCAACTCAATTCCATCCTTGGTACCGATAACTACTCGATCGTTTCTGATCGAGAAAACCTGCAAAGCTCTTTGGGTGAGGCTCGCTATGGACGTGACTTGACCCCGTTCCTGTTGGCACTCATGGTCGCGATGGTCATTGCTGAACAAGCGATGTCCTATCGTTTCTATTCATCTAGTCCTACAGAAGGCAAATCCCGACTAAGTTTGTTTTCAAGATCGGCTGCGTCAAACGTCGATCCTTCCTCTGCATCGGTGGGGAACACCCGGTGACGCCAACTGAATTGGATTTCGTGTTAGGGGTTGTCGATTGGAACGTCGAACCGATGTTCGGGAGTTACCTGATTTCAGGAAGCTTCGTTGTCGCTATGTTGCTCGCTTGGTGGTTTATAAGATCCGACCGATCTTTGAGCTTCCGCCAGAAAGCTGTCTTAACCGTCCTTCGACTATTGATGATCTTAGTCCTTGGCTTGCTATTGATGCGCCCAGCGATAACTCTTACTAGCACGAGCCAGACGCCTCATTCGATCGCCGTTTTAGTGGATACATCCGCAAGCATGAACCTGCCATCAGGATTGGATGACAAGAGTCGATGGGATGTGCAAAAACGTTGTGTTGAAAACCTTCAAGTTGAATCGGATTCTCTTGGTACCGAAGTGAAGTGGCATCTCTTTGGCTATGACCGCCAATTGTTGCGATTGAGTCCGGTAGAGGAGGACGTGGGTGCTTCGGGATTGGAAGGAGCATGGGCAGCGGTGCCTCGACGGGCCGATGGGAGTGTAACAGATGTCGGTCGAGCATTGGCTCAAGTTCTTGAAACTCCGGCCGATCCACCCTTACTTGCGGTAGTGTGGATGGGGGATGGAGCACAAACAGTTCGTGGAGATACATCAAGAGCTCAACAAGCTTCGCGTAATCTTACACAACTCGATATACCGATGTATTTCGTAGGAATTGGACCACGGTCAGGAACCGATACGACTCGCGATCAGTCGATTGAAGGTGTGCCTGATCAATTAGAGGCATTTGCCAAAAACTCGGTTGCCGTTCGTGGTACGCTTCGCGCTGTTGGATTACAGAATCAGGAATTGAGGGTCGAGGCGCTCATGATTCCAACCGGGGCTGACGCTGGTAAGCCACCTACCTTGCTCAACACGCAAGTCGTCGCAGCGACTTCCTTAGACCAAACTATTCCATTCAGTTTGCCGATTGTTGCGCCCGAGAAAGGCTTGTATCAAGTCTCCATTAAAGCAGTTGGCGTTACTGGGGAAGCAACATTATTGAATAATGAGCAAACTTGCTTCATTAATGTTCGCGATCAAGGTTCACGGGTCTTGTATTTGGAAGGAGCACCACGGCAGGAACAGCAATTCATTCGACGAGCTCTCGCAGACAGTCCAGATCTAAAAATCGACTTTGTTTGGGCGCCTGAAGCTGCTCGGAAGCGATGGCCGCTTCCTCTACAGCCTCAATTGACGGGAGATACTTACGATTGTGTGATTCTCGGTGATCTGGACTTTGAAGCCTTAGGGAATGAAAATGTCAAGTTGCTGGTGGACCTGATTGGTAGAGGTGCGGGCTTGATTACGCTCGGCGGCTTTCATGCATACTCAAGTGGTGGCTATGCAGAAAGCGCTCTCGCCGAAGTCTTACCTGTGAAGTTAAACCCTGCTTGGCGGCAAGGGTTTGGACAGGCAGATAATCTTGCTGGTCAAATCGAAGATCCCCTTCAACTAGTTCCTCGCTCCGAACATCCTGTGGTGATGCTGGGCGAGGATGCGCTGAGCCGCTGGAAGGAATTGAAACCATTGATCGGCGCAAACCGTTGGAACGGACTTGCCGATCGCCCAGGGATTCAGTGGATAGCGCAAAGCGAAGCAGAAGATCCGCTAATTGTTAGCGGCGAATCCGGTGGTGGGCGAGTGCTTTCCATCGCCTTCGACTCTTCTTACCTTTGGTGGCGTCAAGGACGATCTGATGTGCATCGTCAATTCTGGCGACAGGCAGTTCTCTGGGCGATGCGTCGCAGGCCTCCAGTGGAAGGTCTACAGATCGAAATGCCGCGTCGTTCGTATTCACTGGGTGACGCGGCAGAGTATACGATGATCTGGACGGCAGGTGCAGACGGACGACCGCTCCCGAACGACATGCAAATCCGATGGAGCCGTGATGGGAAAGACTTAGGCCCGCTTGTACCTTCCAAAGATGGTAATAATCGACTCGCCGGAAAGCTGAATTCTCTAAGCGATGCTGGGCGCTACGAATTAATCGCTCGCTATAAAAACCCCAATGGACCAGGCACCGAAACCCGACTGCCATTTGTTGTTGTGGACATGGCGTTGGAGAAGATCCAGTCCACGCCTGACTGGCAATTGATTGGTCAGTTAGCGAAACTCAACGCACCTGCTGGCGGTCGAATTGTAGCCCCCGAGTCCACGAGCGAGATCATCGAGGCAATCAAGAAACGTCGTGATTCAGCCATGGTTGATGTCGTTCGAACTTATCGGCTGGGTGAGGGACCTATCGACAGCGGCGTCTCGTTCGTGTTACTCGCCGGCCTCCTATGCATTCAGTGGGGACTCCGAAAGTCTTGGAACTTACCGTAGTCGTGCGATAACGTCTCTGAGACACAAGATGGCAGCTTGATCGGATGAAGAAGTAGAGAATCGGTGGCTGAAGGTTTTTCCTGGCCGAAGATTGGATGAACAGCTTGGTATCGATGCGAACATGTGGAGTGATTTGGTTTGGGGCTTTAAAAAGTACTTCGGGAAAAGCAGTTCAGCAGGTCAATGACATTCAAACCGATCAGGAGCTAACGACTTTGGTTGGGTAAGTACTCCCACCAGCAGACTTGTTCCTGCCCTTTGATGCAAGTCTGTTTCAGCCGCTCGATCCGCTGCTGCGCGATTTATATTTGGCCGGCGTATTGCCGCATTTGTTGCTCGGTGGCGAAGGAAACGACTACAGCGAGCGCCGGGACTACCGCTGACGAGCGGATGGTTTGGTTGTTCGAATGTGGTTCGAATTCAACTTGCACAGACCGTTCCGCCAAACTAACAGCGAAGGAGTTGCTCGCATTGATTAAATAGCTCCCCCCAAGAATCCTGCTCAGTCTGGTTCGAGGAGGCTAGTGATTGGAAAAGGACCTCTTGCATTTGGTCCCCAGAAGACTCGGACTGCAACGCTCGCTGTCCACAAATTTTGACCGCTCATGTCGGCAAACTCGAGCCCATTCATAACTTTGATTCGATGGCCGGCAATGTAGTAATTCAGACCTGCATAGCCGGCTTGGTAGACTTCTCCATTGGTCAGCCCTGAAGGTCGCTCGTAACGTCGCTGAGGAAAGAGTCCCACGTTGTCACTAGAAAAAGCCCCTTGATAGCGAGTCGCAAGCTGAAGTTTTTCGGTTAGGAAATAACTCGGTTGAATGTTAACACCATAAGCGTCACCATTCTCGCTCTGCAACCCGATCATAGCTTCCGAAACGAGCGCTACTGTACCTTGCGTAAGAATCAAAGCGGCAGAGATACCGTTCTGGAATCGATTTAAGTTTGTTGCGTTTTGAGTGGCATCGCTGTACAGATAGCAAAAATTAAGGTCGGCGTTGTCCGTTCCCAAAGCAGTCCCCAATTCACCCGTCACGGATGACAACAGTGAATAACCCGAATCGTAATCAGTAAAGGCTTGCCACATATCGCGTCCGGTCGCGTTCGAGAAGATCCCGGTATAATAAGTTACCGATTCGACCTGTCCTGAAAGTGTTATCGCGGGCGTGTAATCAGCGTTGAACATGTTTACTAGCATGCTGCGTTCTAGCGTGTTGAGATAGCGACTAGAAACATTCCGATCATGTGTGAAGCGATGCTTCTGTTGACCAACAGTGAGTCTCAAGCAGTCATCAAACGACCACTGCCACCACAGCTCAGTAAAGCCATTGTAGAACGGCTGAAAGTCACTGCCGCTGACCATCTGCGCATGAAGCGTTAGCTTTTCAAAGAGCTGGGCTTGTGAACCGATGCGGAAGCGCCGATCTTCCCACGCGTTGCTCTCCCCAACGTTACCCTCAGCATCGTAATACTGACCGTGGTAACGCCCGAGAAACCAGAGTTCCTGAATGACAGGATTATCTTCATCCTCATAAAGTCTTCCTAAGTTCTTCAGACGCTTCGCTAGCGACTGCGGCTTATTGCTCGGGGTAGATTTAGAGGACGGATTAGACGCCGGCTTGTTTGGGTTCCTGAAAAAGTCGCTGTCGACACGCGTCTCGACCGACGTATCCTCCACTGGACCAAGAAGAATTTGCCCCAACGATAGGCTGCTACCGGCAATCGCCAAAATGAGTGAGAAAAAACAAAAATTGAGTAAAATTATCAATACTCGCATATTTCCGCTTGATACACCGTCGAACTGCTGACGTTGAGGACGCGGCCATTACCCACCCTGGTTGGTGGTATCGGACAATTCACAATTTTGCGTTAAGAATTGACGTGTCTGAATCGATATTTTCTAAGGAATTACCACAAATTTACTCACAAGGCAGGCTTTGTCTGGAAGTTCAATATAAAGCATGTCCGTAATAAACATGATGACGTTTTTGCATGGGGAGGTCTCAGGCTTAAGTCCTGGACGACGTGTTTGTGTCAACTGTTTTCCAGCAAAAACTGCACGGCTTGGCGGTTCAATTCAGCGGCGTTTTTTAGGCCGAGTTTCCGTTTAATATTTTCTCGATGAGTGTCAATCGTGTGACTGCTCAGATAGAGACCCTCTGCAATGGCTCCGCTCGTTCGACCTTGTCCAATCATCCGAAAAATCTCCAATTCGCGATCTGTTAGGAGGTCCATTGGATTGGTCGACGCCCTCTTGTTCCCGAGTGCTTGGGAAACCAAGCGTTGTGTGGTCTCTGGACTGACATAGCGCTCACCGCGAAGGACCGTTCGTATGGCTTCGATCACTTTTTCGCCGGAATCTTGTTTGTTCAAATAGCCCAATGCACCCGCTCGAAGTGCTCTTTCTGCGTACAGCGATTCCTGGAATCCCGAAGAGACCAGCATCTTGATACTCGGGTGACTCGACTTCACTCGCTTGATCAGCTCGATACCGTGCCCGCTCTTGAGCGAGATGTCCACGATGATGAGGTGCGGGTTTGTTTCCTTGATAAGCGACATGGCTTCCTCTTCCGACGTCGCCTCTCCACACACCTCCAGATCCGGAAAAGCTGAGATGCGCAGACGCAGTCCCTCTCGGACCATCGAATGGTCATCCACAATCATGATCCGTGCCGTTGAAAGTATTATAGTCATCACCAACTTTCACCCCCCTTCAAAACCTCGCATCTCACCAAAACCCCTCCATCGGGACCTTGCACAATTTTCATCCGTCCATCAATCAGACTCGCTCGGTATTCCATGGTTTGCATCCCCATCCCCTTCACCGACGATTTTCCATTCAAGATCGTTTCGGAATTGAAACCAGTACCATTGTCACTTACTTCCAAAGCAATTCGATCGTTATAAAGCGAAAGCGAAACCCTTATGCGTTCGGCGGCACCATGCCGCAGAGCAATGTTGATCGCTTCTTGAGCAATACGATAAAGATGCGTTGCCATGGTGTTGTTGGGAATAGAACGTCGCCGTCGTATTTAAAACTGCAATTAACTTTCTCGAACGCATTCACCGAGCTAACAAGCTCGTCTAGCGCTGATCGCAATCCTTCGGCATCGATCTGGACCGGCATAATTCCAAGAGCCAAGTCACGTACATTTTTGTTCGCTTCGGCAAGCCTCTTCGAGAGCAATGCGGAAGTATCTTTGAGTCGCTGAAAGTCGGACGCTTCGAATTGCCATTTTGAAGACCGTTCGTTTCCGCAGGAGTCGCGTTTTCAAGATTTTGTTGTAACACGTTGGCGAAAAGCGAAAGGCCGGTAAGTTCTTGTTGCGTTCCGTCATGCAACTCCAAACCGATGCGTTGCTGCTCATCGTTTGCGATATCGAGGATATGCTGCTGCATTTCTTTGCGACTGGAAATGTCGCGAATAATTCCAGTGAAAAGGCCAAGATGATCGACTTGACTTACAGCCAACTCCGCAGGGAAAGTAGTACCATCTTTGCGGCGGCACAGCACTTCGCGTCCGATACCAATGATATAAGGCTTACCCGTCTGAATAAATCGCTGGATATAGCCATCGTGTTCCCGGTTGAACGGTAGCGGCATCAGCATGCTGCCGTTCTGTCCAACCATCTCGGAACTTGCGTAACCAAAAATCATTTCCGTCGATTCATTTACGCTATCAATGATGCCTCGGTTATTGATTGTGATGATTGCATCGGAGGCCGTTTTCAGGATCGCTCGGCTGCGTTCTTCACTTTGTCGTAACGCTTCGAGTGCTTTTCGTTGTACCGAAACATCGGTAACCAACGCCATGAGACTAACGGATTTCCCGGTGCCATCCGGAATAGTTGATACCAGTTTGTGGACAGGGATGGACGAGCCATTCTTGTGTACATATCGATTCTCGATTTCAAACGCAAAGACTTCGCCAGCGGTTAGTGTTCGCAGAGCTTCTCTGTTGCCAGCTTGATCGTCGGGGTGAACGAGTGATATCGAGTGAAGACCAAGAAGTTCTTCCTCAGGGTAGCCAACGATTTTACAAAACGCAGGATTGCATTTAACAAGTAAACCATCAAAACTCATAATACCAATGCCCGTGGGAGCGTGATCAAAGACTTCCCGAAACCGGGCGTCACGCTCACGTTGTACAGCCTCAGCCAGCTTGAGTGCCGTCAAATCTACGAAAGTTACCACCACTCCATCGGCACTACGATCAGGAGAGCGAAAAGGTAGAATCCGTCGGAGGAAGCAACGTTTATTATTGGTGTGAATTTCCGTTTCTAAAAGTTTGTGGTCGCGAAGAACTTGCTGACACTCTTGCAGTAGTGCGTTATCCACAATTTGTGACGCAAAATCGCCAAGATTCCTTCCTTCGTCCGCTGAAAGCAAACTAAAAATTTCGATGGTTGGAAAGGTGAACCGTTTGATTCGTAATTGATCGTCCAGGTATAGCGTGGCAATCTCAGTGCTTGCCATGATGTTGATGATTTCGTTGCTGGACTTATCGAGTTCGCTCACTTTTTCCAAAAGTTGGAAATTGACTGTATTCAACTCTTCATTGAGCGATTGCAGTTCCTCTTTGGATGATTCCAATTCTTCTTAGTAGAGTCGAAACGGGTGGCTAGCGTCATCGGCTCAGTGTTTACCTGGACGGGGTTATCCTTGAGAAGCACCAAGACTAGTCCATCGGACCCTTGTGAATCGATCAGTGGACGAGCGGTGATCGTGCAAGGAATATAGACGTCACCACGCTGAACAAAGGCTCTGCTATCGGTCACTGTGACGCGTTGGCTTATCGCTTTGTCATACGCGGCCCGGAGCCTCGTTCTCAAGCCTGTACGAGCCATAGCCAAAAAAAAATTTGTCAGCTCGCCCGTGGGGAACTCTAAGTAATCAGCCAATGCTCCAGAAACGTACAGAACATCGAAATGCCGATTGACAAGTGCGGCAGCCGGTGCATAGTCACTGAGGACAGTCTCGGTCATCTCCTTGTAACTTTTTCGCGGTGCGGACGATAGTGTTTCAGACGGCTTGCTATGCGGAATTTTTTTCACGTTTGCAATCGGTAAGCCAAAGGGCACTCGAGAGGTCGGACCCACGCGGCGATTAAGTCTCCATTTTTTCGAAATCGTCTCGAACAGGCTCGCTGCGCGTCCTATCGTTTCAGACGGCCCTAAAATCAAGTGGCCATCTTCCACCAAAGCGTAGTGAAAAACCGAGATCAATTTCTGCTGCATCGTTGGTTCAAGATAAATCAAGAAATTGCGACCAGAGATCAGATCCATTTTCTAGAAGGGAGCATCGCTGATTACGTTTTGCTTTGAAAACACAATCGAGTCACGTAGCTGCTTGCTAACCTGGTAATGGATCTCGTCGTGAGGCATAAAGAACTGCTTCAATCGTTTTGGCGAGATATCGCTGGCGATACTGGCGGGGTAGATACCGCGTCGAGCAAGGCTGATGGAGTGTTGATTGATATCGCTTGCAAAAATCTGGATATTGACAGGCTTTCCTGCATTTTCACAAGCTTTAACCAGCCCTATTCCAATCGAATAAGCTTCCTCGCCGGTGGCGCAGCTAGGAAACCAAACACGCACCGTCAATTCGCCACCGTGCTTTGCAACCAAGGCCGGGAAGATTTCTTCCTCAAGCAATGCGAACGCTTCGCCTTCCCGAGACCATAGAACTCTTACGTTTCGTGTCCAGGTGTGGGATCAAAACAAATGCCATCCCGCTTTGGTTCGGCATGTCTGCAAAAAATTTCTTGAATACGTCTAAGCCACCGGCCGACCCGACGATCCCCGCGATGGGGAATTTCGTACTTGGATGGTCGTCTTCCTCCGCAAAGGAACGAACCTCCGGGTTGGGTTCAACGACGGCAATCGATTGATCCGCCGTGTCATCCAAGACTCGTGCGTCATCTAAATCTAGCGAGTCGCTCGTATTCAGTCGTCTCGCCATATCACTCGCCAATTCGAACTTGATTTAGTTGTGTAAGCAATGATATTCTACCAGAAGCATCGGAAATTCACGATAACGCGATTGCTATTTGAATCGCGTTCATTGGCTATAGCGGAATCCGCCATGCTTTGAATGGCTTGATGAGCAAGTTGGATTATCAAAGATTGCAGCGATCGGTCACCGGGTGGTCCATGGAATGCAACATACTGCACCCGAATTGATTACCCAAGACCGGTTTGATGATTTGCACCACATCAGTCCTTGCGACCCGCAACATTTACCCAGCGAAATCGAACTCATCGAGGCCGTAACGATAAGAACGCGGCTATCATCTCGTCGGATCAAAGCACGGTAACTGTTCGCGTTATACACACTGACGAAGATCAAATGATCGCGGAGTCCGTTATTCAACTTCTGAAGGCTAATTATGACTGATTCCGAAAAGAAGCTAAAAAACACTGAGCCGATGGCGCTAGTCACGGGTTTAGATTCGACTACAGTTGGCCCGGTAGCACCCGAGGCTAGCGAATACGGCTCAGGAAAAACGTTACCCGAGGCTAGCGAATACGGCTCATTGAATAAGTCCATAAGCCAACTATGGAGCAATAAAACCACAATCATTGCCGTCTTCGCGGTGCTCACAATCTCGC
>Ga0105045_10000913_pt1 | contig 23050 bp, 23 predicted proteins | sample MAT02_FD_78089 | JGI IMG/M metagenome (GOLD analysis project Ga0105045, IMG submission 78089) | Freshwater microbial communities from Lake Fryxell liftoff mats and glacier meltwater in Antarctica - MAT-02 (megahit assembly) | ecosystem: Environmental > Aquatic > Freshwater > Ice > Liftoff... | reverse complement strand
GTGCTCGCCGGCCGGCCGGTGCCGGCCGGGCGCTTCGACGTCAAGCACAGCCCCGGCGGCATGATGGACGTGGAATTTGCCGTGCAGTACCTGGTGCTGGCCCACGCCCCCGAGCACACCACGCTGCAAGACAACGCCGGCAACATCGCCCTGCTGCGGCGCGCCGAAACGGTGGGCCTGTTGCCCGCCGGGGTGGGCACGGCAGCTGCAGACGCTTACCGCGAACTGCGACGCGCCCAGCACGGCGCGCGGCTGGACGAACAGCCCACGCACTTCGACCCGGCGCTGCATGCAGCGCAACGCGACGCGGTGCTGGCGGTATGGCACGCGGTGTTCGATTGACGCTGCCGGGGCTTGCAGGCCTGGCCAGCGCGTCAGAGCCGGCGGGCTCACCAGACAGGCCGTGCTCGGGCGACTGCTGAATGCGCCGCTGCGGGCCGTGCGCGGCCTGCGACGGCCGCGCCAGGCCTGGGTAACGCTGTGCGCCCTGGCCGCCGGAGGTGCGGTACTGGCCTGGTGGCTGCCCGCGAACAGCCTGGACTGGCAACCGCAGCGCTTCGCCGCCGAACCCTGGCGCGCCATCAGCGCCGCGTGGGTGCACTGGAGCCCGTTGCACCTGGGTGCCAACCTGCTGGGCACGGCGGTGCTGATGGCGCTGGGCTGGGCGGCACGCTTGCCGGCCCGCGCTGCACTGGCCTGGCTCTTGGCTTGGCCGCTCACGCACATCGCCCTGGCGGTGCAGCCTGCACTGGCGCACTACGGCGGGCTGTCGGGCGTGCTGCACGCCGGTGTGGCGGTGGCGGCGCTGTGGCTGCTGCTGCATGAACGCGCCGCCGTGCGCCGCACCATCGGCGGCGCCATCCTCGCCGGGCTGCTGTTGAAGCTGGTGCTGGAAGAACCCTGGGGCGCGCCGCTGCGCGAGGGTGGCGGCTGGGACATCGCCGTGGCGCCGCTGGCCCACGCCACCGGTGCGGCGGCGGGCGCGGTGTGCGCGCTGGGCTTGTGGTGGCAGGGTCGCCGGCCGCGCCGCCTCTGAACGGCGCAGCGTCACCGGCATGACAGGCCGCGCCCTCGCGGCGGGCGAGAATCTGCGGCTGCCTTGAAGTCTGCTCCTGCCCCTGTCAGGTGACCAATGACCAATGACCGATGACCGACGACCGCAAGACCCAGCTCGACACCCTGGCCGTGGGCCTGCTGCTGCTGTGCACGGCGCTGTGGGGTCTGGGCCAGGTGGCGGCCAAGGTGACGCTGGCCGAAGTGCCGCCGCTCTTGCAGGCTTCAGTGCGTTCGCTGGGTGCGGCGGTGCTGCTGGCGCTGTGGGCAAGGCACCGCGGGCTGGTGCTGTTCAGGCACGACGGCACGCTGTTCGGCGGCCTGCTGGCCGGCGGCCTGTTTGCGGCCGAATTCGCCTGCATCTTCATCGGCCTGCAGTACACCAGTGCGTCGCGCATGGCGGTGTTCATTTACCTGGCGCCGTTCGTGGTGGCGCTGGGCATGCCGCTCATCAGCCGCCAGGAACGGCTGGGGCTGTGGCAGGTGGTGGGCCTGGCGGGTGCGTTCAGTGGCGTGGTCTGGGCCTTTGCCGAAAGTTTCGTGGCCCCGGCCGTGGGCCCGCGACAGTGGGTGGGTGACGCGCTGGGACTGCTGGCCGCGCTGCTGTGGGGGCTGACCACGCTGACGCTGCGCGGCACCTCGCTGACGCGGGCGCTGCCCGAGAAGACGCTGATGTACCAGTTGCTGGTGTCGGGCCTGGCGTTGGGTGCGGCCTCGTGGGCGGCGGGTGAAGCCGTTCCACAGCGCTTGAGTGCGGCCGCTGCCTGGCCGCTGGCTTTCCAGACGGTCGTGGTCACCTTTGCCAGCTATCTGGTGTGGTTCTGGCTGCTGCGCCACTATCCGGCCACACGCATCTCGGCCTTCACCCTGCTCACCCCCGTGTTCGGCCTGCTGGCCGGCGTGGCGCTGCTGGGCGAGCCGGCCACGCCGCGCCTGCTGGTGGCCCTGGTGGCGGTGTGCGCCGGCATCGTGCTGGTCAACCTGGCGGCGCCTCGGCGGGCGCCGGTCGCTTGAAGTCTTGTCATTCACTGGGCCGCGTGCCCAAACCCTTCACGTCACATCAAGGAGCTTTCGATGATCACGCTGTGCGGTTTTTCGCTGTCGAACTACTACAACAAGGTCAAGCTGGTGCTGCTGGAAAAGGACATCGCCTTCACCGAGGAACGTGTCACCACGGGCAGCCAGGAAGACACGGTGCTGGCTGCCACACCCCTGGGCAAGGTGCCCTTCATCCGTGTGGATGGAGCCGGCGCGCAGACGCTGTGTGAAAGCCAGGTCATCGTCGACTACCTGGAAGCTGCCCACCCGCAGCCTGCGCTGGTCCCGGCCGACCCGCTGGCCGCCGCCAAGGTGCGCGAGCTGTGCACCTTCATCGACCTGCACCTGGAACTGGTGGCGCGTGAACTCTATGGCCAGGCCTTCTTCGGCGGCACGGTCAGCGACGGCACCAAGGAACGGGTGCGCAAGCAGTTGACGAAGAACATCGCGGGCTTCAAGCGCCTGGCGAAGTTCAGTCCCTTCATCGCAGGCGAACAGTTCACCGTGGCCGACTGCGCCGCCTGGGCCAGCCTGCCCCTGGTGGCCATGTCCAGCAAGGCGGTGCTGGGCGAAGACCTGCTGGCCGCAGCCGGCGTGGAATGGCGGCCCTACATCAAGCAGCTGGATGCACGCCCGGCCTTCATGCGCGTGGGTGCAGACCGCAAGGCCGACCAAGCCGCAATGATGAAGAAGAGCTGAACGGACCCTGCGGCTGTGGCGTCAGTCGACGGCCCCGGGGCCTTCAGACCGGTGCGGCCTGTACCGGTGCCAGCTTGGCCTGCGCCGCCAGCGACACCGCCAGCTCCTTGCGGTAGCGATTCAGCTCCTGCACGCTGGCGAAGCTGCGCTCCATCAGCAGGCTGAGGTTGTGCAGGATGCGGTCGACGACCTTGTTTTCCCACACCGTGTCGAACTGGATCTGCTTGTCCAGCCACTGCTCCAGCCAGGCCGGGTCGGGCAGGCGGCTCTGGATGGTGTCGCGCGGGAACAGCTTCACATTCACGTGCAGGTTGGTGGGGTGCAGGGCCTGGGCGGTGCGCCGGGCGCTGGCCATCAGCACACCCACCTTGGTGAAGGCGGCTCGGGCCTCGTCGCCGAACTTGCCCATGGCGCGCTTCATGTAGCGCAGGTAGGCGCCGCCATGGCGGGCCTCGTCGCGCGCCAGGGTTTCGTAGATGGCCTTGATGACCGGTTCGCTGTGCCATTCGGCAGCGCGGCGGTACCAGTGGTTCAGCCGGATCTCGCCGCAGAAATGCATCATCAGCGTTTCCAGCGGCGGCGCCGGGTCGAACTCGAAGCGCACCGCGTGCAGCTCTTCTTCGGTGGGTACGAGTTCGGGGCGGAAGCGGCTCAGGTACTCCATCAACACCAGGCTGTGCTTTTGTTCTTCGAAGAACCACACGCTCATGAAGGCGCTGAAGTCGCTGTCGTTGCGGTTGTCGCGCAAGAACATCTCGGTGGCCGGCAGCGCCGCCCACTCGGTGATGGCGTTCATCTTGATGGTCTGCGCCTGCTCGTCGGTGAGCCGGCTGGCGTCGAAGCTGGCCCATGGGATGTCGCTGTCCATGTTCCAGCGCACCGCTTCGAGTTGCTTAAAAAGTTCAGGGTAAAGCATCACTCAGGCCCGGAAACGCGTTGCCTGCGAAGGCAGCGCAGATGACAAGACCTCGCATTCTAGGGAAGGGCCGATACCTTCGCGAGTACACCGGCCACTGAGCCGCGCCAGCGCGCCAGCCCGGCCGGGACGTCCTGCAGCGAGGCCATGGCCTCGACGCCTTCGATGCGGCGGCGGTGCAGCACTGGCGCGGTGCCTCCCGCCCACAGCCAGACGGTTCGCGGAAGCTTCACGCGCAACTCTCTCAGGCCGTCAGTGACCTGGTTCGGATTCATGCAGCCGGTGAAGGCCAGGGCCACGATGTCGATGCGGTAGGCGGCTGTGGCCTTGACCACGTCCCACAACGGTGTCTGCGGGCCCAGCGACACACAGTGGCAACCCTCCAACGCAAAGAACGCCTCGGCCATCAACAGGCTCTGGCTGTGCGGCTCACCCGGGAAGGTAGTCAGCAGCACGTTCGGGCGGCTGTCCAGCGGCGCCTCGGGCAGGCTGGCCAGCGCCTGGCGCAACACCACCTGAATGGCTTCAGTCGTGCTGTGCTCTTCGTGGACTTCCAGCTGCCCCCGCACCCAGGCCTCGCCCACGGCATCCGACAAGGGGCCCACCACGTCGGTGATGAAGCGCGCCACGCCCAGGCGCGACAGGGCTCGCGTGAGTTCACGGCGCAGGCCTCGCACGTCGTGGTTGCGGATGCGTGCCATGCAGCTGCCCAGGTCGGGCAACACGTGGGCACCATCGGCAGCTGCCGTGGGCCTGTGCCCAGGGCTGGCCTGCGCGATCTGCTGCAGTTCGGCGAAGGGCAGGGACACGATGCGGCCCGGCCGGTGGCCGGCGTCGAGCAGGCGCTTGATGACCCGCAGCTTTTCTACTTCATCGAAGGTGTAGGCGCGTTCACCGATGGGGTCACGGCCAGGTGCCGGGAAGCCGTAACGGCGTTCCCATACCCGCAGGGTGTCCTTGCTCAGCCCCGTGTCGCGTTCGACCGCAGCAATGGACAGGGTGATGGCAGCGATACGGGTGAGGTCATTCACGGGAGTTCGAAGATGCGGGGTTGAATGGCCCAGCGTGGGCTGCTGCTGGCGGATGGCCGCGAGCGGTGGCATAGACGGAGGGCGAAAGGCGGGAAAGCCGCGAAGCGGGCGCCTGGCCAAGACGCTTGTCCAAGACACCTGTCCAAGACACTTGTCCTTGACGCTTGTCGTTGACGGTACCCTATGGCCTTTGTAAGTGATGCTTAATGTAGGTGAATGCCCAGCCTTTGAACAGGACAAAACCCAGTCATGACACCCTTTCCACCAGCGATCACCAGAGCTTTCGCACAGACAGGCTGGCTGCTGCTGTCGGCCCTGTGGCCACTGGCCGGCAGCGCGCAGACGGCACGGCCGCTGCCAGCCGCCCCGACCGCAGCCCCCGCCGCAGCCCCGAGCGCGGCCACTGCAGCGGCCTGCCCCAGCTTGCTGCAGCACACCCTGCCGCGGCTGCAGGACGAGAAGCCTGTGCCGTTGTGCCAGTACGCCGGCAAGGTGCTGCTGGTGGTCAATACCGCCAGCTTCTGCGGCTTCACCGGACAGTACAAGGCGCTGGAAGCGCTTCACGCCCGCTACGGGCCCCGCGGCCTGGTGGTGCTGGGCTTTCCGTCCAACGACTTTGGCAAGCAGGAACCGGGTGACAACGCCGCCATTGCCGAGTTCTGCGAGAACACCTTCGCGGTGCGGTTCCCCATGTTCGCGAAGAGCGTGGTGCGCGCCCCTGCGGTCTCGGCCCGCCCGGTGGCCGGTGCTGAGCCGCTGAACCCGCTGTTCGCCGAACTGGCGCAGCGCACGGGTAAGTCGCCTGGCTGGAATTTTCACAAATACCTGGTCAGTCGCTCGGGGGCACAAGTCATCAGCCACCCCTCAGCCGTGGACCCGCTCTCTCCGAAATTCACGGCCGACATCGAACGGCTTCTGAGCGGCAATTAAACCGTTTGGTTTTATTGGCGACTGTTTGGTATCATCTTGCGGTGTACTCACGTTTTCCGCTTCATGAACGCAGACCGCCGAATCGCCAATTTTCAGCGCCGCAGCACGGAACTTCCATCCACCAGGGCGCTCCCAAGCGCATGGGTGAGGCGTCGGCCGGCGGCTGATGCCGCATCCCAGGTTTCCCTGTCGTGCCGTCCGTCGGCCCGGCCGATGGCAATTTCCGGGCGGTTCTCTTCCTCCTCCCTCCCTCCCTTGTTCGCCCGGGGGCGCGGCACGACAGCTTTTCTTTGCGCTTGTGCTCACCGCGCCGGGCAAGGCTCCGCGCCCGCGCGGCGGCTTCCAGGACCCGAGCAATGAGGCGCGTGGCCGTTGTCGGCTCAGGCATTTCCGGCCTGGCCACGGCCCACGCGCTGGCCGGCCAGGCGCAGGTCACGCTGTTCGAGGCGGGTGACTATTTCGGCGGCCACACCCACACCGTCGATATCACCCTGCCCGGGCCGCAAGGGCAGCCCGTCACGCACGGGGTGGACACCGGCTTCCTGGTCTTCAATCCCCGCACCTACCCGCAGCTGGTGAAGCTGTTCAGCGAGCTGGGCGTGGAGACGGCGGCGTCGGACATGTCGTTTTCAGTGCAGGTGCAGGACGCCTTGTCGAAAACTGAATCAGGTGGCCTGGAGTGGAGCGGCTGCAATCTGAACACCGTGTTCGCACAGCGCAGCAACCTGCTGCGCCCCCGCTTCCTGGGCATGCTGCGCGACGTCCTGCGCTTCAACAAGTTGGCCACGGCCATTGCCGAACGCGGCGCAGAGACCGAGCTGGCCGAGCCCATCGCCAGCTTCCTGGACCGCGAGGGCTTCGGCCCAACCTTCCGCGACTGGTACTTTCTGCCGATGATTGGCTGCATCTGGAGCTGCCCCACCGACCAGATGTTGCAGTTCCCCATCGGCACGATGATCCGCTTCTGCCACAACCATGGGCTCATCCAGGTGGCTGACCGGCCGCAATGGCGCACGGTGCGCGGTGGCGCCAGGCACTATGTGAGCAAGATGCTGCGCGCCGTTCCAGATGCGCGGCTGAACACGCCGGTGCGGCGCATCGAACGCCTGCCGCCCGGGCTGGGCCACGCCGGGGTGCGGGTGTCGACCGACGCCAGCACCGAACAGTTCGACGATGTGGTGCTGGCCTGCCACAGCGACCAGGCATTGACCCTGCTGGCAGACGCCACGGCGGCCGAACGCGCGGTGCTGGGCGCCATCCGCTACCACCCCAACGAGGCCGTGCTGCACACCGACGCCAGCGTGCTGCCGCGCCGCCGCCTGGCCTGGGCCGCCTGGAATTACGCACGCGCCGCCAGTGCCGGTCGCGAACAGGCCGCCGTGTGCCTGCACTACCTCATCAACCGCCTGCAGCCGCTGCCCTGGCAGCAGCCGGTGGTGGTTTCTCTGAACCCCGACCCGGCGCGGCCCATCGACCCGCAGCAGGTGTTGGGTCGCTTCAGTTACAGCCACCCGGTGTTCGACGGCGCGGCGGTGCGCGCGCAGGCCGAGTTGCCGCAGATCCAGGGCCACAGCCATGTGTGGTTTGCCGGCGCGTGGACACGCTACGGCTTTCATGAGGACGGCCTGATGTCCGCGCAGGCCGTCGTGCAGGGCCTGCACAGCCGCTGGCAGGCCACGCAGGCAGTGGCCGCCTGATGGGCAGTGCGCTGGACATGAAGTTCGGCGAGAAAGCAGAACTCGCCCATGGCGAGAAGGCCCAGCTCGCACATGGCGAGGTGCGCCACCGCCGCCTGCGCCCGGCCGCCAACAGCTTCGTCTACCCCACCTACTTCCTGATGCTGCCGCTGCGCAGCCTGCGCCAGCATCCCGAAGCCGCGCTCAACCGCAACCGTCGCGGGCTGCTGAGCTTTCATGACCGCGACCACGGCGACGGCCGTGCCGACGCCCTGGCCTGGCTGGACGAACTTCTGGCCGGCGAGAGCCTTCAGGGTGCCGACGGAGAGGTCTGGCTGCACACCTACCCGCGCGTGCTGGGCTATGTGTTCAAGCCCGTCAGCATCTGGTACTGCCACCGAGCCGACGGCAGCCTGGCGGCCATCGTCGCCGAGGTCAACAACACCTTCGGCGAACGCCACTGCTACCTGCTGGCCGGACCGCAGCTGGGCTACGGACGTGAACTGAAGGCGCAGAAGGTCTTTCATGTCTCGCCCTTCTGCGACGTGGCTGGTCAGTACCGCTTCCGTTTCATGCGCACGGCGCAGCGCACGGTGGCACGCATCGACCACGACGACGAGCACGGCGCGCTGCTGTTGACCAGCGTCAGCGGCCGCCTGCAGCCGCTGACGGCGGCCAGTGCCCGCGCTGCCTTCTTCGGGCGACCGTTGATGACGCTGGGCGTCATCCTGCGCATCCACTGGCAGGCCTTGAAGCTGTGGCGCAAGCACGTGCCCTTCTTCAGCAAGCCCGCCCCACCGCAGGCCTTCATCAGCCGCTGACGCGCCAGGCCACGGCCCAGCGCTGCATCCTTTCCTTGAACCATCTGAACCCGCACCATGTCGAGCTCCAACGCCTCCACCACCACTGCCAGTTCCAACACCGCCACGCTGCCGCAGCACGCACCGGCGGCAGCACGCGCTGTCTTCCGGCTGCTGGCCCAGCTGCAGACGGGCACGCTGGACGTGCAGCTGCCCGACGGCGGACAGCTGCGTTTCGGCAGCGGCGCAGAAGGTGAGCCGCGCGCTGCGCTGCGCCTGATCGACTGGAGCGTGTGCAGCCGCACGCTGAAGAGCGGCGACATCGGCTTCGCCGAAGCCTTCATCGACGGTGGCTGGACCAGCCCCGACCTGGTGGCCCTGCTGGAGCTGTTCATCGCCAACCGCAGCGCCATCGAAGCCGTCATCTACGGCACCTGGTGGGGTTCGCTGGCCTACCGGCTGAAGCACTTCTTCAACCGCAATTCACGTCGCGGCAGCCGCAAGAACATCCACGCGCATTACGACATCGGCAACCCGTTCTACCGCCTTTGGCTGGACGAGACCATGAACTACAGCAGCGCGCTGTTCGAGGGCGACACCACACGCCCCACGGCCGAAGCGCAACTGGCCAAGGTGCGGCGCGCGCTGCGCGAGTGCGGCCTGAATGCCGAGCAGCCGGGCCAGCGGGTGCTGGAGATCGGCTGCGGCTGGGGCGCGCTGGCCGAGGCCGCCACGCTCGAGTTCAAGGCTCACGTCACCGGCCTGACGCTGTCTGACGAGCAACTGGTGTTCGCACGCCAGCGACTGAACGCGCTGGGGCTGCAAGGCCAGGCTGATCTGCGGCTGCAGGACTACCGCGACGTGCCGGAAAGCGGTTTCGACGCCGTGGTGTCGATCGAGATGTTCGAGGCCGTGGGCCGCGAGTACTGGAGCGGTTTCTTCGCCACGCTGCGCGACAAGCTCAAGCCCGGCGGCCGCGCCTGCATCCAGACCATCACCATCCGCGACGACCTGTTCAGCCGCTACGTCCACGGCACCGATTTCATCCAGCAGTACATCTTCCCCGGCGGCTTGCTGCCCAGCGTCGAGGCCTTCCGCGCCGAAGCACAAAAGGCCGGTTTGCAGGTGGTGAATGAACTGGCCTTCGGCGCCGACTATGCCGAGACCCTGCGACGCTGGCGCGTGCAGTTCCTGGCCCGCGACCCGCAGGTGCGGCAGCTGGGCTTCGATACGCGCTTCATGCGCATCTGGGAGTTCTACCTGGCCTACTGCCAGGCGGCTTTCGCCACCGGCAACACCAACGTCGTGCAGTTCACGCTGGCCAAGCCATGAAGTCGCTGCTGCCGTGTGCCCGCACTGCACAGCGCCGCAGGCTGTTGTGCGCCAGCGCCGCCGCTCTGGCACTGGCCAGCCTGCCGCTTCGGGTGGCCGCACAGGCCGTGGCATCACCAGCCGCCACGAACATTCCACCCGAAGTGGCAGCCGAGATCGCCGGCGCCCGTTTGCAGGGCAGCAAGCTGTTCCGCTACTTCGGCTTTCGGGTCTACGACATCGGCCTGTGGGTGGGGGAGCGCGCTGTCGACGACAACTGGGCCGACCGACCGCTGGCACTGGCCATCAGCTACCAGCGCAAGCTGGGGGGTGAACAGATCGCCGAGCGCTCCCTGCAAGAGATGCAGGGCCTGGCCGATGTGTCAGCGGCCGACGGCCAGCGTTGGCTGCAGGTCATGAAGCGCCTGTTCCCCGATGTGAACAGTGGTGATCGCCTGACCGGCGTGCTGCTGCCCGGCAAAGGCGCGCGTTTCTTTTTGAACGGCAGCCTGCTGGGCGAGGTCGCCGAGCCCGAGTTTGCACGCCTGTTCTTCGGCATCTGGCTGGCGCCTGGCAGCTCTGAGCCGGCGATGCGCGACGCGCTGCTGGGCCAAGCCCGATGAAACCGGGGCAGGCTCGCGCTGCGGCCTTGCCGGCCTGGCGCGGCGGCTGGGCCCAGGGCCTGTCGTATGGTGGACTGGGCCTGCCGCTGGCCTTCGTGGCCCGCCGCTGTACGTCATTCTTCCCAACTACTACGCGACGGAATTCGGCATTCCGCTGGCCACCCTGGGCGCGCTGCTGCTCGGTGCAAGACTGTTCGACGCCTTCACCGACCCCATCATCGGCCGCTTCGTCGACGTCTGGTTCGCGCGCGCCGCGCGCTGGGTACTGGGTGCCATGGTGGTCGCGGCCGTGGTGCTGGCCTTCGGCTTTCGCGGCCTGTTCTTTCCGCCGGTGCGCGAGGGCGCTGCGTTGCTGTGGTGGTGCGGCGGGCTGCTGGCAGTCACCTACCTGGCCTACAGCGTGCTGGCGGTGGCACACCAGAGCTGGGGTGCGCGGCTGGGCGGCGATGCCGGGCAACGTGCGCGCATCGTGTCCTGGCGCGAAGGTTTGTCGCTGCTGGGCGTGCTGGTGGCCAGCGTGCTGCCGGCGCTGGCCGGCCTGGGCGTGGCCACCGTCACCTTCGCCGTGCTGCTGGCGCTGGGCGTGGCCCTGCTTTTCAGGGCGCCGCTGCCGCGCATCGGCAACGACGCCGGGGCCACGCCCTCCATGCTGCTGCCACTGCGCACGCCAGCCTTTCGCAAGCTGCTGACCATCTACCTGGTCAACGGCGTGGCCAGCGCAGTGCCGGCCACGCTGGTGCTGTTCTTCATCCGCGACCGGCTGCAGGCCGGGGCCTTCGAGCCGCTGTTCCTGGCCAGCTACTTCGCCGCCGGCGCCCTGAGCATGCCGCTGTGGGTGCGCGCCGTGGCCCGCTTCGGCCTGGCCCCCACCTGGCTGGCAGGCATGTTGCTGGCCATCGTCACCTTCGCCTGGGCCGCCTTGCTGGGCGCCGGCGACGTGGTGGCCTTCACCGTCGTGTGTGTGGCCAGCGGCATCGCCCTGGGTGCCGACCTGACGTTGCCAGGCGCGCTGCTCACCGGGGTGATCCAGCGCGCCGGACACTCAGAACGGCTCGAAGGCGGCTACTTCGGCTGGTGGAACTTCGCCACCAAATTGAACCTGGCACTGGCCGCCGGCATAGCGCTGCCGCTGCTGGGCTGGTTCGGCTACACGCCGGGCGGGCAGGACCCGGCCGCACTCACCGCCCTGACCATCGCCTACTGCCTGCTGCCCTGCCTGCTGAAGCTGTGCGCGGCGGCGCTGCTGTACACCTTGTGGATACGCACCGAGAAGGAATGAACATGCAAGCGAACCTGCCCAGACGGCGCATCATCCTGACCGGCACCGCGCTGGCCGCCGCCTTGGCCTTGTCGGCCGGCCTGAGCGGCTGTGCCGGCCCCACAGCCGCCGACTACGCCGCCGAGAAGCCGGTGCTGGACCTGAAGACCTACTTCAATGGCGAGCTGGAAGCGCACGGCATCTTCACCGACCGCAGCGGCAAGGTGGCCCGCCGCTTCGTGGTGCAGATGACCGGCAGCTGGAATGGCAACGAGGGCACGCTGGACGAGCGCTTCACCTACAGCGACGGCATGACCGAACGCCGCGTGTGGCGCCTGACCGACCTGGGCGGCGGCAACTGGCGCGGCCGTGCCGACGACGTGGTCGGCGACGCCGTGGGCGTGGCCGCCGGCAACGCGCTGAACTGGCGCTACACGCTGAAGCTGCCGGTGGACGGCACCGTCTATGAGGTGCAGTTCGACGACTGGATGTACCTGATGGACGAGCGCGTGATGCTCAACAAGGCGGTGATGAGCAAGTTCGGCATTCGCCTGGGTGAAGTCACGCTGTCGTTCATCAAGAAATGATCCCGGCAGACTTCTCGGCGGCGCATCGACATCTTCACAACAACAAGAACTCCTTCCTGGCGGCGTCACCATGGCCCTGAATCCCCGAATCGAACGCTGGCAAGGCCGCACCGTCTGGCTGGTGGGCGCGTCTTCCGGCATCGGCCGCGCCACGGCGGCACTGTTGCACGCGCGCGGCGCCACCGTGGTGGTGTCGGCGCGTAATCGTGAAGCCCTCGATACCTTCGTGGCCGGGCACCCCGGCAGTGAAGCCCTGCCGCTGGACGCCACCGACCGCGACGCCATGCAGGCCGCCGCAGCGCACATCGTGGCCAGCCACGGCAGCATCGACCTGGCCATGTACTGCGCCGGCACCTACAGCGCCATGCGCGCCACCGAGTTCGACCTGGACGAGGCCCTGCACCATGTGCGCGTGAACTACGACGGCGCGCTGGTGATGCTGGCGGCCGTGCTGCCCACGCTGCTGGCCCAGGCCAAGGCCGGCCAACCCGCGCAGATCAGCCTGGTGTCCAGCGTGGCCGGGTTCCGTGGGCTGCCGCAGTCGCTGGCCTATGGGCCCACCAAGGCCGCCCTCATCAACCTGGCCGAGACCCTGTATCTGGACCTGGAGCCGCAGGGCGTGGCCGTGTCGATCATCAACCCCGGCTTCGTGAAGACCTCGCTGACGGCGCAGAACGAGTTCAAGATGCCGGCGCTGCTGACGCCCGACCAGGCGGCGAAGGAGATCGTGAAGGGCTGGGAAGCCGGGGACTTCGAGATCCACTTCCCCAAGCGCTTCACGCTGTGGCTGAAGGCCATGCGCCACCTGCCCTACGCCGCCTACTTCGCGGCTGTACGCCGCACGACGGGCATGTAGCCATGACTGGCCGACAAGACCCGCGCGTGCACCGCATCTGCAGCGCTTTCGAATCCATCAGCCCCGACAGCGTGGCGCAGATGGACCGGCTCTACACCGCCGACGCGCGCTTCAAGGACCCGTTCAACGAGGTGCAGGGCGTGGCGGCCATCCAGGCCATCTTTGCGCACATGTTCGTGAACCTGGACCAGCCGCGTTTCGTGGTGCGCGACGCCGTGGTTCAGGGCGAGCTGTGTTTCCTGACTTGGGACTTCCTGTTCCGCATGAAGCGCTTCAGCCGCGCCGAGCAATGCATACGCGGGGCTTCACAACTGTGGCTGGCCGAGGACGGCCGCATAGCCGTGCACCGCGACTACTGGGACGTGGCCGAAGAGCTGTACGAAAAGCTGCCCGTGCTGGGCGGGCTGATGCGCTGGTTGAAGAAGCGCGCGGCGTCCTGAAGCCGCTCGCTCGATGCCGGCCCCAAGGTCGGCCTTCAGTCAGCGCTGGCCTTCGGTCAGCGTCATCAGCTGGAACAGGCCAGACCTGTCGACGAACCAGACCTCCTTGAACTTCACCGAAGGCCCGCTGATCCTGGCCGGCGCCGGGAACGGGCCTGCACGCTTGACCATGGCCATCACCCAAGGGGCCACTTCGTCGGCTGCCGGCTTGCGGATGACAGTAATGTCCAGCACCTGCCCGGCAGCGTCGATCTCGATCTCGACCATCATCACCGAGTACAGCAGCGGCGGCAGCTTGCCTCGGTACACCCGCATCGGGTAGGCCGAATAGAGGTGGCGCGCGGCGTCGATGCGGTATTCGCTCTCGATCTCGGCATCGGATGCTCGCGGCGCGCCTTGCAGCAGCGGTGAGGGCACGGTCGTGAATTGCGCCTGCGACAACGGCGCGGCCAGGGCCAGGGTCAGGGCAGCAGCCAGGAGCGCTGCGAACCGCAACGGGAACCGCAACAAGAACCGGAACGGCAAACGCAACCCCTGCTGCCCGCCGCCGTACGCATGAAGTTTCCCTTTGGGGGTCATCGCTGGTGCTCTGGTGATGCGGCTGGCGACGGATTGCCGCTGCAGCAATGAAATTTAACTGAAGGCCCCGCGCGTTCAAGTGCGCGGCGCTCAGTTCCTGGGCGAGCTTGGGTGCCCTGACGCAAGAAAAGCTAACGCAGCCAGCCCTTGCGCCTGAAGTACAGGAAGGGTGCAGCCACCGAGCACACCATCAGCGCCAGCGAAAAGTAATAGCCATAGGGCCACTGCAGTTCCGGCATGTGCGCGAAATTCATGCCGTAGACGCTGGCGATCAGCGTCGGCGGCAGCAACGCCACGCTGGCCACCGAGAAGGTCTTGATGATCCTGTTCTGGTTGATGTTGATGAAACCCACGGTGGCGTCCATCAGGAAGTTGACCTTGTCGAACAGGAAGGCGGTGTGGCTGTCCAGACTGTCGATGTCGCGCAGGATCTGCCGCGCTTCCTCGAACTGCTCGGCATTCAGCATGCGGCTGCGCATCATGAAACTGAGCGCGCGGCGCGTGTCCATGACGTTGCGGCGGATGCGGCCGTTCAGGTCTTCCTCGCGCGCGATGGCGGTCAGCACCTCGCCGGCAGCGCGGTCGTCCACCTCGTGCTTGAGCACGCGCGCACTCACCACTTCCAGGTTGTCGTAGATGCCTTCCAGCACGTCGGCGCTGTACTCGGCGTCAGCGTCGAAGAGTTTAAGCAGCACGTCCTTGGCGTCTTCGATCAGTGCCGGCGTGCGCCGCGCCCGCAGGCGCAACAGACGGAACACGGGCAGGTCTTCGGCGTGGATGGTGAAGAGCACGCCTTCACGCAGGATGAACGCTACACGCACGTTGCGCGCCGGGTGCCCGTCGGCACCGCCCTGGGCGTCGATGAGGAAGTCACTGCGGATGTGCAGTTCGCCGTTGTCTTCTTCGTAGAAACGGGCCGACTCTTCCAGGTCGTCGTCGACCGCGTCGCTGGGAATGTCCAGCCCGAAGCGGCCCAGCACCCAGCCCTTTTCCTCGGGCGAAGGGTCTTCAAGGTCCACCCACACGGGCTGCGCCTGCGTCAGCGCCTCGGGGCCGTCCACTTCCCTTTGCACCAGCCGCCCTTGGACCAGCGTGAACACGTTCAGCATGAGGCTCCTCGCTGCCCGGGATTATCCCATCGGCCTTCTTGTGGCGGCGAGGTGTGGCGGCGGGGTGCAGTGGCAGACTCCAGGACATGACAAAGACTTCGCCCCGAACCGGGCCGAACCGGATCGGGTGGCCTGGATGGCGAGTTGCGGCCTGGACACTGCTGCTGGGCCTGCCCCTGCTGGTGCTGAGCCTGCTGCTGGGCAGCGCCTTGCTGGCCCTGCAGACCGCTCCCCTGGTGGCGCAGCGCAGTGACGTCGCCAGCGGCGACGTGGCCCGCGCGCTGGACATCCTGCGCGCGCACGACCCCCGCCGCGCACAGCCCGGCGCGCTGCAAGTGGTGGTGGCCACCGAGCGCGACCTGGACCTGCTGCTGAACCACGCCACCCGACGATTTCTGGGCGCCCAGGGTCGGGTGCAACTGGCCCACGGCGGCGCCACGGTGCAGGCCAGCATCGAATGGCGGGCTCTGCCCTGGGCGGGCTGGCCGGGTCGCTGGCTGAACGTTCAGGCGCGGGTGGTGGAAACCGGCGCCCTGCCTGTCATCCACAGTCTGCAAATCGGCAGCCTGCCGGTGCCCGGCAGCCTGGCCCAGGCCCTGCTGCCGCAGTTGCCGCGCCTGCTGGGCATCGAGATCGACCCCGGCATCGCCGGCGAGGTGCTGCGCACGGTGAAGTTCCTGCAAGGGCGCGTGCACGTCGTGTTCGTCTGGCAGGACGACACCACACGGCGCGTGATGGAGGGTCTGGTGCCGCCGGCCGAACGTGAACGCCTGCTTGCCTATGCACAACGCCTGCGCGAAGTGACGCTGAAGAACGGCCCGGGCTGGCAGGTGTCGCTGGCCACGCTGATGGGGCCCTTGTTCGCACTGGCGCAGCAGCGCAGCGCCGCCGGGGGCGAGGCAGCGGCCGAAAACCGCGCCGTGCTGATGGTGCTGACGCTGTTCGCCAACGGCCGCACCCTGGCCGGTGTGCTGCCCGACGCGCAGGAGTTTGCCCGCCCGCGCTGGCTGCGCGTCACCCTGGCCGACCGCAGCGACTTCCCGCGCCACTTCCTCATCTCGGCCGCTCTGGCCACTGAAAGCACCAGCCCGCTGAGCAAGGCCGTTGGCTTGTACAAGGAGCTTGCAGATTCACGCGGTGGCAGCGGCTTCAGCTTCAACGACATGGCTGCCAACCTGGCTGGCACCCGCTTCGGCGAAGCCGCCGTGGACACGCCCGAGGCGCTGCAGGCGCGACTGGCTCGCGGTGTCAGCGAAGCCCTGTTCATGCCGGAGACCGCTGACCTGCCCGAATTCCTGAGCGAAGCTGAATTCAAGCGGCGCTATGGCGGCGTCGACACGCCGGCCTACCGCCGGCAACTGGCCGACATCGAAGGCCGGGTGGCGGGGCTGGCGCTGTTTCGCTGAGGCGCCCGCCCCGGCTTGGCGCGCTGCCTCAGGCGCCGGGCTTGTTCGAGCCGGCCACCATGTCGAAGCGGAACAGGCGGCATTCGATGGGGCCGTTCCACATCGGCACGCGCCGGCTTTCCTTCAGGCGCATGAGGCCGGGCAGCTTCATGTCCGGGGTCAGCAGCCAGGCGCTCCAGCCGGCGTAGTGGCGCTTCCAGTGACTGGCCAGGCCGCCAAAGAACTCGGCCGACGAGCCGCCGCCTTCGAAGCCCTGGCGGGCGGCACCGGTGCCGGTGCCTTCGGCGGCCAGGCGCTCACCCACCGCAAGGCTGCCTTTGGCAGACAGGCGCTCACCCACCGCAAGGCTGCCCTTGGCAGACAGGCGCTCACCCACCGCAAGGCTGCCTTTGGCAGACATGCGCTCACCGTACGGCGGGTTCATCAAGATGGTGCCGGCGGCGCTGGGCGGCGGGCGCTGCAGCGCGTCCATGGTCTTCAGCTCGATGGCGTGGGCCACGCCCGCGCGTTCGGCATTGCGGGCGGCGAAGTCGGTCATGCGGAAGCTGACGTCGCCAGCGAACACCGGCACCACCGGCGCATGCACCCGGGCGCGCGCTGCCGCCTGCAGTTCACGCCACGCCGGCGCGTGGGCGCGAAAGGGCAGCATGCGTTCGAAGGCGAAGCGGCGCAGGCTGCCCGGGGCGATGCCGCAGGCCATCTGTGCGGCTTCGATGGCGATGGTGCCGGCGCCACAGCAGGGGTCGAGTAGCGGGCCGTCGTCGGCGCGGCCCTGCCAGCCGGCAGCGGCCAGCATCGCGGCGGCCAGGGTCTCCTTCAGCGGTGCTTCGCCGGTGTCTTCACGCCAGCCGCGCTTGAACAAGGCGTCGCCCGACGTGTCCACATACAGCGTGGCTTGCTCTGGGCCGACGAACAGCATCAGCGGCAGGTCGGGGTGGCGGGTATCGACACTGGGCCGGGCGCCGGTCTGTTCACGCAGCACGTCGCAGACGGCGTCCTTGATGCGCAGGGCGGCGAAGTTCAGGCTCTGCAGCGGTGAACGCTGGGCGCTGACGTCCACGCGCAGCGTCTGCTCGGGCGTGATCCAGTCGCCCCAGGCCACGCGGCGTGCCAGCGCGTACAGGTCATGCTCGTCGCGGTAGGGGCCGTCGATCAGCGGCCACAGCACCCTCTGCGCCAGGCGGCTTTCCAGGTTCAGCTGCATGGCTGTGCGCTCGTGGCCCTGCACCCACACGCCGCCGCGCGTGGGCTCGCCCAGGCGGCCGGTGATGCGCAACACCTCGTCCAGCAGCAGCGCCTCGGCGCCGCCGGCGCAGGGCAGGAACAGATCGGTGCGAATCACAGCGTCTTGCGCAGCGAGGCGGGCGCGATCTTCAGCGCTTCGCGGTACTTGGCCACGGTGCGCCGCGCCACCTGGATGCCCTGCTCTTCCAGCATCAGGCTGAGCTGACTGTCCGACAGCGGCTTGCCCACGTCCTCGGCACCGACCAGCTGCTGGATGAGCGCGCGCACCGCCGTGCTGCTGGCGTTGCCACCGGCCTCGGTGTTCAGGCTGCTGCCGAAGAAATACTTCAGCTCGAAGGTGCCGTGGATGGTGGCCATGTACTTGGCCGTGGTCACGCGCGAGATGGTGCTTTCGTGCAGGCCCAGTTCGTCGGCGATCTCGCGCAGCACCAGCGGCTTCATGGCGATGGCGCCGTGGCCAAAGAAACTTTTCTGCCGTTCGACGATGGCCTTGCTGACGCGCAGGATGGTGTCGAAGCGCTGCTGGATGTTCTTCATGAACCAGCGGGCTTCCTGCAGCCGCGAGCTCAGCCCCGGGCCGCCGGGTGTGCCGCGCTGGCCGCGCACCGCCTGCGCGTACAGGTCGTTGATGCGCAGCCTGGGCATGACGTCGGGGTTGAGCACCACCGTCAGGCCGCGGCCGGTCTTGCGCACGATGACGTCGGGCACCACCACCCGGGCCTCGGCGCCGCCAAAGGGCCGGCCGGGCTTGGGTTCACAGGCGACGATGAGCGCCTGCGCGGCGCGCACCGTGGGCTCGTCGGCGCCGGTCAGCGCCGTCAGGCGCTTCATGTCGCGGCGCGCCAGCAGTTCCAGGTACTGCTCGCAGATGCGCAGCGCCACCTGGCGCGCCGGGCAGCGCGGCGTGCTGCGCAACTGCAGCGCCAGGCATTCACCCAGCGTGCGCGCGCCCACGCCGGTGGGCTCCAGGCTCTGCAGCCAGCGCAGCGCGCAGGCCAGACGGCCGTCGAGTTCGGCGCGGGCATCGGCGTCGCTGCCCATGCCCAGCATGTCGGCCAGACGCTCGGCAATCTCTTCCAGCGGATCGGCCAGATAACCGTCGGCGTTCAGCGACTCCAGCAGCACCTCGAGCGCAGCGCGGTCGCTGTCGTCCAGCCGCATGCCCACCACCTGCGCGCGCAGATGGTCCTGCAGGCTGCCGTCGGCGGCGTTGCGGTCCTGGGCGTCGAGCTCGTCGCCGTCGCCACCGCTGGAAGCGCTGCCGGGCGTGCCGGGCTGTTCGCGGATGCCGTCGAAGTCCTCGCCTTCGGTGCCGTTTTCCCAGTCGTCGCGGGCCGAGGTGCCGAATTCCTCGGCACGCAACTCGCCTGCGGCCTCGGCGTTGTCAGACGCCGCAGCACTTTCGCCGGCGTCACCCGTCTCGCCGCCGTCGCGTTCTGCCACGCGATCCACGCTCTGACGTTCCAGCGGGGTGTCGTAGGCGTTGGCGGCCCGTTCGTCCTCGGCTTCGAGAAACGGGTTCTGCTCCAGCATCTGCTCGACTTCCTGGTGCAGCTCCAAGGTGGACAGCTGCAACAGGCGGATGCTTTGCTGCAGCTGGGGCGTCAACGCCAGATGCTGCGACAGCCGGACCTGTAACGACGGCTTCATGGCGCTGCCACCGTGAAGCCCACATGCGCAGCCGGCTTCGCCGGGGCGCTGTGTAGGCCACCTCGGGGGGTGGCGAAAGCATGAAGTGACCAGCCTGGGGGCACCATGTCACATGCGGAAGTTTTCGCCCAGGTACACCTTGCGCACCTCGGCGTTGTCGACGATGGCGTGCGGAGTGCCTTCGGCCAGCACACTGCCTTCGCTGATGATGAAGGCGCGGTCGCAGATGCCCAGCGTTTCGCGGACGTTGTGGTCGGTGATGAGTACGCCGATGCCGCGCGAGCGCAGAAAACCGATGATGCGCTGGATCTCGATCACCGCGATCGGATCCACGCCGGCGAAGGGCTCGTCCAGCAGGATGAAGCGCGGCTGGGTACCCAGCGCGCGCGCGATTTCCACGCGCCGGCGCTCGCCGCCCGACAGCGAAGGCGCGGGCGAATCACGCAGCTTTTCGATGCTCAGGTCGTGCAGCAGGCCTTCCAGCAGCGTATCGATGCGCGCCTTGGGCAGGGCCCGGCCGTCTGGCCCCAGCTGCAGTTCCAGCACGGCGCGGATGTTCTCTGCCACCGTCAGCTTGCGAAAGATCGAGGCTTCCTGCGGCAGGTAGCTCAGGCCCAGGCGTGAACGGCGGTGGATGGGCAGGTTCTGCACCGGCTGGCCGTCGATGCGGATCTCTCCGGCGTCGGCACGCACCAGGCCCACCACCATGTAGAAAACCGTCGTCTTGCCGGCACCGTTGGGGCCCAGCAGGCCCACCACCTCGCCCGCGCTTACCGACAGGTGCACGTCCTTGATGACCATGCGCGGGCCGTAGCTTTTCTGCAGGCGCTCGGCCTCCAGGCGGCTGATGGACGCCTCCACTCCAGCTACGTCGGCCACACTCAGGCCTGCCGCGCCAGCGGCCGCAGCGGCTGGCTCGTCCCGCACCAGGCTCATCGGCTGCCCCCGCCCAGTGAGCGGCTGGGGCGCAGGTCCGGGCTGGACGCTGCGGGTGCGGCTGGCGCAGCAGGCGCTGTAGCGGGTGTCTCAGCACGCGGGCTGAGCACCGCGCGCACCCGTCCGCTGGGGTTGCTGACCGACCGGGTGCCGCCCTGCACGCTGAAGACTTCGGCCACGTTGTCCCAGACGATGACGTCGCCGGTGATCTCGTCGGCCACGCTGCTGCCGCGCAAGCGGCGCACCTGGCTGTTGCCGACCAGGCGCAGGGTGTCGGCGCGGCCATCGAATTCGATGCGGTCGGCGCGGCCTTCCACGGTTTCATCGATGCCGTCGCGTTTCTGGCGCCAGGTGGCCTGGGTGGCGGGCTTGCCCGTGGCGACCGCAGTGCGAAAACCCTGGGCGGTTTCCCGCAACTCCACCGTTTCAGCGCGCAGCACCATGGTGCCCTGGGCGATGACCACATTGCCCGCGTAAAGCAGCACCTGACGCTGCAGATCCAACGCGCCCGAGCGGTCGGCTTCGATGACCATGGACTTGCTGCGATCAGCTCGTTCGGCCTGGGCAGGTGCTGCCAGCATGCACAGCACGCCAAGCAGGACGCAGGCCGCCGGGCCCCAGGCGGGGCCCAGGCAAGCCGGGGCTGGGCGTTGAATGGCAGGCAGGGAGAGTTTGAACACGGGGGGCAAAAGAAAGATCGGCACGAAACTTGCAGATCATTCTAGCCCCAGATGCAGATGCATCCCGTGAATTCAGCCGCATCGAGTGCGACTGGATGAGCTCGTAGCTCCTCCGGACGGGCGCCGAGGGCAACAACAGCGCAGACCGCAGCCTAACCCGCCTGCAGCACCTGCGGCCGCGTCACACCCTCTCAGGCGCCCTGGCGCGAGCGCTGGATCAGGAAATCGGTGACCGACAGCACGCGGTCAGCCCGACCGGCCAGGCTGCCTGACGTGAAAAAGCGCCCTTGCACCCCGATGGACGGCACGCCGTCAATGCGGTAAGCGTCTGACAGCGCACGGGCCTGTCGCCCCTTGCTGTCCACAGCCATCGATCGGAACAGGCCCGTGAACTCGGCTTCGTTCAAACCCTGGGCCTTGACCCAGGCGAAGATGTCTTTCTCAGTGAGCATACGCTGCCCCTGGATGTGCATGGCAGCAAACACCCGCTTGTGCATCTTGTCCAGCTGGCCCATGCGCTCGAGCGTGAAGAAGAGCTTCTGGTGCAGTTGCTGCGGCACCGTAAAACCGACCGGGGTGCGGCGAAACAGCACGTCGGCGGGCAGCTTGTTCACCCAGCTGTCCAGCATGGGCTCGAAGGCATTGCAGCCCGGGCATCCGTACCAGAAGAACTCGACCACTTCGACCTTCTTGTCGGTGCCTGCCAGCGCAGTGGCCGCCGGAGTGGCCAGGCGCAGGAATTCGCGGCCCTCTACCGGCCCGCCCTGGGCGTGGGTAGTAACAGCCAGTGACAGGCCTGCACCGGCCAAGGCGAAGGAGAAATCGCGGCGCTTCATTTAAATCCTTTGCAGAGAAATCAGTTCAAGGAGAGACCGGGTGGGGACCGGCAGGTCTGGCAGATCTGACAGATCAGGGGAATCGGGAAGGGCGAACACTGCAGACCCGCCCGAGCGCCGGTAGTTCCGGCGAAACCGCTGCAGCCTGGGCCTGGGACTTCAAGGCTTGGCCACGCGCACGATCTGCGCCTCCATCTGCGCCTGCTGCAGGCGCTGCTGCAGTACGTCGGCGGCGTCGCGCTCGGTGTAGGGCCCCAGGCGCACTCGGTAGACCACGCGGCCCGATTGCTCGCGCTCCAGCACCCGTGCCTCCAGGCCCATCATGGCGAGTCTGGCGCGCTGCTGTTCAGCGTCTTCGGCCCGCGTGTAGGCGCCGGCCTGGACATAGTAGTCGAAGGCCTCTTCGACCGGCGAGGCTGGCGCCGGCCCGGTTGTGGGCGCAGGGACGGGAGAGGGTGAGGGTGACGTTGAACCCGGCAGTGGGCGGGCCACGGCCGGCGGCGGCACGGCTGCACCGGACAGGATGGCGGCAGGGTCCCGGCGCTCGGTCGCCGGCGCAGTTGGCAAGCCGGGAACTGGCGCAATGCCGGGCGGCAATGCGCCATCGGGCCCGGCGGGTGGCAGGCCGGGCGAGGACACACGCGGGCCGGCGCTTCCACCCAGGGGCGCGTTGGGGTCCCAGTTGCGGTTGCGTTCGGCCTCGGCCGTGTCCTGCTCGGCCGTGCGCTGCGGCACCTTGTTGATGAACGGCACGGGCGCCTTGGTGATGTACAGGGCCACGCTCAGGGCCAGCGCCAGGCCGATGAGCAAGCCCACCACCAGGCCCAGCACAAAGCCGCCACGCTGCAATGCCTTCTTCTTCATGCCGGTGTTCATGCCCGTGTACTTGCCGTATTCATGCCCGTGTACTTGCCCGTGTTCTTGCCAATTTCTTGCTGTGATTGACGCCGCGATTCACGCCGCCACCTGCCCAGGCACTGCCTCGGCCACTGGCGCCTCGCGGGCCATGGCCTGCGGCGCGCCCACCCCCAGCACCGCCAGGGCGTTGCGCAGCACCTGGGCCGTGGCCGACAGCAGGGCCATGCGGGCCCGCGCCAGCGTGGCGTCGTCCACCAGAAAGCGCTCGGCCGCGTAGTAGCTGTGGAAGCTGGCGGCCAGCTCGCGCAGGTAGAAGGCCACGTCGTGCGGCGCCAGATCGGCGGCAGCGCGGCTCAGCATATCGGGGTAGGCGGCCAGCTTCAGCATCAGCGCGGTTTCGGTGCGGGCGGTCAGCAGCGACAGGTCGGCACCCGCCAGCGCATTCACATCACCGCCGCGCTCGGCCCAGGCCGCCAGCACCGAGCAGATGCGGGCATGCGCATACTGCACATAGAACACCGGGTTGTCGTCGC
>Ga0105045_10000912_pt1 | contig 23052 bp, 20 predicted proteins | sample MAT02_FD_78089 | JGI IMG/M metagenome (GOLD analysis project Ga0105045, IMG submission 78089) | Freshwater microbial communities from Lake Fryxell liftoff mats and glacier meltwater in Antarctica - MAT-02 (megahit assembly) | ecosystem: Environmental > Aquatic > Freshwater > Ice > Liftoff... | reverse complement strand
TTCTGTGCCAAGCCGGCACGGACGCGGTAATCCGGCAGAATGAGCTGATCGTTGTTTTTGCCTCCCTTGGCCTTGGAAAACTGATTCTCGCCAGCCATTTCCATCGCCGGGTAACCGAGCAGATCCGGATTTTTAGCGATGACTTTTTCGGCGATTTTGGGATTGGCCAAAGCCTTCAATTCCTCAAGCGAGGAGGATGTCTTCCATCCTGGCAATTCGCTATCGAGCTTTGTCTCGAACGCCTTGCGACAGTCGCCGAGAGAGTGGATGTTTCCGGATGCATCCTTGAGATCCGCTTCATCGGCGAGCATGATTTTCACCGATCCGAAACCGAGAGGCTTGGCCATCCCGAGCGAATGCCGCAATTTGTCATCGCCTCCCCAAGTGAGCACCCAGACTAGAGCGCCCAGTTCATGCGGGCGGAGATTGTGGAAGCGAAGAGATCCTCGGAAACTCGCTCCTGGGGGGAGCGGGCGAAATGCCGTTGCCGCAGAGTATTTTGTCTGTCCCTTGACTGTAGGCGGAGGCGGAACCTGTAGGGCGCTCGGGTCATCCCGTGTGCAGTCAGGATGGATCGCATAGCGCTTCCAGCCCCGAAGACGGATCTCCGGCGACAGCCAAGTGTCGTAAGTGCCCTTCGGCCCGTTTCGCTTCAGTAGATTCGGGGTATTTGGTTGCGGTTGCTGGGCGAGGTAGTTGGGGTAGAAGGAAGCACGCGGGCTACCCAATACCGTCCAAAGCGGGTCTTGAAGTGGCTTGGCTCCGCTCGTGCAAAGCGCGTGATCGAAACCTACGCGTCCTGCCAGAGAGTCGGATTTTGACACATATCCGAGAAGCAAATCTGTGAAGTCCGGAGGATCTTCATGATGTGCTGCAGGCATGCCATCGTGGACACGCGAACTGCCAGCCAAGCGAAACATCTGGGCCAATCCCATTGCCCAAATCCCGCCCTCATCGCCAAGAAAAAAGACGGGGATCCACTGTCCGTTTTTGAGCAGTGGTCTCCAGAATTTCCAACTCTCCACTTCCTCGCTGCCCGGGTGGTGAGTCGCGAGGAAGTCATCCTTCACTTCCTTGGGAACCGCGATCACCTCCGGATTTTCCGGAATCGCATGGACAGGTGGGGAGTGGAAGATAAACTCCATGTGCTTTCCGCTTCCCGGCTGACCGGTGACGATTAAACTTCCTACTTCGTCCTCTTCATTCAAGCCCACCCGGTGCACCTTGTCGTATTCGAGTTGGTTTCCCTTGCTGTGCGCGTGCAGGGCGACTTTCCCATCCGATCGGAAGCGAACCGGAAGCGGAACCTCAGTGCCGAATTTCCCGTATTTCTCTTTCAGCGATTGCCGTTGATTTAATCCTTGGACCCCAAGCCCCACTTGCAAGTCATGCTGTTCAACTCGGCTTACTTGGCATGGCAGCAACTCCCAACTTCCATCGTTTCGCTCTCTCAACCAGCCAGTTTCCGTGAGTGGAGAATAATCACCGGAACGCTCTCCCTGCCTGATCGTCTCGGTCATTTTCTCCCGGTAAGAGGCGAGTTGCAGATCACGCATGGAAATCGCGGTATTGTCCGCGTGTTTCATCGAGCCGGAGGTTACGATTTTCAGGACGGAACGAATGACTCCCCGTAGCGAACTGCCAGGAATCGCGGGAACTCTGCCGACGGTGTAGGGCTCCGTCCAGCACTCGATTGCCTTCTGTAACGCGGGAGGATGGTTTCCACCAGGTTGGAAGCCGTTGGGGAGATCCGGGCGTTCGTCAGTGCCACGGATATAGAGCGGACGCATCGCCTCGATTTCAAACTTCAGGCTACCACTGATGCCGTCGGAAAACGGGACATCGTGGGACACCCTGCCTTCCGGGTGCCAGACACGATTCTCCAACGGCACGAAGTAGTAGGGGGATGGAATGTCAGTCAACTGCTGATTCTCAGGGCCACCCCCACCTTGCGGGTGCTGGCCATGTCCGCCATGTTGATTGCGGTAGTTAGGTCGTTGTGGCATGGTTTTAGGCTTTCGAAGTGGAATGGAGTGCTGCGGACACAGGGCGCATCGGGTCACCGGTCCAAGCGACCTCGTGGGTGATCATTCCACCATTGATGCGACGGTGGTTGGTGGTTTCGAGGATACCTGTCGATCCGGTGATGCTCGCGGTCGCGAAATTCCATTCGCCCTGCATGTGTGTGAGGCGAATGAATGTGCCATCCGGGAGCGCGAGCTCGGCTTCGAGCGGGTAATCGTCCCGCCATTCCGATTTCCAGACACCGGCGGGTTCGACGACCCGGTCGGCGAAGAGAATCCAGCCGGTCGCGCCGCCTTCGACCTGTTTCTTCAGACTGGTGCGGACTTCAGTGAGATCGAAAAGTTGTTCTATCTCCCAGTCGAGTGACCCCGTGGTGAAGTCGTTCTTGGCCTCACCAAGATAGGCGGCATCGAGCAGGGCATGCAGGGTTTCGAGATCAGTCATGATGCTTTGGCGGGTGAGGATTTGAAGAAGCCGTAGCCACGGGATGAGTGGGCACCGATTCCAAGGGATCCCTGCTTCAGATTTTCCAGCGCAGCCTCAAAGGATGCTTTCGGGCAGGCCTTCTTGGGTTCAGAGTTGATTCTGGTGATCTCCATCTCCTTGAAGCCGACCTGCGGGGTTTGGAGGAAGATCGGGACTGTGATTTCACCCCCGAGGAGCGGGCGATCCTGAAACAGGGCGGTGTCTTTTGCTCCACCAGTGAAAGGGTCGATGGCGACGTGGTTCTGGGCGGGGAAAAGATCCGAATCGGACTCCGGAACCGGCAGATAGACATCGTCGATGAACACTCGTCCCGGCGTGCCGCATTCCTTTTTGTGATCGACTATTTCACCGAAGAGCTCGCGCACGACCGCGTTGTTTGAACCCGTGACCTCGGATAAGTCGAGGCCCGGTTCGTCTGCAAATACCTTGGCGAGTCGGTTGGCATGGAAGCAGGTGCGGTGGGCGAGGGCTCCCTTGATAGAGGATCCGGGGATGAGGAAATACGGGTTGGGTTTCCCTTTGTCATTGGTCCAATCGATCCGGGTGGTTCTGACTGGTGCCGAACCGGCATCGTCGTCCGCGCCACCTCCGATCATCCAGAGTCCGGCAGCGGTAAGATCACAACTATGATTCTGGTAGTTGGGACCGGCGGTATCCGTTGCGAGGAATTCCGGTGCTACTGGTGTTTCGGCAAGCGTGACGGGCCAATCGAGGAACGCGTTGCGCTGAGTCTCATTGGCTAAGGCAAAACTGGCGGCGAGAATTCTCACGGGGTTAAAGGCACCGAAGCCACGCCGGGTCTTGCCACCGAAGCGGACGAGGGGGTGGCTCAGCGAGCCGAGAAGCTGGTTCCATTGTGCGGCATCGTCTCCATTGGGAGAGATAAGCTTTAGTTCAAAAGTGAAGCGATGACCGGCGGAGATCGCCAGTTCATCGAACTTGCCACGATCCTCTGCCGTCCGGCGATCATTGATACGGACGTGGTCGCGGAGAGTTGGGTGGGACGCGTCGCGAAGGACCAGATCCTTGTCCAGGGTCTCAGGAGAGATCAGACCTTCGATGGGTAGATCGTTTCGATCATGGATCAAGCCCCAGGAGACCTCGACGTGGGAACGGCGGCCATTCTTTAGTTTCGGATCATTCTTGGCGAAATCATGTTTGTCGTCGAAGCCGAACCAAACGGCGGTATCGAATCCGAGGTCTTGCCAAGTTTGGCGCAGGACGCCCTGAATGCTACTGCCCGGGAGACTTGGAAGGCCGTTGGGATCCAGCACGACGCCGACATCGGCTCCATTGGCTCCCTTGCCGGTGCCGACGTGAAAGGCGGTGGTAAACTGGATGGTGATCCGGGCGATGTGGATGGTCTGGCTCATGGGGATCAGTGGTTTTGCTTGCTCATCGCAGCAGCGGTGAGGCGGGCAGCTTCGCGGCAGGCGGCGAGGCGCAGCGAGGCATCTTTGCTATCACTGCCAAGGTTTTTGAGAATGGTGGCGGAAAGGGTGGCTCCCCGTCCCTTTTCCTTCTGCCATTTCTTGGCCATGCGGCCATGGTGGAAGATGCCCTTTTTCTGATCATCGAGCGCTGCGATGAGCGCGTTCAGATCCTTGGCACTGGCCGCAGCCTGCCGGAGTCGGCTCCACTGCGAGGGGCCGAGCGAGGCATGGAATCCGAGCCATTCCTTGGACCATGTTTGTGCCAGTTGCAGAGCGCGGGCGTCGAAGCCCATGCGGGCGTGCCGCTGGACGATCCGGTCACTTTCATCAACCTTGCCTGCTCCACCCGAAATCTTGGGCAAGCCATCGGACGTTTCCAGCTTTTCGGGAACTTCAGGCAGGGTCCAGCGGATGCGCCCGAGGCCTTCGGCCTGGAAGCGACCGACGGGTTTATTGGACGGTGTGAACGAAGTATTGCCGATGCAGGTGATCACGCTGCCGGCACGGATCACGGTCCGTTCGGGACCGAATCCTTTTCGATGGGCATTCCAAGGACTGTAGCGACGGGTGCGAAGGAATGTCCGGGTGGGATCGATTTTCCAATTATCCGCCGTATCCGGCGCATCGGGCAGGCCGAGGGCTAGTGAGATCTGTTCGGGAGAAGTCGCCGGGAAACCCTGTGGTGTGACGAGAGCGAGATCGCTTTCTGCCAGAATGGAAAACGTTGTGCCGCCCTTGGGCGATTCGTCGCTGCTTTTGGCATCAACGAGCTTCGCTGTGGCCCGACCGAATTCATTGCGGCGGGAGCGACCGATCCGGATTTGGCGACCGTCGAAGGCTCCTAGCACGAGGGAGAGGCTGTCGGCATCGTCGGCATCAAGTCGGGCGATGAATCGCATGCCGGCGGGGAGGTAGGCAAAGCCGAAGAGCTTGGCTTCCTCGGCGGTTCCACTATCTGGATCAATCGCGGTCTTGAGCCGGTAGCCGGTCACGGGTTTGACGAGAGTGCCATCACTGACGAAACCTTCCCGGAGCTGTTTCGGCTGGGAACTGCCGAGCGCTTCTGGATCAGTGGCGCGGCACTTTGGGGCAGCGGACTTTTCATCTTTGCCAAAGTGCCAGGAGGCCGGTGCGGGAATGGATTCGGATTTTCCTGTCACCGGATAGGCGGAGCCGAAACGGACTTTTCCCGCGTGGAAGACGTCGATGGCTTTGCCTGCTCCCTTGAGAGGGCCATAGCAGTGCGCGGCGGCGATGCCGAGCATGGCGGAGCCGGGGATATGATCCAGGCAACGGTGACCGCCGGAGGTCCCGGAGGCGGCGCTGACGATCACGTCGTCGATCAAGGTCAGTTCTACCAAGCGAGAAGTGCTGCTGTTGGCGACAGAGTTCGTAGTTTTCGCCGCGCCTTCCTCGCTTCGAACGCAGGTGACCTTGCAGCGGCCCAGTCCATCATTGCGAGCATGGCCCACAGCGCGGACGAGCTTGCAGAGAAGGGTCAGGTCTTTTTCTGCCTCGGCTTCGATTTCGACGATGGTTTCCAGTGTGGTGGATACGGTGCAGCGAATCGAGCGCAGGCTCTTGTCGAGCGCGATGCCATCCTTGAGTGCGGTTTGTCGTAATGTCTCGAAAAGGGCGGTGGATTCCGGGCAAGGGTGTCCATTTGCTGCGTGGAAGGAACGGGCATAGTCGGCGAAGGGGCCGTTCATTTTCGCGTTGGCGACGTGGATCAGGCCGGAAGTTTCGGTCTGACCGGCGTTGGAGGTGCGAACACCGAACCAGTGGGTCTCAAGATCGGCATCCGTGAATCCTTCTTGCTTCGCGAAACGAGCGGCCTCGCGTAGCAGTCCCTTGATATGTTTTCCCGGGATGTAGGGCAGTCCGGAAGGTTCGGTGATAGGTGTCGCATCCACATCGCCCTCACCGCCCGCGCCAGTGCCGCAGTGCCAGTATTGGAGGATCTCGAAGGTGAGCTTGAAGTGTGGCATGGGTGGAATTAGTTAGATTGTGGTTGCGGGCACCTTGGCTGCCTTCTTTTTCCCGGACATGACCCGAAGGGTCCAAGCATCTGGGAGCGGGCTGCTTTTTTCGCCGTGGAAATTGGAGGCCAGACGAGAGTCGAGTCCAAGCTCCCTGACCGTATCGCGGAATGACGCTGCGTGGCGCTCGTCCGCCACGGTGAGCATGCGCTCCATAGAAGGCTCGACGGCTGAGGATTCGGTGGCGAGCAGGGCGACCAGTTCACGGACGCTCCCGGACGGAAGATCGGAGAGCGCGCTCCAGAGTTTCTCAAGATCGGTGGTTGTGGGCGAATATGGGTCTCCGAGAAAATACGGACCGGCGGAAAGTTGCATGCCGTCGCCCTTCAGTAGGGTTTCGGAGAGGGCATAGAATTCGGTGGGTGCCCAGGCTCCCGAGATACGGTGGAGGAAAACTGAAGCCGGAGGGTCCTGCGGGTTGAGTTCCTTGGCCCTGCTTTTGGCGCGGGAGGCCAGTGATTCGGCGAGCGCGTAGCCCAGAGAGAAGGGATAGTGGTTGGAAACATAAACGATGCTGGCACCGGCGCTGAGGGTGTCGGGAAGGGTATCCCGGAGTTTGGCGGGAAAAACCTCGTTCGCTTTCACAGTTCTTAGTCTGGTTGTCATTTCGTCGCCGAAGTTCCGGAGGAAGGCGGTGGTGAAATCCCATGCCAGATCGGCACGGCAAACGAGCGTGAGGTCGTCGCCGGCGAGCACGATAGGTTGCAGCGGACGGAGTTTTCCTTCTTCGAGTCCTAGCGCCAGGGAGGCTGCTTTCACTGCCGCTTGGGTTCCTTCCTCGATGACCGCCGAAGAGAGGTGGCTGAATAGGTCCTGGACCTTGTCCTGATCGGGGAGTCCCTTGGAGGCCTCGGCGAGGCTCATGAACATCTTGCCGAGACCGTTGCCATCCGCGTGGATGATGGCGAGGTAGGCGCGTTCCGATCCTGAGATCTCTTCAAAGGACTGGGGGACCTCTTTAATCGATTTGAAACCAAAGTAGCGCTGTAACGTTGTGAGATCGCTCTTAATGGAGTTCCGCATTTCGATCTTCCTTAGGAGGGCGGCATCGGTGGGGGTGCCTTCGTCATCAGATCCTATGGCAGCGCGTCCTGTCCTTCGGCAGCGCTCCATTACTGGCGTGGCAAGAGGCAAGGGAGTCGGGAGGAAATTTCGGTTCAGCCGCATTTCTTCTTCTGCCGCATGGATCGCCGCGGAGAGGTTGTTGCCTTGTATCTGCTGAAGCGACTGGACCACTTCCAAACCCGGAGCCCAGCGATGGCAGAAAATCGGCCAGACCCGTGCGAGACGTTTTGCGCCTTCCTCCAGATCAATTTGAATTCTGGCAGAACCTGCGGCCCCTTGAAGAACCTCTCCATCGATACCCGTCTTATCCAGCAACTTGGTTAGGAAGTCCCCCCGGCACAGCCTGTCGATCAACTCGGTGGCCCCGGTCATCGTCTTGAGTTGGTCCCCCTCCAACACGTAGGATTGCAATCCCTTTGCCGCGAAACTGAAAAGATAGGCCATGGTTTTGTTGACAGACTTCGTGATTTTTCCGTGAGTCGGCAAGATCAATCGATCCAGCCTGGGTTCTTTTTCATTTCAAGAAACCGGAAATCCGAAATTTCCAAACAAATGTGCGGAAATCAATAATCATCCGGCATCCGCGTTGTTTTCCCGATCTGTTTGGGAAATTCCGGCGTCCCCTCCTTTGAATGCCGTTGGAGGAAACAGATGAAGACCAGCGGCATCTATCTGCTCGTGTATGACATCGGCTCGGACAAGGTCCGCGGCCGCTTGAGCAGGATAGCTTGCGGCTATGGGGTGAGGATTCAGAAGAGCGCCTTTGAGTGCCGCCTCACCCGTGGCTTGAGGAAGCGCTTGTGGGCCACTGTTGGAAATCTTGAACTTGCAGAAAACGACCGGATCGCGCTTTATCCCCTTGCGGCATCTCCGGCCAACCGCAAGGGCGCGGTGGTGGATGAACCGATGTCCGAAAACCATCATGCCGTGGTCCTGTGAGTGACGAGTTCGATCCCGCCGCCTGGTCGTGGCTGAGAATGCGTGTGCGCTTGCGTAACCGCTGCAATACTGCCGCGAAGCAGCACCCGTTGTTCGTCCTCCGTGGGCTACTGTATAGTGCCAGGGGAACGCTCGCCGACGATGATCGCGCGGAGTTCAGCTTCCGCGTTGCGAACTCCACCGGCGCGCGGGTGAGGTCCGGAGCGGAATACCCGTTTGACCTGCTGTTCCAGGAAAGCGATACGCGGCAGGCGGAGCGTTACGGCGAGGCCCTGCGCGTCTGGACGGCGGATCCGGTTCATCACTTCGAGTGCGAATCGATAGGGGCAGTCGAGCGCAGAGATCTGGCCACACTCCGTGCCGAACGACCTCTGGACCCAACCGCCCGCGAGGTGTGCTTGGATTTCCACACGCCGCTGAGCTTTTCACCGGTGGACAAGACGAAACCAGGCATGCTCACCCTGACGCAGCTTGCCGGGATGTTGGAGCGGCGGTTTCATGCTCTCTCCGGGAAAACCTGCCGGCTTCCCGAGGGCGGGCTCACTCTATTAAGCCACTTTTTGGGAGACTTTGCCAACCACCAGCACCGCAAAGACGGGGGGGTGAACGAATTCCTCAGCGGGGTCTCAGGGCCGCTCTTCCTGCGCGGCGAATGGGAGCGCTGGGAACCGTGGCTGCGGCTTGCCTCCGAGTGGCTAATCGGAGGCGGCACCACCAAGGGCCAGGGAGCCTTCCGCTTGGCCACCCACCGACCGGTGCTGGATCAATTGGTCACCCGCCCCGAAATCTATCAGCTGGCATGGGAGACCTATGTGGAGGAAACCGACCACGACGAGAACTTCACCCACGTCATGCGGGACGCAGCCGATCTGGGCGGAGAAATCGCCAAGGCGGTGGCGGAGGGGAATTGGGAAACGCAGCCGGCGAGGATCTTCTCTATTCCCAAGACATCCGGCGGCAGCCGTTCCATCTGCCTGCTCGATCCCCGCGACGCCCTCGTTCACCGGGTGCTCCACCAAGTCCTTTCTCCGGCTCTGGACAGCCTGATGGACGATGCCTCGAACGGCTTCCGAGCGGGGAGGTCGGTCGAAACCGCCCGCAAGGGTGTGTTGGCCGCGCTGCACGAAGGCATGGATCACGTGGTGGAGAGTGACCTTGCGGACTTTTTCGATTCCATTCCCTGGGACGGCATGGAGGCGGCGTGGGATGCGGTCCTTCCAGCATCCGATGCGCAGACCCGTGCGATTCTCTCCCAGGTGCTGCGCACTGCCGTGGAACGACAACCGGGACACACGATCCGGCGCGCCCGCGGGCTGCTGCAAGGCAGCCCACTGTCTCCGCTCCTCGCCAATCTTTACCTGCGCCCGTTTGATGCCGCCCTTCGCGAGGCTGGCTTTCACCTCGTGCGCTATGCCGATGATTTTGTGGTGCTCACCCGCGGGCGGGAGCAGGCGGAAGCTGCGCTGGCACTCATTCGTGCCGAGGCGATGGCACTGGGCTTGGAACTCAAGGAGGACAAGACTGCCATCCGGGCCGCGTCGCTGGGATTCCGTTTCCTCGGTCACGACCTTGGCGGCGATTTCGAGGACGCGGTGATCGAACGCACCGCACTGCGCCGGGCGGTGGTGTTCCGGAACTGCTACGCCTTTGTTGGCATCGATCATGGCGCGGTGATTCTGAAAAAGGACCGGCACGTGCTGGCGCATATCCCGCTGGAACGAATCGGGCAGTTGATCTTCCACGGCAGTTTCACGGTTTCCACGGTGCTGCTCTCGGTCTGCGCCTCACGGGGTATCCCGGTTACCTTGTGCTCTCCCGTGGGCAACCATCTCCATACCTACGCGCCGCTTTCCCGGGTATTCCATGAGACCTTGGGCCGCCATTCCGCCGCCTATCACCGCCTGTCCAAGCGCGCGAGGCTCGCCGTGGCCGCCTCCGCCGTGCAGGCGAAGCTCCGCCACCATGCCGCCTGGCTAGGCGATCTGCCGGATACCTCCGCCCGCGAGGCCGCCGGCTCGATCCTTAAGGAAGCAGGCCGCCTGCCCTCCGCCGGATCCGTCGAGGCCCTCCGCGGCATGGAGGGCGTTGCCGCCCGCACCGCCTTCCGCGCCGTCAACGACCTGCTGCATGTGCCGGAGTTCCACAGCACGCACCGCCTGCCCCACGATAAGCCGGACCGCTGGAATGCCCTGCTCGACTTCGGCTACTCCCAGCTCTTTTCCCATCTCAATGCCCTCGTCCGCACCGAGGGGCTCAATCCCTTCCTCGGCTTCCTCCACAGCCCCGGCGACCGCTTCGAATCCCTCGTCGCCGATCTCCAAGAGCCATTCCGTGCGCGCATTGACCGCTGGGCCGTCCGAGCCGTCAACCTCGGCACTGCCTTGCCCGACGATTTCGAAGCCACTCCCGATGGTTCCCGCTGGACGCTCCGGCGTGAGACCTACCCCAAACTCATCGAAAATTTCGCCCGTGAACTCGACCGCCGCTTTGCCGTGGACCGGGGCACGCTTCATCAACTCATCCATGCCCAGGTGCTGGTGGTCCGGGCCTGGGTGGACCAAGGCGACGACCTCCGTTTCTGGGCACCGGAAATCCCTACGGAAACCTAAAGCATGGCCGTTTTGCAAGAATCCAACACTTGTTGGGTGTTTCTGCTAGGAAACCGGAGGAGGTTTTGGAAAATGGCCTTGCAACCCGCCCAGAATCAGTTATCCAAAACGGGTGCTCTCACACACCTTGCCGCCCCAGGGCGGTAGTTTTGACTGACGATGAACATGATGACTGTGAATGTGGCTCACACACCTTGCCGCCCCCGGGCGGTAGTTTTGACTTTTTGATCCAGAGAGGAGCTGAGTCCCCGACTCACACACCTTGCCGCCCCCGGGCGGTAGTTTTGACTTTGTATCACCTAAGATTGCGAGTACAAATGCTCACACACCTTGCCGCCCCCGGGCGGTAGTTTTGACGAATACTCTAACGTTGTTATATGTTTGCATAGCCTCACACACCTTGCCGCCCCCGGGCGGTAGTTTTGACTTAGCCGGCGCAGCCGCAGCTGCCATCTTGGCTCACACACCTTGCCGCCCCCGGGCGGTAGTTTTGACTAGAAGTCCTTGTGGTAGTCGCTGTACGTTTCTCACACACCTTGCCGCCCCCGGGCGGTAGTTTTGACGGTTAAAGTCGCCACCAGGTGACCAGTCATCGTCTCACACACCTTGCCGCCCCCGGGCGGTAGTTTTGACTTGTTTGCCGTTGAGTGTGATTACTTCGGTCGCTCACACCCCTTGCAGCCACCGGGCGATTGACTGACACAAAGATAAAACTCATGGGCCTTCATATTGGGACATGAGCTCGCCCACCAGACGGCAGTGCGGGAGGGCGGCGATGCCGGAAGCGAGATTGAGGCGGATGTGACAGGTGCGCGCTATGCGGTCCGTGCGGGTTGTGATCCCGCCGCCTATCTCGCCTGGGTCATGCAAACCCAAGGACCCGGTGCTAGGATGAGGGTAGACGCGATTGGGAACACGCTCGGAGTAACACCCGAAGCGGTGTGGGCCAAATTCCGCTGAGGTGGACGGGCTGGAATCCTCCGGGATGAAGAACCATACCGCGGATCCAGAGCCGCAAGCCCAAGATCAGCGTGAGGCATCCAAAGGCACAGGTGGCCCCGCAATCATCCTTTCGCCTGCCCATGCGTTTGGGCGATTGGCCGAGAGCCGAGCGCAAATCGTTGAGATCGTAGGTCGGCAACGATTTTGCAAATGGCTCACTTGAACATACTGCCTAAGATACTGAAGAGAATCATGATCGCGATGATTACTAAAACCATGTTGAAGATAATGGAAGCCACCGCGCAGATCATCTGCCAGAGAAAGGCTGCCAGCATGCAGATCGGGTCCGCCAGTAACCAAATTCCAATAGCAATGCCGAGAATCGTCAACAGCCAGACGCCCACATCATTCAGAGCGGTGCCGGAGGAGACCTGTTCCGGTGCGGACTCATCTGCGGACCTTTGAGATCCTTGGGACGGCGCTTGAAGACCGAGATCACGGCGGAGTTGGTTGAGGTCGGGGGTCATGGGAGGTCGTTGAATTGGGTGATATCGATGGCGGACGGCGCAGCCTGGAGCCGTGAGGCCCGGTGGGATGGGTCCCCGCACACCGGGCATTCCGGATCGTGCTCAGGAGTGAGCCAGATTCCCTGATAAGCATACTGGCCCGGGGTAGCCTTGAAGATTTCAGGGAAGAACCAGTAGTCGGGAGACATCGAGAGGCAGAGATACGAGAAGCGGTGGTGAAGCGCATCCTCGGCGAAGCGGGAGAGCGAAGCGTCCGGCAGATTGCGGACGAGCAGGGAAAGGGCGAGCTTAACCGTGGCGGAATCGAGATGGTGGATGTCCGCAGCCAGCGCTGTCTCCGCCGCGAGCCGGCCGGTGCCGTAATCGAGCTCGCGGGAGCCTTCGCCCTGGCTGCCAACCAGATCACGGATGCCGCCGGTCGCGCAGCGGTAACAAGGGGTCCGTCCCGGCAGGCAGAGGATGATTTCGCCGCCTTTGGCACCGGCATAAAGCCCGGCGAAGACTGCGGGGGTGGACGCGAGATAGGCCGTCTGATTCAGCAAGGACTGGGCGGCAGGATCGTCCGTCAGAGCCAGCAACAGATCGCACTCGCGAGCGCGGTTCAGGAGTTCGTCAGCACCGAAAGAGCCGAGTGTGGCGGTGTGGAGATGCAGGCGGAGATCCGGCCGAATGCGGCGGAGATGGCGGGCAAGTGCCAGAGTTTTCGAATTGCCGACGTCATCCCAAGCATAAGTGGTGCGGGAGAGGTTGGCCGGGTCCACCGTGTCGGGATCCACGAGCGTGAGTTCGCCCACACCGGCGCGCACCAACTGCTCGGCGATGTAGGATCCACCGGAACCCAAGCCGGAAATGAGCACGTGTTTTCTGGAAAGCTCGCGGGAGAGCAGGCCACCGCTGCGGGCGTGCAGGGCGGACTCCGGGTCAGTGGCAGCAAGGGGGGCGGAGCTGTAAAATCGCTTCCAACCGGCTGCCGTGGCAAGCTCGGCTTGATCGGTCACCGCGACCTCCTTGGTGGGGCCGAATACGCTTCGGAACGGTCCGCAGCCGTGGAAATGCGCCTTGAGGGCGGCTGTCAGGCGACAATCCGGTTCCTCGCCCAGATCCCACTCCAACTGGAGCTGCCGCGTTTCACCACCCTCGGTCACAAACGCGAGCGGGGGTAGACCAGGAAAGTGATCCGTGGCGAGAATCAACAGGGACAGCCCCCCGGGCAATTCGAGATCCGCCGCCAGCAGCGGAACCTGGTTCCAAACCCGGCGGTCACAGGCCGCCACAGTGGCACCGAGAGCGGCTGCCGACTGGCGCACCGGCTCCAGAAAGGAATGGGGCACGGCAGCGTGGAAGGTGTCCTGCTGGATCCGGGTCACTTGCTTATCCTCTCCGGGACGCACGGTGTCACCCGTCCGAATGTTGGCGTCGCGGTCCACGACGATGGTCGCCCGGGGAGCGCGCGGATCGGTGTTGCCCTGTGCCTGGTTGGCATGAACGAGGGAACGGAGGTGGTTGAGGTCGATGGAGTGGGACATGGTGGTGGTTGGTGGTTGGTGGTGGTTGGTGGTGGGTTAGTCGTTATGGTTGAAGGGGAAGCGGTCGAGATTGCCGTAAATCATGGCGCTGAAGCCGGTGGCCCACAGGACGGACTTGGCATAGGCTTCCGCCAGCGTGCGCCGTCCGGAATTCATGCCCATGCCCATACAGATCCGGCCGTCACCATAGAGGTGACCGGTATGGGGGTTGCGAAACTTGTGCTCAACAAATGGCTCGATCACCAGTACCTGATAGAACGATCCGTCGAAGTAGGAGAACATCTTGTAGGTGTCGAGGAACTCCGTTTGGAATGAATAGAGCCATCCCCGGATCCCTTCATGGGTCACGACCATGCGGGTATTCGTGGGCATCTTCGTTTGGGCGATGCGACGTTCCGCCTCTTCCCAGCCCGCATGAAAAACATCCGGCTGAACGATCAAGAGCGTTTCCGGATGAGTTGATCCGAGATTCTTCCCTTGAATCAGGAGGCCATTGCGATCCATGTGGATGGTGTCTGCAGGTTGCGGCCATCCGCGCCCCTCGCCACGCTGGTTGGCATGGACGGTTTGGACGATGGCGTTGAGGTCGATGGGAGGTCTTGGGTTCATGGTGTTTTCTGGGAAGTAGTTGCCTTACGCGGAGTTCCAAGAGGCGGGCTGATTGAAATTTCCAAACTTTGGCAAACTTTTTTTCCGGGGGATGTGAATGGTGTTTTGAAGTGTGGAAATCGCATGCGTTCCAATGGCCCGAATTCGAATGAAAGTGTGTATTCTGCATCACCCGTGGCGCCCCTGAAGACCTCAAGGGAAAATGGGTGGAATGAATTCCAATCAGGCAGTCTGATGGTTGAACCTGTTGGGTTCCGGTGTTCTTCCTCGTTGATGGGAAGAGGTGGCTCGTGATTCTGAATGGTGGTCGCTTTCATGGACGCCTCAGCGGAGACGGGGAATTCCGGTTGCGGAATCGAGCTGGGAGTTGTGAATCCGGTAACCGCGTGCGGCGTATGGATCAGGTCCAACTTGGCAAACATCGGCTCATCGCCCTTCGGAAATGTTAGCTGAGGAATGATATAGATGTCCCGGGTGATGGTATTCCCGCGAAAGGGAAGGCTCCCGACCAATCCACCGACCGCGGATGACAACGCCAGGATGCAGCATGCGACGAGAAGTTTCCTCCTCCGCCGTTGGGACTTCGCGGCACGATATGGGATGGAGGTTTTGCAGGGCTCGTTCTCCGGGGTCGGATCGACTACTGTCTCGACGGTAGTGGCCATGAACGGTGCGAATGCCGCATGAAAGCGTTGGTCCGCAGGCACATGGAGATCCCATGCCAGAGGTACGGCTGTGGGGCCACCCGCGGGCGGAATCACCAGTGGTGGCGTGAACGGGTAGCCCGCTGCAGCGGCGATCATCCAGATACCGTCCGTGGAATCCAACAGATAGGCCGCCGCGCTAACTCCTTCGATGTCGAGCATGGACGAGCGGGCCACCTTGGGGCGTCCCGGCAAGCGGGCGGCAAACTTTCTGAGATCTCCCCACAAGGTCAGTGCTGAAATGCGCTCTTCCGAAAGCTGGTGGCCACTGGCGGGTGCCGCTTGGGGCACGATGTAGTGGCTGAGCTTTCCCCCAGGCAGCAACAACTCGTGCGGGCGGAGGTCGGATTTTTCAAATGCGCCGAGAGTGACGATCGGCATCATGAAATAGGGCAGGTGGGAGTTGATCCCGAGCGCCTTGCGGGCGTTCGTGATGTCCGGCCCCGAAGGATGATCCATGGAGCCCGGATGCGAATGAATCACCCCTTTGTATTCGAGTCCGTACTCGTGCTCGATCTCGGGTCCCCGTTTGCAAATGGCCGTCGATGGAGTGTAGGTGGCGTAGTGGTGTTCAGACTCGTTGTCCGCCACGAACAAGGTGATCAGTTTCTGCCCGCGGGGACCGAATAACAGACCGCCTCGTTCCGGCGCATGGGACGTCAGGACAGCGGCGATGGCATGCAGAACTTCATCAAGGATAACGGTGCCGACTGGAAGTGAGGGATTGAAATTCATGGGGTTGGTGTTCTCAACCGCTGTCAAGGAGACAGCTCCTGGAAGATTCCAAGCTGAAGTTAGAATTTTATTTGCGAGCGGATTGGAAACATCCGTCCAGCGGTTCCTTGAACGAAGGCGTAACCCCTAACCACCATGTCAAACGTCCACGCCAACCCCGATCAAATCGAACAATTCGCGACCAGTCTCGCCATCTTCGGGCAGAACGTCCGGGAGGAACTGGCACGCATCCACATCGCATTCGATCAGCTCAGCGAGACATGGATCGACGATGCCCACGAGCGCTATAGCCAACAGTTTGAAGAGATGGTTCCTCCAATCTCCCGTCTGATGGAAGACACGCCCGAGCATGTGATGCACCTGCTGCGCAAAGCGGAGGAACTCCGCGCATTCCTTTCCCGCTAACCCCCGCCATGGATGCCTCCAACCAAGTTCATGTCGGATCCCTCGATGCTTTGGAGCGGCTGGCATCGGGGCTTGCGAACTCTTCCTCGCGCATCATGGAGTTATGCGATCAGGCGCTGCGTGATTCCCAAGCGCGCCTCGAAATCGCAGATGCTTTGTTTGAAGACGCGATCAGGCATGCGGAGGTGGCTGTCAATGAGGTTTCCACCTGCGAGAGAGACGTGGCGGAATGTGAAGCGTCCTGTGAAACAGGTAGAGGCGATTCCGACGATGATAACGGAGAGTCATTCGACGGCGATGATAGTGACCGGGTCGAAGCTCTTGAAGCCCTTGACTCCGCGCGGGAGGCGCTGGCGCAGGCTGAAGCTGGAGTGGAATCCGCCCGGGAGGGGCGGATGAGAGCCATGAGGGCCCATGAAGCTGTTTCCGCGAGTGCCTTGCACACCCGAGACCATCTGGAGAATCATCTCTGCGCGGGTGTAGCGTTCCTGAACCAAAAGATAGGACAACTCCGGGAGTATTTGCTAGGTCATCCCGAATTGGCGGATCGCTCCCGAGTCGGAGCGCTTGCTTTCACCGGCGCGTGGCTGGGCTGGTGCCCGGCGGGCGGCGCGGTCATTAAGCACTCCATGCTTGCAGGGCGTTTTTCCTTGCCGCCGGCGTCGCTTGGGGAACTCGCACGGCGTTGGGCCCGTGAGGATCCATCCTTGGCGCGGCAGATTGGCACGCTGCGGGAGCGGTATGCGCGTGCTGGCAGCCAGGAGGAGTTGGATGCCGTGCGCATGGTCTCCCGCAGGGGCGCTTCCGGCCGTCTCGGGGAACTGATCGCGGAAAACGCTCTCGGCCCGATGGCCCGTTCGATTGAATTGCAGCGCCGCACCAACACTGACGACAACGCCCACGTCACCATCACCGATATTGTTCTCCGGGGGATGAGGATTCCGATCAACGTCGGGAAATTGCAAATCCCTTCGGGTGCGGATGCAAGCGTGGAGGTCAAGTGTGGCGCTCCAGCCTATCTCAAGCAGCAACTCATCCACATGCAACGGCAGGTGGCTGGACATCACAACGAACATGCCTCGTTCTGCTTCCTGTCACGTGATTTCAGCAAACTCGACAGGACAGCGAAACGTGAGATCGCCCGAACCCTCGGAAAAAAAAGATCCAAGATTTTCGCGTTGTTGCCGGAAAAAGCCACCCTTGACTCCCTTGTATGGAAGCAGATCACCGATACCTGATATCCCCCCCCCAAGTTACCCATGACAGAATCCGATTCCATTTCCGACCTTCTCGCCATCGAGCTCGGTGAACTTGAGATGCTATGGGGCGAAATCCAGGACGAGTGGAACGACCGGGTGGCGGATGACTTCAACGCCCACGTGATAGAACCCTTTCAATGTACCACCAGTGACCTGCAGCGCACCCTTGCCGAACATTCCTCCCTGCCGACATGAAATCTAGCCCTCCCCCGATGAGACCGGAGAATGAGATACCAGAAGACCTCGTCGATTTGCTGGAAGCCTCGGCAAATACCTGCGCCTCCCGTCATCGCGAGGCGCGTGGGGAATTGCGCAACCTGGTCGAATCCCAGAATCGGCAACTCGCGGACGTGGAAGCCCGGAAACAGGAACTTCTCAGGGCTGTTCGCGAAGCGGGCAGGACACAGGCGGCAGCTTGCCAACAACAGAAGCACCAACGGATCGCTGTGTTGCAAAACGAGATCACAAGCCTGCCTCGGCGAGTTTCACCGCGGCGAAGCTGGTTGTTGATTTTCGAACGCGACAACGAAAATTACCATGAAGAAAGGGCAAGGATCGAACGGGAGCTGAGCGAAGCCCGCGAATCGCTCGCGCCTGCCTTGGAGGAAATCAGGCAGAAAATGGAAGCCGTCATTGCCCAAGCCCAGGACGAGAGTGGCCGTGTAAAGGTGCAACTCATGGCGCAGCAGGATGCGACATTGCGTTCGTTTGAAGTGGAGCGGAATCGGGAGACGCTGGAAATCGAGTCAGCAGTTGAGGCACTTGGCAGCTTTGCCCGGACGGTTCCGGAGCGTTCTGATGGAACCACTCCCCTTGTTTTCGCGAGGACTGGATCGATTCGCTATGAACTTACCAGATGGAATGAAGCCGAGTCCGAAGCCATGACCATGCCTTGGTTGCACGGAGTCAAACGCGACAAAGGACTGGTGGTTTCCGGCAGCGGGGATTCCATGTCCTGGCTGCACTCTTGGATTTTTGGAATGATGGGTGCGTTTCCACCCGGGCTGCTTCGCCTGACCTTGATGGATCCCGCTCAGCTAGGTCGACCCTTTTCCCGTTGGTTGGAGCTTGGCGATTCGTCGGCAAACTTGTTAGGTGGCAAGATTTGGACCGAGATTCGTGAAATAGAGACGAGGCTTTCCGAGATGAAGGAACACGTGGTTAGGGTGACCCAGCGATTGTTGCGTGACGAATTCGCGGATCTGCATGCCTACAATGCGGCCCACCCGGAAGCCTCCGAGCCATTTCACCTGATGGTAATTCATCAGCCCGCTGGTGGCTGGAGGGGATCGATTCCTGAGTTGATCTCCCAGATATTTATCAATGGCCCGCGTTGCGGAGTGATTCCCTGCGTGTTGCTACCCTCGGAATGTGGGAGCGTGCCGATGGCTCTTGAGAGTGGCGGTTTCCAAAGTCTCAGCATTGGACCCGATGGAGGCCTCGCCGGCACGATGCTTGGATTGGACCACGGACTCTTTCCAGTCTGGCAGCCCGATCCTGAATGCGGTTCGATGAAACCAGCGAAGCGTCTGCGCGAGATTGGCGACGAAGCGGCCCGCCGTACCGCTGTCTCGGTGGACTATGAAGGTCTGTTGAAAGATTCCGGGCTCGACCGGGCGCAGGCCGCAGGACGTGACACGGCGGAGGGACTCGTTTTGCCACTGGGTCGGTCCGAAACCGGGGCGATCCTCCGCCTCGAACTGGGAACGGCAGCCGGACATCACCACGTGCTGATCGGCGGTCGTCCTGGATCCGGCAAGTCCACCCTGGTCCATGCGATAGTCACCACCGCATGCCGGCTGCATGGACCTCAGGAACTTCAGGTATATCTGCTGGATTACAAGCGTGGCACCGAGTTCATGCCCTATGCGTCCGAGCAGCTTCCCCAGGCACGTGTGATTTCCGTGGAGAGCGATCGCGAGTTTGGATGTTCGGTTCTGCGTTTCATCGACAGCGAACTCGAACGCCGCTCGAAGCTGTTCAAGAGGGTAAATGCTCAGGATTTACCCGAATATCGCCGACTTTCGGGCGATATTCTGCCTCGGATGCTTCTCGTGATCGACGAGTTCCAAGTGCTCTTCAGTGGCAAGGACTCACTGGCAGACGGAGCATCCCACATGCTCGACCAGTTGATACGCCAGGGGCGCAGCTACGGATTGCATATCATTCTGGCGACTCAGGCCCTGACTTCCGGGTGGAGCCTATCGGCCAATACGCTGAGCCAGATTTCCGTTCGGATTGCGATGGCTTGTGATGACCGCGTGTCGAGGCAGATTCTTGGCGAGGACAACAAGGGTGCCCAACTCCTCACCCGTCCCGGGGAAGCGATTTACAATGACCAGAATGGTCAACCACTTGGGAATCATCGATTCCAGGTGGTTCATTTCCGTCGCGAGAATCTCGGTGAGCAAGTGCGGGAGATCATTGCCAACTATGGAAGGTCGACGGATGAGTGTATTGTGTTCGACGGCAGCAGTCTTCCGGACGGGGCTTCCGGCCATACCTGCGATGCTGAAAGTTCAGGGGACACCATCGAACTGGTGTTGGGAGTCAGCTCAGAAATGGGTCGCTCTGCGCGGATTCATTTGGAGAACCGGCATGGTCAGAATCTCATCCTATTTTCGGACAATCGTGAGATGCGGCATCGTCACCTGCATTCGATTCTTGAGAGCATCAAAACACAGGGAGTGGAAACCATCCTTGTCGATGCCGCGGTTGGCGGTAGTGCGATCGCGTCGCGTCAGACTGATCATCGGACTGCCAACTTCATGGATCAATCGAAGTTGGCAGAGTTGCTCGTCCGTCTTCGTGCGGAATTAGGGCAGGGTGGGCGGCACCCTTCCGCGGAATTTCTCGGGAAAATACTCATCCTCCATTCTCCCCAGAACCTGCCAGAGCTGCGTAGTGATCCAATCCAGGCGCTTGGCAATTCCGCTGGAAATAGTGCTGCGGCTGACTTCGAATGGCTCCTGAGGCATGGTCCGGCCCTCGGCATGCATTGCATTCTGCTCGCTGAGCGACCGAGTTCACTCATTCACGCCATCGACCCGAGAAGCAGGTTGCTTGAACTCTTCGATCTTCGGATCGCAACCCGCATGGCGGAGGATGAGTCCCGCAAGGCAATGCCGGATGCCGGTGCCGCCCGTCTGGGGGAGATGGATGCTTTGCTCTACTACAGAAGCGAAAATGCCTGCATGAAGTTCAGGCCTTTTGAGTGGTTCGATGTATGATGCTGGGGTGGTTGCGAATGTGGGTGCCCGGATGATTCCTGCTGATGGTCACGAGATTTTTTCCGGTGATGAAATGAGTGATTGGCCGGGTGCCAGGGCGCTGGAAGTGGGCCACCGTCTGTTTCATGACGGAATCCCAAAACTCTGATAGGTAAAAATGAGACACCTTCCCCGGAGCCCCACCCATGGCGGAGCCACGAGGAAGTGATGCTCATCTACCTTCCTGCCTCGCCGATTCCCTGCCGGCACTGACGTGGCACAGGTGCCTCTCGCACAACATCCGCAGGTCGGATTCCTAGCCGGGGCGCATGCCGTAGAGCAATCGCCGGATCACGTCCTAGCCGGAGAACTCGATGGGAGCCGCGTCGGTGCTATCCTGGGTGCCAGAGCTAAAAAGAAGGGTTCAAGCAATATCCCTCCGGATAGCCCTCCTGCCAATCCGTCATTGGACTGGCAGGAGGGCATGTCGGCGACGGATCCAAGCGGCTTGGAGGTCAGGCGGCGTTGGCTGTTTCGGCTTGGACAGCCGCAGCGGTGGCGATGGTGACTCGCATGGGCATCACCACACAGAACCTGCCGCTTGGATGGCGACAGATCCCCGGTGACAGTTCATCGCTCAGGCAGAGGGTGCTGCCGATCTCAAAGGCATCCGCCAGAAAGGCCGGGTGGAACGCGATGAGCGGCGGGCTGCCTTCGATCTCCGCAGGCACACGCAACACAGCGGACGCGTCTGATGCGGAGCGCTGCGTGAGCGTGAGATGTCCCTTTTTCTCCCACGACAGGTTGACTGCTGCGTCGTGGTCGGCCAGTCCCCTCAGCCACTTGATGACAGATGTCCGGTGGTCTGGGGAGAAGGTCACCAGTTCCGGTGCGTGGTGCGGGATGACCTGCCGATAGTTCGGATAGGTCCCGTCGATGATTTTCGACATCAGGACGTGGTTGCCGGAGCGGATCGAAAGCCATTCCGTCTCGTCCACTTTCTGCAAACGGATATGGGCTTCGCTGCTGGTGAAGTCGGGATGGGCCAGAACACTCACCGACTGATTAGGCAGGATGAACGGTGTCGGCGGAACTTCCGCAGGGGCGCTGCCAAGTCTCCTGCCATCGGTGGCGACGAGCCTCCCACCATCCTCCGGGGTGAATAACACTCCGTTGAGAACGTAGCGGGTTGCGTCCCGGGAGGCACAGTCCGCGACAATTGCCAGACTCTCCATGGTTCTGGCTGGAATCTGGATTTCCTCACTGTCGATGACCGGGCGTGACGGAAGCTCCGAAACCTCCAGAGTTGGATGTCGGGATTCGACTGAAATGCCGCCACAGACCATGACCAGGCGAAGCTCGCGGCGTTTGCTCGGCCCCTTGCAGACGATCTTGATGTCGGTGTGCTTATCGGCCTGTTTCATGGCCTTCATCGCGTCCGGCGGGATGAGGAAGGCTTCCGGTTCGTTAGGCCCGGGACTTGCGTCCATACGGGTTTCAAGCCAGCGGTCCAGGTCGGTGATCGCCAGTGTGATGCCGGTGGCGTCCAGAGTGGCGAGGACATGCGTCAGTATCGGCAGTGTGGTCCGGGGATGACGGATGCGGGAGAGGAGTTTGGAGGACTCCCGGATGAAGTTGGATGGAATGTTCATGATTTAGAGTTTGCTAGTTTTCAGTGTTCAGTTTTCAGAAAAGAGAAAGAGCCAAAGGACTGCGGCGATGCGCGGTCCTTTGGCTCATTTCAGCTTTTACCTTTCGGGTTTGATGTAGGCGTTTATGCCGACGATGACGGGTTGGCCGTTGATCCTGGCTTCAGTGGGTTGGTTACCCTTGGTGCTGGCGACCGTGAGCGTCTTGCCGGTGGCGGACGGACGCGGCGCATGCAGCGGGATTTCGATGTGGAGGACATTGTCCTTGATGGTAGTTTTCATGGTTGTTGAATGAGGGTGGAAGTTAGAGGTTAGAGGTTAGAGGTTATTTTGGGGGTGGGTGCTTCATACGGCTTGGTCTTGCCAATGGAGGATGGAGATGTTGCCTGCGACGATGCCGAGGCAGTGGATGTTTTCCATCGTCCAGGGGGTTTCACCGGGTTCCGTGCCAGCGGACCAGTCATGGATGCATTGTTGTTTTCCTGCGATGATGGCGGATTCGAGATCCGCCGCCTCGACCGAGTCGATGTGAATGGTGCCGCTGCCGCCTGATTCCTGACAGAAGACAGTGAACGATGTGGTTGATGGAGTAGTATTCATGGGGTTGCATAAGATGTTGGCGGCTTCACGCCCGGAGGTAGGCGCGGTCTTTCTGTTGGAAGAGGCTGTGGGCGTCTTCTTCAGTCAGGCCGATGAACTCGGATTCCCGGAACGAGACTTCGTCCGGGTAGAACGAGAACAGGGATTTGCTGGAGCCGTCCTCGAAGGTGGCGACGACCTCGGGCATGGGATCGAACATGCCTTCGGGCATCGGCCGGGGCATGGGGGTGATGGTGGCGCTGGTGATTTTCATGGGAGATTTAAGTTTGTTAGTTTTCAGTTTTCAGTTTT
>Ga0105045_10000911_pt1 | contig 23053 bp, 24 predicted proteins | sample MAT02_FD_78089 | JGI IMG/M metagenome (GOLD analysis project Ga0105045, IMG submission 78089) | Freshwater microbial communities from Lake Fryxell liftoff mats and glacier meltwater in Antarctica - MAT-02 (megahit assembly) | ecosystem: Environmental > Aquatic > Freshwater > Ice > Liftoff... | reverse complement strand
GGCGACCATGCCGTCCCAGACGATGACGAGCAGTTCACCGGTCGCGATGGACTCCATCCCGTGCCGGATCCAGGCGACGGTGAGAGCGACATTGCCGAGCTGCGCAATGCAGCGTTCGGGTGACTGACGAAAAACGGGCGGCGTGTCGTAGCCTCCGCTGTTGTACAGAGCACGCACGGCGAGCAACATCTCATCACTCAGCCGGGAAAATTCGCGGGCACAGACAGCGACGGCGCGATGCGTTGAGAGAAAAGAAGGACCGGCATTTCCAATATCGGTCGGTACAAACTCTTCCGTGGCATGGCTTGAATCGTACATGGCGGCTCCGTGTTAGGCAAAGCAAGAGCGCCGCCCGGTAGACGAGAGTCTTCCCAGACGGCGCTCGGTGCGATATCGCGCCGGTGATCAGGCACGCATCAAGAATTGATCACAGCGAGTCGCGATGCGCCTTAGCGCATACGCGTCACGTTCTCCGCTGCGGGTCCCTTCTGGCCCTGCACGATATCGAACTCAACCTGCTCGCCTTCGGTCAACGAGCGGAAACCACCGCCCTGGATGGCCGAATGATGCACGAAGCAATCCTTCTGGCCGTCTGACGGCGTGATAAAGCCAAAGCCCTTCGCGTCGTTGAACCACTTCACAGTACCGGTCGTACGCATCGCGTATCTCCTATTTCCTAATGATCCTGGTGTCGGAGCTCGGTCGGGAGACCGGATGCAAAACGAACCGACAACACATGCTCGTGAACACCCTCACGACGGGCGCCCCCAACTCGGGAGCTACGATGCCTACAAAAAAGACCCGCTCGCTTTGGCAGGCCCGGTTCTGTCAGAACTAGTCCACGCGCTCGCGCACGTGCATCGCTGAAGACAATAGTACAACAGTTCCCGCCGAAGCGCAAATCCCCCCTCGACCTCTCTTCTCCCCCAACCGCTGATTACCTTTCAGGAGTACGTTTCATATAGTGCTCAGTTGGTTCAAGCAGGTTGCCAGGAGTTGTCGATGCCCGAAGTTCTCCGTCAGTTCTCGTTCGTGGATAATGGCCGCACCTTCGTCTGTGAGGTCGCCGCGTCCCGCGTGCTGGGTCCTGACCCTTGGTGGTGGTTCGAGGTGTCCACGGAGAAGCATCAGCGCCACGCACCGTTCCGGGCCATGGATGACGACACCGAGGACAATGTGCAGGAGCGGATGGTGGCGTATTACGACTTCCTGCTCGAGCGCCGGGCCGCCCCGGTGGTCAAGAAGTGGAGTCGGCCACAGCCCACGGCGTCCGCCACGCCCTCCGCCACCGCAGACGAGCCGTCCAGCGATGACGCCATCGTCGACGAAGTGCTGGATGCGACACCGGACGATGCGACCGATGAGCTGGACGCTCAGCCCAAGTCGGCCAAGCTCGCCTGATCGCCAGCCTGTGATCTCCGCGTCGCCGCCGCCGTTGTCCCTGCGCCAGCAGCTCCAACGGCAGCTCGGCAACGCGTTCCTCATCGAGCGGGAGCTCGCGCGCGGCGCCTCGGCCCACATCTTCCGGGCGCGCGACACCGCGCTGGATCGGGCGGTGGTGATCAAGGTGTTGTGCGTTGGCAAAACTGCCGATATGGACGCCGAACGGTTCCGGCGGGAAATTCAAATCGCCGCGAAGTTGCAGCATCCGCATCTGGTGCCGTTGCTCGCATCGGGCTCGGGTGCGGACGACGCGGGCCGCCTGCTGCACTGGTACAGTATGCCCTTCATCGAAGGGGAGACGTTGCACGATCTGGTGGCCGCGCAAGGTGCCCTGCCCCTCACGCGCGCCATGCCGCTTCTGCGGGCGCTGGCCTCCGGTCTCGCCTATGCGCACGCCCGTGGGGTCATTCACCGCGACATCAAGCCGGAGAATATCCTGCTGTGCGAGGGGGTCGCGATGATTACCGATTTCGGCGTCGCCAAGGCGCTCGATGATTCCGTGGTCGCGGATCTCGATGGCACGAAGCGAGTCACCTCCGTGGGCGCCACCCTTGGTACGCCGGCGTATATGTCGCCGGAGCAGATCAACGAGGCGACGAACGTCGACCACCGCGCCGATCTCTACGCGTTCGGATGCGTGGCCTACGAACTGCTCACCGGCGCTCCCCCGTTCGCCGGCCGCTCACTGCGCGCCACGATGCTCGCGCAGGTCAGCGAAACGCCCGTTCCACTCCAGAGCGTCCGCCCGGATATCCCCGCAGCGATCGCCGAGCTGCTCGCGCGCTGCTTGGAGAAAGCGCCACACGCCCGTCCGCACTCCGCCACAGCCATCGTGCGCGCCATCGACGCCTTAGTCGCCGGGGCCCAGCCTACCGTCGAGCCAGCGTCGCCCACCGCGAACGACACCGTGGCGACCCCGCCCCCCAGCCAACACCAAAACGCCATCTGGATCGGGCTGGCTCTGGCCGGATTCGCGGCGGTGGGGTACTGGTGGAGTTGAGAGCTAAGAGCTAAGAGCTAAGAGCTAAGAGCTAAGAGCTAAGAGCTCAGAGCTCAGAGCTAAGAGCTAAGAGCTACAAATTCAGAGTCGGGTTTCAAGCTCTTAGCTCTAAGCTCTGAGCTCTTAGCTACCCCCCCCCCCTCCCCCTTCCCATGCCGATCTCCATCACCGTCAACGGCACCGCGCGCACTCTCGATGTGCCGGCCGACATGCCCCTTCTCTGGGCGCTGCGCGATGAACTCGATCTCAAAGGCACCAAGTACGGCTGCGGCATCTCGCGATGCGGCGCGTGTACCGTGCATGTGAACGGGGTGGCCACGCGATCGTGCCAGACGCCCGTCTCGCGTGCGGCCGGCGCCGATGTCACGACCATCGAGGGGCTCTCCCCCGATGGCATGCACGCGGTGCAACAGGCGTGGGAGGAACTCGACGTGCCGCAGTGCGGATACTGTCAGGCCGGACAGATCATGGCGGCGGCCTCGCTGTTGGCCAAGAATGCAAAACCCACCGACGCCGACATCGACACCGCCATGAACACGAATCTCTGCCGTTGCGCCACGTACCTGCGTATCCGGGCCGCGATTCATCGGGCCGCCGAGATCAAGGGCGGGGCAACCGCCGTACGGGGGCCCGATGCGCCGGCCCCTGTCTCCCCTGACCGCCGCTGAGGACCCGCCGATGACGACGCTCTCCGATTCGCCGCGCGCCGACACGCCGGCTGTCAGCCGCCGCAATTTTCTCCGCGTGACGGCGCTCGCCGGTGGCGGTCTGCTCCTCGCCAGCTATGCCGAGCCGCTCGATGCGCTCGGACGCCTGGGCGTGGGCACTCCGACCGCCGAGCCGATGCTCAGCGCCTACGTGCGCATCACCCCGGATGGCATCGTGACCATCACGGCCAAGAACCCCGAGATCGGCCAGGGCATCAAGACGATGCTTCCCATGCTGATCGCCGAAGAACTCGACGTGGACTGGGCCAACGTGCGCGTGGAGCAGGCCGACTTCGACGCGGTGAAGTACCAGTCGCAGATCGCCGGGGGCAGCACCGCCACGCCCACCAACTGGTTGCCGCAGCGCCGTGTCGGCGCGGCAGCCCGCGCGATGCTCGTCTCAGCTGCCGCGACGCAATGGAACGTCCCCGCCTCGGAACTCGAGACCGAGCAAGGCGTGGTACATCATCGCGCCACCAAGCGCACCGCCACCTACGGCTCGCTGGCCACCGCCGCCGCCTCGATGGCGGCGCCGAATCTCGATACGGTGCCACTGAAAGATCCGAAGACCTTTCGCATTATCGGTACGCGCAAAAAAACCGTGGACCTGCACGGCATCGTGACCGGCATGCCGATGTTCGGTATCGACGTCACCGTGCCCAACATGCACTTCGCGACGTTCTTCAAGAGCCCCGTGTACGCGGCCAAAGTGGCCAGCGCCAATCTCGACGCCATCAAGAACATGCCGGGCATCACGCACGCCTTCGTGGTAGACGGCGGCACGCAGTTGCAGGGGCTCTTGGGCGGCGTGGCGATCGTCGGGAAGAGTTGGTGGTACACACAGCAAGCGCGCAAAGCGCTCAAAGTGGTGTGGGCGGATCACCCCACGTCGCAGCAGAGCAGCGCAGGCTTTGCGGCCACGGCCGCCGGGTTCTCGAAGAGCACGCCGCAGCGCTCCATCCGCAAGGACGGCGATGTAGCGGCGGCTCTCAAGGGGGCGGCGAAGACGCTGACGGCCAACTACGTGTATCCGTTTATTGCGCATGCACCGCTCGAGCCGCAAAACTGCACCGCGCAGATGAACGGCGACACGTGTGAGATGTGGTCTACCACGCAGACGCCGGCCAGCGGGCGCACGCTGGTGGCCCGCACACTCGGTATCCCGGAAGACAAGGTGGTCATCCACATGGTGCGCGCCGGCGGCGGCTTTGGGCGCCGTCTGTACAACGACTACATGGCCGAAGCCGCGTGGATCGCAAAAGAAGCCGGCGTGCCGGTCAAGCTGCTGTGGACGCGCGAAGACGACATGCAGCACGACTATTACCGGCCGGGTGGCTTTCACTATTTCGACGCGGGGCTCGACACGTCGGGAAAGCTCGTGGCATTCCGCGATCACTTTGTAAGCTTTGGAGAAGGTGATCGCTTCGCCGCGAGTGCCGACATCAACGGCGCCGAATTCCCGGCACGCTTCGTGCCCCACTTCGCCATCGACGCCTCCGTGATGCCGCTCGGCGTGCCCACCGGCGCACTGCGGGCCCCGCGCAGCAACGCGCTGTCGTTCGCGTTTCAAGGGTTTGTCGATGAAATCGCACATGCGGCCGGCAAGGATCCGCTGCAGTACCGCATCGATCTTCTCCAAAGCGAAATCGCGGGCACGGGCGCACCGCTCACGCCGCAGCAGCAAGCGGGACAAATGGACGCCGCCCGCGTCATCGGGATTCTCAAAAAGGTGCGCGACGTGTCGGGGTGGGGGAAAAGTACGCTGCCCAAGGGTACCGGCATGGGCGTGGCCTTCTACTACAGCCATCGGGGTTACTTTGCCGAAGTGGTTCAGGTGACGGTCAGCAAGGCCGGCGCCGTGAAGGTCGACAAAGTATGGGCCGTGGGTGATGTCGGGAGTGAGATCATCAATCCCAATCACGCCGAGCAGCAGGTGCAGGGTGCGGTACTCGATGGTCTCGGCCAGGCGTTCGGGCAAGAGATCACCTTCACCGGCGGTAAGGCGGATCAGGCCAACTTCAACACGTTTCCGCTGCTGCGTATGCGGCAGGCGCCGCCGATTGAAGTGCACTGGCACAAGACCGCGTTTGCACCCACGGGGATCGGTGAACCGGCACTCCCGCCCGTTGTGCCGGCGATGATCAACGCCATTTTCGTCGCCACCGGCAAGCGCGTGCGGCAGATTCCGCTCTCGAAGGTCGATCTCAAGTGGAGCTAACCATATGGTACGCGTGACACTGACACTTTTCCTGAATCGATGACCGTGCACTCGATTGCTACGTCCCCGTTCGCTGACCAGCGACCGGGGACGTCCGGCTTGCGGAAGCAAACGCGAGTCTTCCAGCAGACGCACTACCTGGAGAACTTCGTCCAAGCGCTCTTCGACGTGGCCGCCCTCCCCGCAGGCAGCACCCTCGTGATCGGCGGCGACGGGCGGTACTTCAACCGCGAAGCGGCGGCCGTGATCATCCGCATGGCGGTGGGGAATGGCATTACGCATGTCATCGTGGGACAGGGTGGTCTGCTCTCCACCCCGGCGGCCTCGCATCTGATTCGCACCAGTGCGCAGGGTGGCATCATTTTGTCGGCCAGTCATAATCCCGGTGGCCCCGATGGTGATTTCGGGATCAAGTACAACGCCGCCAATGGCGGGCCGGCCCCGGAGCCGTTCACGAACGCAGTGGCCGAACGAGCCGCAGTGCTGACACACTATCGCATCGCCGATCTGCAGCATGTCGATCTTGACGCGCTCGGCACGCATCAGGTGGGGCCGCTTCGTCTCGACGTGGTGAATCCGGTCTCCGCGTACGCCGCGCTCATGGAATCGCTCTTTGATTTCGACGCCATCAGCGGCCTCTTCGCAAGCGGCTTTCGTATGCGCTTCGATGCCATGCATGCCGTCACCGGACCGTACGCCGTGCAGATCCTTGAGCGGCAACTCGGGGCGGTGGCCGGCACCGTCATCAATCGCGTCCCACTTCCCGATTTCGGTGGTGGGCATCCGGACCCCAACCTCACCTACGCGCACGATCTCGTCGAAGAACTGTTCAGCGATCACGCACCGGATTTTGGTGCGGCCTCCGACGGTGATGGTGATCGGAACATGATCCTCGGCCAGCGATTTTTTGTCACGCCATCAGACAGCGTGGCCATCCTCGCGGCGAACGCGACGCTGGTGCCGGGCTACGCACATGGCCTCCGCGGTGTCGCGCGCTCGATGCCGACCAGTGCAGCACTCGACGCGGTGGCCGAGGCGCTGGGCATTGCGTGCTTTGAGACGCCGACCGGATGGAAGTTCTTCGGTAACCTGCTCGATGCCGGAATGATCACGTTGTGCGGCGAAGAAAGCTTCGGTACCGGGTCGGATCATGTACGCGAGAAGGACGGCCTGTGGGCGGTGCTCTTCTGGCTCAATATCATCGCCGCGCGCGGTGAAACGGTGGAGGAAATTGTCCGCGATCACTGGGGGCGCTTCGGACGCAATTACTACACGCGATACGACTACGAGTCGGTACCGAGCGAGGCGGCGGCCGGCGTCATGGAGCGGGTGCGGCAAAGCGCGGCCACATTGACGGGGCAGACGTTGGCAGGACGCGTGGTGCATACCGTGGACGACTTCGCCTACACCGATCCGGTGGACGGCTCGGTGAGCCGTCGGCAAGGTATCCGCGTACTGTTCACCGATGGCGCGCGCATTATTTATCGTCTGTCCGGTACCGGTACGGAGGGCGCCACCATCCGCGTGTACATCGAATCGCAGGAGACCGCACCGGAACGGCTCGGCATGGAGACGGCCACGGCGCTCGCCGATCTGGTTGAGACGGCGCTCGCACTGGCCGAAATCGAAGCGCGCACCGGCCGCGCGGCGCCCACGGTGATCACGTAACGCCCGGACTACGGCAGCGCACGACCCGCGACGATGGTGATGTTGTCGCTACCACCACGATCCATCGCCAGATCGAGCAGTTGTGTGCACAGCTGCTCGGCCGACGTCATCGAGGCACACGCGGCCGCTATTTCTTCGTCGGTGACGTGTTTGGTGAGTCCATCCGAACACACCAGGGTCACCGAACCGCGCTGACCCACATCAACGCGCGTGATTTCCGGTAACGCCTCCTCGGCGCCAATCGCGCTTGAGAGCACATGATTGAGCGGTGACCGAAACGCCCGCTCCGGGGTGAGTGCGCCTCGCTCCACCATTTCCTGCGCCACCGTCTGGTCGCGCGTGACCTGACGAATCCGGCCGTCCTGGTACACGTAGCAGCGGCTGTCGCCGACATGCACCACGTAGAGCCAAGGCCAAACGACGATTCCGACGGAGAGCGTGGTCGCCATGCGGCGTCCCTCAAGTCGCTCATCGGCGTCTGCTCGCACCCGACGGTGCGCCTCATTCGCCGCATCGCGCAGGGCATCGGTGAACTGCGATTCACTCGAGGTGCCGATGGCATGGCAAAAACGTGTCGCCGAGAGGAAGTACTCGGTCACGGCGAGCGTCGCGAGGCGGCTGGCTTCGCTGCCGTCGGCGCTCCCACCCACGCCGTCCGCCACGAGCATGATTGTGGCCAGACGCTCACCGCGCATGGCCAGATGCTCCGTGGCGGGCAGGCTGGTGCCGTGCATCACGACCTGTGGATGCACCGTGCACAGCAGAAAATTGTCCTGATTGGTGGCACGCACGCGACCCACGTTCGTGAGGCCGAACAGATCGAGTTCGTTGTCGCGCGGGGGAAGCCGGGCGTCGCTATCGTTTGCCGCAGATGTCATCGGGGGACTATGCCACCGAGACCACGTCTTCGGCAACCAGCAGTCACACCACGTGGCCGCTGCGCCCGCCGCATTCCTACGAATCGCGCACCGACTTACGCGGCATGTGGGGGTGGCGTGCGACGACGGGCCAGCCACGCGCGCAGGCGACGCCCTGACAAGGCCAGACCGGTCAATACGAGCACAGCCGTGCCGAGCGAGACGAATCCGGCGATCGTCTGACCAACGACGCCCAGAACTTCCCCGGTGTGTGCGAAACGCAGGATGGAGCGCGCACGGCGTCCGGTCGACTGATCGGCGAAGCGCTGGGTGGATACGACCGCACCGGCGGCGTCGACGCTCAGGCGCGTTTTCTTGTGGGGCTCGCCGCCCATGCCATGGTCCACCGAAAACATCGAGGGTGCGGTGTCGGACTTGGGGAGTGTCAGTGAGATCGTGCGCCAGTTGCGCTGCGCGGCGCGGGCCACAGCGAGCTGCTGATCCAGCGCGGCCGGTATCACGACGTCTTCCGACCGCGACTCGCGGTTTGCGGCGCGGGCGGCCGTTGGGGTTCCGACGTTTGCCTCCGTGGCCGCCGGAGCGCTGCGAGCCGGCGGCAGTTCACCCACGAGGCGATAGACCAAGTCTCCCGCCCAGCCGTACGAAATGACCACACCGGACGCCACCACCACCGCCAACGGCACGGCGCTCCAGAAGCCGATCACATTGTGCCAATTGAAGTCGCGGGCCTTGGCGGAAAGTCCGCGTCGGAACCACGTGACCTGCCGGAAGGCCTGCACCGTGGCTCGGCGGGGCCACCACAGCCACATCCCGCTGAGTACGATCAGCAGGAAGGCCAGATTGGCGGCGCCCGTGAGACGCTTGCCCAGCGGGCGATTCTCCCCCGATGTGGCGAGCCAGCGATGCCAATCGGTGACCCAGCGGAAGAAGCCGCGCATCGCCACCGACCCTTCCCCGAGTATCGCGCCAGTGTACGCGTTCACGAACAGCCGACCCTCCCGACCGAACTGTACCTCCACCGGCAACGCGGGGCCGTTCCGCCAGACCACCGCCGTGGGGGTGCCCTTACGCTCGGTGGCCGCAGCCGCCAGCAGCGCCGGGGTCGCCATCGGCGCCGTAAAGCCCGCACCGGGCGCCCCATCCAGTCCGCGTAGATCCGCCCAGGAGGTCATCTGCTTCTGGTACGTGAGGGCGACGCCGGTCAGCGCCATGATCAGAATCACCCCGCCGGCAATGACGCCGACGGCGAGATGGAGCCAGAACAACACAGAGCGGATACGAGCCATCGATCGGGAAAGTTAGATGATAATTCTTCTCATCAAGCAACTCCTTACTATACAAGCCGAATCCCGATCAAGTCAATCGGCTTTGGCAGCCGGTCTGCGCCAATCAACAATTGCAGTCCATGTCACGTGCCGCCTCACGCCGTCGACTGCGTTCCCTGCACTGCCCGCCTCGGGCCGGATTGCCGCCCGCCTGCGGCGCGAGGGCGATGACTGGACCGCTTCGCTGCGTGACCTGCCGACACCCGCGCTCGTCGTGCACGGTGAGGCGGACCTCTTGCCGATCTCGGAAGCGCATCGCACGGCGCGGTGGTTCGCGCAGGCGCGACGCGTACCACTCGCGAACGCCGGGCACAACCCGTTCCGGGAAGCGCCCGGGCCGTTCTTCGCGGCGGTGCACGCATTCCTCGCGGAGGCGCCGCCAGTTCCCTGACGCACCCGGTGCCGCATGAAGTCCATCGAAACCGTTCTCGCTGGCGCGGTCGTGGGCCTCGCATGCTTCATCGGTGGACAGACCATCGGGACCCGAGATCGGACCACGAAGGCCGAAGCGGCCGGTGTCGTGGCCTCGCGCGCGACCCGCGAGGACGTTCCCGACTCCCTGCGCAATGACCATACCGAGGAAGGTCCCGTAGCCGCCACCTTGCTCGTGCGCCCGGATCGGCCGTCAGCCACGCCCCTGCAATTGCGGCGGCGCCTCGCCAACAGCATGAGCGGGACATACATGCAGGAGCTGCTGATCGCGCGGGATTCGGCACTCGCCCGCTGGCCCGAGCGGCAGACGCGCCCTCTCCGGGTGTGGATCCGCGAGGCGGAAGATCTTGACGGCTGGAATCCGGACTTCATGTCTGCCATCCGCGATGCGTTCGACACCTGGTCGCAGGTCGGCGTGCCGGTACACTTCACCTTCATCGGTGACTCCGCGAGTGCGGATGTGCATGTGCGATTCGCCGAGCGCTTTGCGAACGGGATCAGCGGCAAGACGATTTGGAGTCGTGATGCCGCATGGTGGCTGGTCTCGGGCGACATCCAACTTGGCCTCGAGCATCCGAGCGGCGGCCACGTCTCCCCGCCACAGATGCGCGCGATCGCCCTTCACGAGGTAGGCCATCTGCTCGGCCTCGATCACACCAGCGAACCGGAACACATCATGTCCGCCCGGATCCGGGTCCGGGATCTCAGTAACGCCGATAGAGCCACAGTGCGTCTCCTCTACGCGGTGCCAGCCGGCAGCCTGCGTTAGCATCGCAGTCGCGCAGTCGCGGGCACGGCTTGTTGCCTCGCCGCCGACGAATCGTGATTTCAGTGATGATGTGTAGGACTGGCGCCCGCTCTCTGACGCTTGACGCACAGCGGGTGGGCTCTTAGTAACCATGAGGATGCTTCGAGCGGACACCTCCCGACGCGCCCCGATCTCCCCCTTCCGGACGGCGGCTTCTTTTGATCTTGCTTGCTGCACTGGCCCTTGCGGCCGCCGATGCGACTGCGGTTGGTGGACTCCCTGAACGGGAGCCTGCGGCGGTCGGCATGTCTGCGGCGCGGCTCGAAACCATCGAACGCGTTGTCGCCCGTGGTATGCAGGCGGGCGGTTTTCCCGGTGCGTCGGTGGTGGTGGGGCGCAAAGGCTTCTCCGTGCTGCAGCGTGGCTTCGGGTCGCTCGACTGGTCCGGCCGCACCAAGGTGACCGCGACCGAAAGCATCTACGATCTCGCGTCGCTCACCAAGGTGGTGGCGACGACCACGGCCATCATGGTGCTCTACGATCAAGGCAAGATCGCGCTCGACGCCCCTGTCTCGCGGTATCTGCCAGCGTTCTCGGGCGGGCTGCGCGATCAGGTCACTGTGCAGCATCTGCTCACGCATCGGGCGGGTCTGCCGGCGGGTCGTGAATTGTGGCGCATCGCCAAAACCCCCGCCGAGGCACGTGCTGCGGTGCTGGCGTCGGTGGTGTCCTGCCAGCCTGGCAAGTGCTACGAGTACTCCGATCTCGGCGCGGATCTGTTGGGGTTCGTAGCGGAAGCGGCCAGCGGACAGTCGCTGGACGCATTCCTTGATGGGGCGGTCTTCAGCAAGCTTGGCATGTCCGATACGCACTTCCGACTCAGCGCGGCCAAAGCAGCACGGACCGCGCCCACTGAGATCGCCCCGCCCCGCGGCTACCCACTGCGTGGCGAAGTGCACGACGAGAACGCTTACGCCTTGGGTGGCGTAGCCGGCCACGCGGGGTTGTTCAGTACGGCCGATGATCTGTCGGTGTTCGCGCAGATGATGCTGGAGGGCGGTCGGTATGGTGGCGTGCGGATTGTGGCCGATTCCACCGTGGCACGCTTTACGGTGCGCACGGCCGGTCACCGGGCCCTCGGCTGGGACACCTGCAACGGCGGCGCGGGCTGCGGACAGTACATGTCCGAGCGGGCCTTCGGCCACACCGGCTTCACGGGCACGTCGCTCTGGATCGACCCCGACCGCCAGATGTTCGTCATCTTGCTCACCAACCGTGTGCATGCGGCCAAGGCGCGCCGCCCTTCGACGGTAATTGCCGACGTACGCAACGACCTGGCCGACGCGGCCGTCCTGGCCGTCATGGATGATCCCAATGGCGTGCGGGCCATGCCCGCCACTTTCCGCGCCGACCGGGCGCAGAACTGGAACCGCCCGTTGCGCCCCACCCGGGCCTCCAGTGCGGCCGCCCGGAAGCGCGCGGCGGCAGCCCGCGCCACCGCAGCCAAAAAGAAAAGCGTGGCCAAGAAGGCCACATCGACGAAGCGATCTGCCACCGCCAAAAAATCCGTTACATCTAAGAAAACCGCCATGGCCAAGAAGACGAGCCCCGCGACCAAAAAATCCGCCGCCCGAAAAGCGCCAGCAAAAAGCCGGTAGCGGCCGGAAAGCGCTAATTATCGGCGCACGGGGACCTGCTACCGTGTAATTCGACTATGTTTGAGACATGGACTCCTCGCTGAACAACACAGACACCACCGAAGACGTACTCGCACCGATCGCAGACGGCGCCATCTCGGCGGATCAGGCACGTCTCGTGTTGCGCCGCGTGAAGGATCCAGAGCTCAACCTGAACATCGTGGATCTCGGGCTGGTGTACGAGGTGCACGTGGACGGGGCGAACATCAAGATCGACATGAGCCTGACGTCGCCCGGCTGTCCGTCCGGCCCCGAAATCATGGGCGAAGCAGAAGAGCAGCTGCGCACCATTCCGGGAGTCGGCGACGTGGTGATGAATCTGATTTGGTCGCCACCCTGGACGCCGGATCGCATCGAGCCGCGTGTTCGTGCGTACATGGGGTTCTGACGGCGGGCCTTCCACTTCACCGCCGTACACGCAACGAGGCGCCACTGTCAGTGGCGCCTCGTTGCGTTTCCCCTTTGATCAGCAACGCATCGCGCCGCCGACCCTTACGCGAGCGACCGGACCGCGTGTCGTGCGCGCTCGTCGCGCACCATGCGCACGAGTGTCATACCCACTGGAATAAGCATCAGCGCACCGATCCACAGCGCGAAATCAGCAACGTTCGCCACGATGGTCATGTCGCGGCTCAGGCGCATGCCGATGAAATCCGCGACACCAGCGGGCCCCACGACCATGCTGGCAAGGTTGCCCGCCGCTCCACCCGAGACCAAGCCGAGTGCCGTGACCGCGCGCGGATCGACGCTCGCCATCGGACGCAGGACCGTCATGATCAGCGCCATCGCGAACAACGTGACCACCATGCTCAGCTGCCACCCCAGCGGGCTGAGTTCCACGCCTCCCGCACCGCCGGTGTTGAACACCAGCATCAGCACCAGACGATCGGTGAGAGTAATGAAGCCATACTCACCCAGCGACACGAAGGCCCATTGCTTGGACAGGAGGTCAACGGTGAGGGCCATCAACGCGACAAGCAGGAACCGGGAACGGACGGCGCACAAGCGGAACATGTTCGCGTTCACCGGTGACGACAGAGCGATTCGCATGACAGTCTCGGCGGAAGGGAGTATAGCGCGGGAGGAAGACATCCTCGACGCTCTCCAGTAGAGCACTCCGCGTGCCGCAGCCGCGCTTGGCGGTTTCCGCGCGATGACGATCGGCCATCGTGACGCCACGAACGGCAAGCGCTTGGGATACAAGCACTTGCCGTTCGGCATCGGGCGGAACCTGTGACCCCGCGGTTTTGCGCCCTACCCGGAGCACCAACCGTCCTGGTGCGTTCGCAAGACGGTCGTTGCGTTCTCTCTACACTCCGGCGTGACCCGTGCTACCCGATCTTGTAGGGTGAGTCGACCGGCGCGCGAACCGAGGACGCGGCGCCCCCGGTGGGACTGCCGCCGCCGAGGGCTTTGACGAACCGAGGCCCCAGCACCTCCGCCTGCCACCGTCGGAGCTCCGGAATCTCCTGCAGTTCGTCCACATGGCGGGGATTACGACGGGCCACGGCCTCCATGCGATCGCGGGAGCACAGTACACCCGGATCGAGCCCGAGCTCTTCAGCCACCACGTCCCGTACCGCCTTGAGCCGCGCCTCCCGCTCGTCGAATTCCGGATCCTTGTCCCAGCGTGCCGACTTCGGAAAGCGCGGGAGGTCGGCCTCAGGCAACGCGTTCGCGCGGTGGATCGCTTCCAGCGCATCGGCCGCACGCGACTCCGACATGCCGCGTGGAAAGCCTTTCACTCCAAAGAGCCCATCGCGCGTGGTCGGCGCGAGGCGCACGAGATCAAACAACGTTTCGTTGCCCGCCACGCGGAACGTCGCGCGATCGAGTTCGGCGGCAATGCTATCCCGCCAGCGCGTGAGTTCACGGAGCCGCGCGAGTTCTCGACGGGTCAGATCGCGCGCGCCCTTCATGCGCAGGAAGGCATTCTCCGCCGCATCGGGATCCCACTTGGTGTCCTCCGCGCGCAGAAACTCCTCGCGCGCCCAGTGCATCCGGCCCTTCTTTTCCAGCTCGGCCGCAAGCAAATCGCGCAGCGCCAACAGATGGCGCGTATCCTGTGCCGCGTAGTCCAGCATGTCGGCAGTAAGCGGCCGCATGCTCCAGTCGGCCCGCTGGTGCTTCTTGTCGAGCTTCATGCCGAAATACTGTTCGAGCAACGCGGCCAGTCCGAACGCCCGCAGACCAAGCAACTGCGCCGCCACACGGGTATCGAAGAGATTCGTGATACGCCAGCCGTAGTCCTGATGCAGTAGACGCAGATCGTAATCAGCATCATGCAGCACCACTTCGATGGCGGGATCTTCGAGGAGTGCGCCGAGGCGGGCCGGCGTACCGATCGGTAACGGATCGATCACCGCCTCATGCGTGCTGGTGGACAGCTGCAGAAGGTAGATGCGGTCCACGAAGCGATGGAAGCTCGCCCCTTCGGTGTCGAGCGCGATAGCTCGGGTACCGGTCAGGCTGGCGAGAAAACGGTCAACGGCGTCGACCGTATCGAGATAGAGCGGGGCAGTGGCAGACATGGCTTCCAGAAACCTACTACGGTCGCCTTCGGCGAAAAGGTGATGAGGCATTAGTTTGGCGAGTATGTCCTCATATGACCCCGACTTGCTGCCTCCCCCGCTCGCCAAGGAACGGCGGGGCTGGCGGACGGCTGATGTGGCCCGCGCGACGGTGGTGGTCCTGGCCGTCTGGTTTGGCTTGCAGCTCTTCTGGTCCGTCAGTTCACTGGTCTTTCTGGTATTTCTGGCCACGCTCTTCGGGTTGGCGACGGCGCGCGGCGTGGACCGGCTTGAACGGTTCCGCATCCGGCGCGGCGTGGGCTCGGCGCTCATAGTCTTCGGCGCACTTGGCACGATCGGCGGCGTGCTCGCCCTGACCGCGCCAACCTTGGTGGAACAGGGGAGTGAGCTGCAGCGGGAATTCCCGGCGTCGTTGGCCAAGCTGCAGGCGTGGGTGGACTCCAAGGGCACCGGAATGCTCGGGACGCTGCTGCGGCCAGCCACCACCCCTGCGGCCCCGCCTGCGGCCCCAGGCGCCTCCCCCGCGCCGGCAGGTGCCGCACAGGCGGCGCAGCCATTGCCCGCACAGCCATCGCGCCGAACGGGGGCTCAGGCGCCAGCGCCCACCAAGTCGCAGCCCTCGTCGGCAACCACGGCGCTGAAGGAACGACTCACGGCCGGATTGGGCTCGGCGTCGCGGTACTTGTTCTCGTTTGTGACCAGTACGGTCTCCGTCATCGCGTCGTTTGTCCTGCTCGTGTTCCTTGCGGTGTATATCGGGGCCGAACCGGAGGTGTACCACGGGTGGATTCTTTCCGTGGTACCGGCCACGTCGCGGGCGCATGTGCGCATCGTGTTGGCCCGGGTCGCCACGGTGCTGCGGAAATGGCTGGTGACTCAGATGATCGCGATGCTGGCAATCGGATCGGTCACGACGGTGATTCTGCTGATCATGGGTGTGAAGGCACCGTTCGCGCTGGGCTTCATTGCCGGCCTGATGGAGTTCATCCCCACGGTGGGACCGATCTTCAGTGCCGTGCCGGCCATCCTGATGGGTTTCGTGGATTCGCCGGAAAAGGCGCTCGCCGTGGTGGTGGCCTATTGGGGCATCCAGTTCATTGAAAACAACCTGTTGATCCCGTTTCTGATGCGGGGCGAGATGGATCTGCCGCCGGCGATTACGCTGGTGGCGCAGGCCTTGATGACGCTGACCTTTGGATTCATCGGGCTCATGGTGGCCGTGCCGGTCACTGCTGCGGTGCTGGTGCCTCTGCGTATGATGGCCGAACGGGAGAACGCGCGGGAGCACGCGATGCGCCGCGCGGCGCGCGCGCCCGCGCCGGATCCCGATGACGATTCTGACGCGTCGGCGCTCGAGGCGGGCGCATGATCGCAGCCCTGCCCGGCATTCAGTTCGGCTACGATGAAAGTGGCTACGGGCTGCCGGTGGTGTTGCTGCATGGCTTTCCGCACGATCGCAGTGTGTGGAGCGCGCAACGCGTGACGCTCGCGGATCGGGTGCGGTGCATCGTGCCGGATCTGCGGGGGTTTGGCGATTCGTCCACGCACGGCCCGTATTCGATGGACCAATATGCGGACGATGTCGTGCACCTTCTGGACTGGCTGTCGGTGGAGTCGACCGTCATCTGCGGTCTCTCGATGGGTGGGTATATCGCGATGGCCTTGTGGCGTCGCCACCCCGAGCGGGTACGCGCGCTCGTGTTGTGCGACACCAGGATGGGCGCCGATACGCCGGAAACGCGAACTGCCCGCGAGGCCATGATGCTGCTGGCACGACGCGAAGGAGCTCGCGCGATCGCCGAGCAACAGATTGCGGGGATGGTCGGCAAAACCACCCGTGAGCGCCGGCCCGATGTGGTGAACCATATCCGCACTGTGATGGCCCGGCAGTCGGTGGCCGGCATCGTGGGGGCGCTGCAGGCACTGCGCGATCGGCCGGACTCACGAGAAACGCTCAGAACGGTTAGCGTTCCCACACTCGTGCTGGTCGGCGAGGAGGACGTGCTGACGCCGGTGGCGGAGGCGCGGGCCATGGCCGAAGTCTTGCCCTCGGTGGCCAGGGTGCGGATGGAGATCATTGCCGGTGCGGGACACGTCACCTGTGTCGAGCGCCCGTCGGCGACCACGCACGCCCTCGCCGACTTTTTCGCCACGCTCTCGCATTCGGAATGATCCGCGCGGGGGCCACGTATCGCCTGTTCCCGGAGCTCTTGTGCCAGTGACACCCGCGACCGTTTCGGCCGCTGAACGTTCGACCGCTGCCCAGATCGGCCAGGTGCTCTTCAAGAACCGCGGGTGGTTACCCGTGCCGTTCCTTGCGGTCCCGTTACTGTTTCCGGGCGTACAATCCGCTATGACGTGGGCCACTGGTCTCGCCCTCGTGCTCCTCGGTGAGTTGATTCGCACCGCCGGTGTGGCGGCCGCAGGTACCGTCACCCGCCGTCGGTCGCGCGATGTCCAACGCCTGGTGACTTATGGTGCGTTCGCCTGGTGTCGCAACCCGCTGTACGTGGGCAACTTCTTTGCGTGGATCGGGTTCACGGTGGTGTCCGGCGTGTTCTGGTTCATCCCGGTGGCGATCGGGATATTTGCCGTGGAGTACACGCTCATCGTGCGCTACGAAGAGGGGGTGCTGGAGTCGATTTTCGGGCAGGAATATCTGGACTACAAAGCGCGCACGCCGCGCTGGTTCGGTCGCCCACCGGCTGGCAGCACGGAAGGCCCGCACAATTGGGGCGAGGCTATCTGGAGCGAGCGCTCGACGGTGCTGCAGTACGTCGCGCTGGGCGGCCTGTTCTGGCTCAAGAATCGCGGCTGGAGCCTCTGAAGGAACGCGCGCCCTGCGCGCTGCATAGGCACAGCGGGCCGGGACAACATGTCCCGGCCCGCTGTGCTGTGTGATGCGGCTTCCCGCGCGCGGCTTAGCGCGTAGGACGTCCTGGCGGCGTCGGACCCGCAAAGACGTCTTTATTCTTACCGATAAAGCTCTTGAGCTGCACGGGCACGTCTTCCTCGGGGAAGATGGCCGTGACCGGGCATTCGGGTTCACAGGCGCCGCAGTCGATGCACTCATCCGGCTGGATGTAGAGCTGGTCCTCACCCTCGTAGATGCAATCGACGGGGCAGACGTCCACGCACGACTTGTCCTTGACGGAAATGCAGGCTTCGGTAATGATATAAGGCATGAGGCAGGTCTCTGGGGCGAGAGCGACCGGGAGGACCCGGAATGATGAACGGGAAAATACTATGTGGTAAACCGCCGACCAAGGGTCTGCGTTTCCGCAGCGGCCGCATTGAGTGGCCGAAGTGCGGTGTAACGGGTGCGGCTCAGCGCCATGGCGGCAGTTGCCCTCGCTTGAGCTCCGGATTTTCCCGGAACAGGGTGAACGTCCGACCAATGACCTGAATCACTTCGGCCCCCATGGCCTCCGCCACGTCGCGCGCGGCATCCTTGGCCGACAACTCGCCCGCTTTGGCCACCTGCAGCTTCACCAGTTCGTGCGTGCGCAACACGTCGTCGAGGCTTCCCAGCAGCGCTGGCGTGGTGCCCGCATGACCGATGTGCACTTTGACGTCGAGATGATGTGCTTCCGCGCGGAGTGACGCGCGGTCCTTGCCCTTCATACTCATAAAAAATCTCACCTCGCACTGGGGCCGCGTCAGGGACGCAGGCCGTCGAGCGCAAAAAACGAAAACGGATTGATGGCGGGTCCGTCCCACCACGTACGGCCCACGCCACGTTTCATGAGCTGAAAGTGCAGGTGGGGCGTATTGGGAGGTGCGTTACCCGTCGTTCCAACGTAGCCGATTACCGAGCCCTTGGCGACTCGGTCCCCAACCGCCAGCCCTCGCCGGTACCGCTGCAGGTGCGCGTAGTAGTAGACAAACTGCTCCGTCGGGTCAATAGCGTAGATGACGATGCCACCCAGCGCACCGGTGGTCAGCCGACCAATCACACAATCGTCGGCGGCCACCACGGGGGTGTAGTGCGGGGCGGGAATGTCGATGGCGCCATGAATAGCTGGCCCGCGTTTGGCTGAAAAGCTGTCGCGGAGCGCCAGCCGCGCGACGCCCTCCACCGGGACCATGAGCTGGCGCGCCCAGAGCGCATCGAGATCAGCCGGCGTGACCGCATCGGACAGCGGGCCGACGTGCTTCGGTGTGGCCGGTAGCGCCACGCGCGCGCGCCCGGGGATGGGCGCAGGGCGCGGCGCCGCGACCAGTGGCTCACCGCCACCCCGGGAACAGGCCGCCAGCGCTATCAGTAGCACGCCGTGCGCCGCGCGCCGCTGGGCACGACGACGGTCAGGCCATTCCCACATCACCCTTTGATAACGACGGGGCGGAAGTACGGCTCGAGGTAGGCGAACAGATCTTCCACCGTCCGCACGCGCCCCTTGAGCTCATCCAGTTCGGCCGCACGCGGCAATCGCGCCCCTGCGCGATCCGCGATGACCAGCACCGCGTCCTCGAGATCGAGGTCCACCAGCCCGTATTCCCGTTCCAGGTTGTCGGAAGGATTGACGATGTAGTGCGGCTCCACCACCCCATGGCGCTCGGCCAGATACGCATAGGTCTGTGCGAGCAACACCTCGGGGTAGCGTCCGCGGAACGTATCGCGAAGGCGGGACAGGCCGTCCCGTTCGATGGACGCCCGATTGATCCGCTGCGCCCGGATCAGCATGACCAGCCCAAGGGCAAGCACCACGACAGCCGCAACGACGGTCAGACGCACAGGGGGAGTTGCTCCAGGGAGGTAGGGCAAGAGCCACGCCGACATGATCGTCCGCGGTCAATCCAGCTCGCCGAATGGTACTCACAGATCGGCAAATTCGCGAAATCAGCGGCGCCAACCGAATTCGTCAACGTTTTCGTTGACGTAATGGGGAAAGCCGAGCTATATTATCCCCATGCAGGATGTGATCGGAGCATTAGGCGGGTTTCGCGGGATGCGGGCGGATTTGCTGGTGGCGCTGAAGAAAGCGCAACCGCTGTCCGCCCACGAGCTGGGGGCGCAATTTGGCCTGACGGCCAACGCGCTCCGGCGTCACTTGAAGGTGCTCGAAGAAGACGGGCTGGTTCGGTATCAGCGGGAAGTGCGCGGCGTGGGCGCCCCGGTGTTTGTGTATGCGCTCACGGCCGCCGGCGAGGCGCTATTTCCACGCCGCTATGTGTCGGTGCTGACCACCGCGCTCGATACGCTGCGCCGAGAACAGGGGAACGTCGCGGTGTATGCGGTGCTGGACAGCGAGTGGACGCAGTTGGCGGACGAGGCGGCGCCGGTTCTTGAGGCGTTGCCACTCTCGGAGCGGGTCCCGTTGGTGGCGGAGCTGTTGACGGCCAAAGGCTACATGGCTGAAGCGGTTGTCGTAGTGCGGGACGGGGAACCACCGAGTACCACCCTGCGCATTCATAACTGTGCGGTGCGGGAAATCGCGGAGCGCTTTCCGGAAGCGTGCGCGGCGGAAGCAAAGTTCGTGGAGCGACTGCTGGGTGTCCCACTGGTGCGTCATGCGCACCGTCGGGATGGCTGCGGTCGATGTGATTACGGTGTGGTGAACCACCCTTCGGCAGTGCAACAGGAGCCCTCATGAGTTCGACTATCGACGCGCTGGTCAATCGCGAGTATCAGTACGGTTTCTCAACCGACATCGAATCGGAGACGTTGCCCCCCGGTCTCAGTGAAGAGACGGTGCGCTTCATTTCGGGCAAGAAGGAGGAGCCCGAGTGGTTGCTGGAGTGGCGCCTCAAGGCGTTCCGCCGCTGGCTGACCATGAAGGAGCCGCATTGGGGGAACGTGACGTACCCGCCCATCGACTATCAGGCCGCCAGCTACTATTCGGCGCCAACGTCGGTCAAGCCGCTCGGATCGCTCGATGAGGTCGATCCCAAGCTCATCGACATGTACAACAAGCTGGGTATTTCGCTGAGCGAGCAGAAGCGTCTCTCCGGCGTACCTGTAGCCGTGGACGCCGTGATCGACTCCGTGTCGGTCGGCACGACATACAAGGAAGAGCTGTCGAAGTACGGCATTGTGTTCATGTCGTTCGGCGAAGCCGTCCGCGAGCACCCGGAGCTGGTGCGAAAGTATCTGGGCTCTGTGATCCCGTACAGCGATAACTTCTTTGCCGCCCTGAACAGCGCCGTATTCTCCGACGGTTCGTTCTGCTACATCCCAAAGGGCGTGACCTGCCCTATGGATCTGAGCACGTATTTCCGCATCAACGCGGCGGAAACCGGTCAGTTTGAGCGCACGCTGATCGTGGCCGATGAAGGATCGACGGTGAGCTACCTGGAGGGGTGTACTGCGCCCAAGCGTGACATCAATCAGTTGCATGCTGCCGTTGTGGAAATCGTGGCGCTCGACAACGCGACGGTGCGCTACAGCACGGTGCAGAACTGGTACGCCGGCGACGAGAACGGCCTCGGCGGCATCTACAATTTCGTCACCAAGCGTGCGAAGGCGATGACGAACGCGAAGGTGTCGTGGACGCAGGTGGAAACCGGCTCCGCGATCACGTGGAAGTACCCGAGCGTGATCCTGCAGGGTGACAACAGCGTGGGCGAGTTCTACTCGGTGGCCGTGGCCAGCAAGATGCAGCAGGCGGATACGGGCACCAAGATGATCCATATCGGGCGCAACACGAAGTCCAACATCGTTTCGAAGGGGATTTCGGCGATGAAGGGGCAGAACAGCTATCGCGGCAAGGTGCAGATTCTGCCCAAGGCCACGGGCGCCCGCAACTACACGCAGTGCGACTCGATGCTGGTGGGCAATGCCTGCGGTGCGCACACCTTCCCGTCTGTGGAAGTCGGCAACAACAGCGCGATCCTCGAGCACGAAGCGTCCACGTCAAAGATCGGTGAAGACCAGATCTTCTATCTGAAGGCGCGTGGGCTGGACGCCGAGCAGGCCGTGTCGATGATCGTCAGCGGGTTTTGCAAGGAAGTGTTCAAAGAGCTGCCCATGGAGTTCGCGCTCGAAGCGCAGCAGCTGCTGGGGATCACGCTCGAAGGCTCCGTCGGTTAATCGCCGTACCACGTACTCCGCCCTCCTCATCTTCGCTTTTATATCCATGCTGCAAATCAACGACCTTCATGCTGCCATCGACGGCAAGCCGATCCTCAAGGGCATCACACTCACCGTGAACGCTGGTGAAGTGCACGCCGTCATGGGCCCCAACGGCTCCGGCAAGAGCACGCTGGCCCAGGTGCTCGCGGGTCATCCCGCGTACGAGATCACCAGTGGCGAGGTGCTGTACCGTGGCGAGAACCTGCTGGAGATGGATCCCGAGATCCGCGCTCAGCAGGGGGTGTTTCTCGCGTTTCAATATCCCGTGGAGATTCCGGGCGTGACCAACGCATATTTTCTGCGCGCCGCCTACAATCAAATCCGCAAGGCCAAGGGACTGGAAGAAGTCGATCCCATGGAGTTTCTCGATCTCGTGGAAGACAAGCTCAAACTCGTCGACATGGACGCGTCGATGATGAGCCGCTCGGTCAACGCGGGTTTCTCGGGTGGTGAGAAGAAGCGCAACGAGATTCTGCAGATGGCCATTCTGCAGCCCACGCTCGCCGTTCTCGACGAAACCGACTCGGGCCTCGACATCGATGCCCTGCGCATCGTGGCCAACGGTGTGAATGCGCTCAAGCGCCCGGACAACGCGGCGATCGTGGTGACGCACTACCAGCGGCTGCTCAACTACATCGTGCCCGACTTCGTGCATGTGCTCGCGGGCGGTCGCATCGTGAAGTCCGGTGATCGGACGCTGGCGCTGGAGCTCGAGGCCCGCGGATACGACTGGGTGCTGGAGGCCGCGTGAGCGCGACCACCGCACCAGTCGCTCACGCCTCGGTGTTCGCCGACCAGGCGGCCGCCGCCGCGGTCGACGCGTCGGCTCCGTTCGCGGTGCTCCGTCAGGCGGGCGCCGAGGCCTTCGCGCGGCTCGGCTTCCCGACCACGCGGAATGAAGATTGGGCGTACACCAGCGTCTCGACGCTGGCGAACACCACCTTTGTGCCCGCCGGCGAGCGGGAGGCCACCACGCTGGTGAGCACCAGCCTGCTGACTCCCTTTCTGTTCGACGCCGCATGGCCGACGATCGTGTTGCACAACGGCCGCTTCTCGCCTTCGCTCTCGTCGCTGACGTCGCTACCGGAGGGGATCCGGGTGTCGACACTCGCTGACGTGGCCGAACAAAATGCGGAGCTGCTGGCGCGATTCCTTGGGGTGGCCGCTCCGGCCGACCGTGATGGATTCTCCGCCCTGAATGCCGCGTTCGCCGGTGAAGGGGTGTTCGTGCACGTGGCAAAGGAAATGGTCAGCGACGTGCCGGTGCACATTGTGCACGTGACCGATCAGGCGGGCGCCGGTGTGATGTCGCACCCGCGGCATGTGTTGGTGGC
>Ga0105045_10000910_pt1 | contig 23057 bp, 22 predicted proteins | sample MAT02_FD_78089 | JGI IMG/M metagenome (GOLD analysis project Ga0105045, IMG submission 78089) | Freshwater microbial communities from Lake Fryxell liftoff mats and glacier meltwater in Antarctica - MAT-02 (megahit assembly) | ecosystem: Environmental > Aquatic > Freshwater > Ice > Liftoff... | reverse complement strand
TTTTTAGAATTCACGTTCTAGCCTCAGAAAATCTAAGATTCGATAGATCTAAGATTCAATAAACAGGGGGATTGCAGCCGGACAAGGATGTTGTTCTAGAAAATTCGGCCCAGTCATTAGCCCAGTCATTAGCCTAGTCGATCGCCTCGTCAAGGTGCCACTCTAAACCGGCGCATCCATTTTGTGTTCCGTATTCTGTTTGCGCGGGTCTCCGTTAGAAATACCAGTGATGCTCCCTGCCAGATCAACCCAGACAGAGTGAGAGACTAGCTCGATCTGTCACATTTTGGCTTACCCGATTCATTCAAGCCAACCCTGAACATCACAAATCTGGAAATTAATATAGCAGCCTTGATGATAATCATTCTTAAAGATAGTGAAGAGAGGGCTATTTGTTCCCATCCACCCAAGGGGCGCGACCAGAGTTCTGGAAAACCAGAATATTCAGGGGCAGCCTTTACACCTCAATGTCCACTGAATCAATATCCACTGATCAATATTCACTGAATTAATGCCCACTGAGACAAGAGGCTTAACGGCCTCGCATCACACAGCCTTGCAGATAATCCAAAGCGTTGGCGAAAAGGCTGGTGGGGTAGCATCCCATCAGGGAAGGGAGATGTGGTGTAAATTTGAGGGTATCAGTTAGAAATGCTGTGGATAGAAGATTTCTGAGTATTCGGAGTCGGTAGAGTTTTGCAAATTACCTTTTTGGGAACCAGTTCTGGGGTGCCAACACGATCGCGCAATGTGTCGAGTATTGCGCTGCGGTTGCCCCAGCGTGCTGAAACATGGCTGTTTGACTGTGGAGAAGGCACCCAGCATCAGATTTTGCGGAGTGATGTGCGGCTCAGCCAAATTACCCGTATTTTTGTGACCCACATGCACGGCGATCACATTTATGGCTTGATGGGATTGCTAGCAAGTTCTGGCTTGGCAGGCAACCCGAGCCGTGTGGATATCTATGGCCCTCCTAAGTTAAACGATTACTTACGTGCTTGTGGCCGCTATTCGCAAACCCATTTTTCGTACCCGGTGAAGGTGCATACGGTGCAGCCTGGAGTCGTGTTTGAGGATGAGTCTTATACGGTGCAATGTTTGCCTCTCACCCATCGGGTTCCGGCCTTTGGCTATCGGGTGTCTGAAAAAGATAAGCCAGGGCGCTTTGATGTTGAAAAGGCGACCCAGATGGGCATTCCGTCGGGGCCGTTGTTTGGTCAGTTGAAACGCGGTGAGCCGGTGACGTTGCCCAATGGCCGCGTGGTGCTGGGCACAGAATTATGTGGAGAACCCCAGCCGGGGCGCAGCTTTGTCTACTGTACCGATACGATTTACTGCGAGAATGCGGTGGAATTAGCACGGGATGCCGATGTATTGGTGCATGAGGCAACGTTTGCGCACCATGATGCGGAGTTAGCCTATCAGCGGCTGCACTCGACCTCGACGATGGCAGCACAGGTGGCCTTGTCGGCAGGGGTAAAGCAGTTGGTGATGACGCACTTTAGCCCTCGCTATGCCCCTGGCAATGCCATTGTGTTAGATGATTTGCTAACCGAGGCTCGGGCTATTTTTCCCAATACTGTGATGGCACGGGACTTCTATATCCACGAGATCCCGCGTCGTTCTTTGGCAGGGGAGATGGCGATCGCCTAACATCCCATCCCAGCATCCAAGCCCCATCATCCAAGCAATGACTCTGTTCTTATTGAAACTCTGTTCTTGTTGAAACTCCACCTAGGTAAGCCTGTTTGCCACGCCTAGGCCGGAAGATAGGCTAAATCCACACCAGTTGCTTACCGATTTGCAGCGGCTGAGACGCTTTCCTGGGTTACTAATATCTTGCCAACATAAGAATGGGAGAACCCATCTCCCTCCGATGTTACAGCCAGAGTGAAAGAGTATAATGGCTGTCTATTTGCTAGGTTTGACCTTCTTTTTCTTCAATTTTTTCTTCAATTTTTTGCATCTTCTCGGCTGCAGCCCTCTTTTTCCCTCAGTACATTCGGTAAATCATGATTGCCCCCACCGATCTTCTGTGGGCGCTGATTGGGTTGATCCTCACCATCGGCGGCACCTTTCTCGAAGCGTCTATCACTAATCCCCCTTGGGCGTGGGCTCAAAGTGGTCTCCATCCCCATGCCCTAGGGGTGACCTACCAAGTGGGGGCTGTGTTGTTAGTGGGATGCTTGGGGGGCAAAAATGCCGCAGCAATTTCCCAGATGGCTTACTTGTTGCTGGGGCTGTTATGGCTCAATATTTTTTCCCAAGGGGGTGGCTTAGATTATGTCTATCGTCCGGGGTTTGGCTATTTGCTAGGGTTTGTGCCTGGTGCTTGGGTCTGTGGCAATTTGGCCTTTCGGGTGCCCGTGCGGCTAGAGTCTCTGGCGTTTAGTGGGGGGTGCGGGTTGCTGGTGATTCATGGGGTGGGGATGGGGTATTTGGCGATCGCCCATTCGGCTCAATGGTTGCGCCCTCCTCTAGCGTCATTACCCGAAATGATTTTCACCTACTCGCTCCAACCCTTACCAGGCCAATTAGTTATCCTCTGTGCCGTGACCGTCATTTCCTTCGTGGTACGGAATCTCCTGTTTTACTAATCTCCTATTTTGCGAATCTCGCGCTCAACTAGGGTGGGATCGCCAAGATTCTGGTTTACTAGAAAAGGTAGAAAAGACGATGTCATCCCTCCTTTTTCTCTATTTTTTAGGTAATGAAGACAGGAGCGGTTGACCCAATCGACTGATCTGCCTAGCCTCGGCGGTAGTCCTTCTTGGCCGGGTTCACCAGACCCACATCCAATCATCGATCGACCCACACAGGTGGATCAGATGGATCACAAGCGGTGTGATCGGCTCTCGACGATGGTTTTCTCCAATCCATTTCTCCTTTAATTTTTATGCGCTGGAAAAACCCGTTGTTCTGGGTTGCAGCCCTCATCGGCCTCTTGGCAGACCAGATCACTAAGTGGCTGATTGTCCAAACATTTGAGCTAGAAGAAACATTACCCCTCTGGAATGGGGTATTTCACTTCACCTATGTCACCAACCCCGGTGCTGCGTTTAGCTTATTTAGTGAGAGCGGCGAGTGGTTGCGGTGGTTGTCCTTGGTGGTGAGTTTGGGGCTAGTGGCGATCGCCCTTTTGGGGCCACAGCTTCAACCTTGGGAGCAAGCAGGCTATGGCTGCATCTTGGCCGGAGCCTTGGGCAATGGCATCGATCGCTTCCTCGCCGGAGAAGTGGTAGATTTCTTAGATTTTCGATTGATTCGCTTTCCCATTTTTAATCTGGCCGATGTCTTTATTAATATTGGGATTCTTTGTCTGCTAATTGCTATTTTTGTGACGCCCAACCCCAACGGCTCATCCAACGGAACTGGAAGAAAGCCTTAAGCTTCCATGGCCGCTTCATGGGATACTATCTCTGTATAGTTTTTTATCGTCCACTCAGAAAGACCCTTGCACAGCAATGACTACTGAGGCTATTGATCAGCCAGCATTAGATCGGTTTGAATGTGCTTCCTGTGGCTATATTTATGAACCCACAAAGGGCGACAGCCTCAGCGAAATCGATGCTGACACTGGCTTTGAGGAATTGCCAGAGGCTTGGCGCTGCCCAGTCTGCGGTGCCCGTAAGAGTCGATTTAGCAATATTGGCCCCCTTGGCAACCCCTCCGGATTCAAAGAAAACTTGAGCTATGGCTTTGGCTTTAATGCCATGCCTCCTGGGCGCAAAAACCTCGTTATCTTTATGGCCTTAGGCTTGGGTGTCTTGTTTTTTCTGAGTCTCTACGGTCTGCGGTAGGGTGTTTTTGTTGGCGCTCTTGGGCTGGCACGCTATTTTGAGTGATTTGTATTCAAACTCAACCCTTTGCACTTAATCGGTTTGAAATTTCTCCAATAACCCATGCACGGAACCATCAGAAAACTAATGCAGGTCGTGGTCTTGGCTGTTGCCCTCATATTTACGAGTGGCTGTAACCGAGCGTATTTGCCAGATGTCAGCATTAACTATTGGCAACCTGTCACCTTACCCACCGAAGTCACTCTTTCGGATGTCGCATTTACAGGCGACCCCCAACATGGCTGGATTGTCGGCAAAGACTCTACCCTCCTAGAAACCCGTGATGGTGGTGACTCTTGGGAACTGCGACAGCTCAATTTTGAGGATGATCAAGCTTATACCTTCCGCTCTGTCAGTTTTGTAGACGATGAAGGCTGGGTTGTTGGGCAGCCCAGCATTTTGCTACACACCACCGATGGCGGAACGTCTTGGTCGCAAATTCCTTTAAGTGAACAGTTGCCGGGTCAACCCAACACTATTTTGGCTCTTAGCCAAAAAACCGCTGAAATGACCACGGATGTTGGGGCAATTTACCAAACCAGCGACTCAGGCCGGAATTGGAAAGCCATGGTGCAGGAGGCAGTCGGGGTGCTGCGCAACATTGCGCGATCGCCCGACGGCGGCTACGTTGCCGTGTCAGCCCGAGGGAACTTCTACTCTACTTGGGATCCTGGGCAAAGTGCATGGGTGCAGCATAACCGCAACAGCTCTCGACGCCTACAGAACATGGGTTATAACCCCAATGGCAACCTGTGGCTTTTAGCTCGTGGGGGCACCGTCCAGTTCTCAGAGAACGGGATCGAAGAGTGGTCAGACCAAATTGCTCCTGAATTTTCGACGAGTTGGGGGCTACTAGACTTGGCCTACCGGACGCCTGACGAAGTTTGGATCACTGGGGGCAGTGGCAATCTTTTGGTGAGCGAAGATGGTGGCCAAAACTGGCTCAAAGATCGCGCTGTCGAGAATATTCCGTCTAACCTCTACCGCATTATTTTCTTGTCTCCTGACCAAGGATTCATTCTGGGGCAAGGAGGGACGTTGTTACACTACAGCAAGAAACCGTCTGAGGCCGCGTAGGACTCCCCTCAGGCAACTGAGGCAAACCGAAGGCTGTATCTGGAGGCTGTAAAACTTTGTTTATGAAGGCGATCCCCAAAGGCTGACAGCGATCGCCAAGGTTTTACAAAACCCTTCCTAGGTGGGGTTTCTGGGAGGTTTGGGTAAATCTTTGATTTGACTTGTTTCAGCCTCCCTAACTCCCTTATCATAGGAATTAATGATTGACCACGATTGTACTTTGGAGGCATCTGAATGGCCGGTTCAACTGGGGAAAGACCGTTCACAGACATTGTTACTAGCATCCGCTACTGGGTAATCCATAGCATCACCATTCCTGCCCTGTTCATCGCAGGCTGGTTGTTTGTAAGCACAGGGCTAGCCTACGATGCGTTTGGCACCCCTCGCCCCAACGGGTATTACACCCAAGAGCGTCAAGAACTTCCCATTGTTCAAGATCGTTCAACGGCGAAGCAACAGATTGATGACTTTTTGAAATAGTAAAAGCTTGAAATAGCAAAAACGAGACGCAACTATGACCGGCAACTCTCCCAATCAACCCGTTTCTTATCCCATCTTTACGGTTCGCTGGCTAGCTGTTCATACACTGGCTGTCCCCACGATCTTTTTCTTGGGAGCGATCGCCTCTATGCAATTTATTCAGCGTTAGGAGACACCATGCCAGAACGCAGTTCCAATCCCAATAAGCAACCCGTAGAGTTAAACCGTACCTCCCTCTACCTGGGTCTGCTCCTCATTTTTGTGGTAGGGCTTCTCTTCTCTAGTTACTTCTTCAACTAGAACAGAGGTAAACCCTTTTGAGATGAGCGTTAGGCTTGTCTTTCATTGCTTTTAATTTCTACTCTGCCAATATCGGCAGGCTTTCTAGATTTTCCTTGTTGTGTTTGATCCGTTTTAGGAGATTAAAGCTCATGATGTCCGGTGGCAAAATTCCCCTCTGGGTTGTCGGGACAATTGCAGGGCTCGGTGCAATCGGCATCGTGGCACTCTTTTTCTACGGAGCCTATGCTGGTTTAGGTTCCTCGATCTAACATCTAGACAGACGCCTTGGCTCAAGTCTAAACGGATGCTCTGGGGTCGTTAAGCCCAGATAAGGCCAAATCCGTAAAATGTTTGAATCTATAGCAGTAGGAGGTCACCGAATTATGTGGCCTCCTTTTTGTTGGGCTTTGGCTATGTGTCTTCTATCGCTTGACCTGTATCCACTGCATCCTATCAATCACATCAATGGTTGCGTCCTAAAGGGGCACTCTGGCCAGACAAATATCAGACTAAAGATCAGACTAAAGATCAGACTAAAGATCAGACAGAGAGTAGACACTCCCAAAAAGAATCACAGGTACGCTGGTAGATTGTACTCATCTGGCCTAATAATCAAGATTTAGAAACTGTAATAGTATGGCGAGTGCTGGCGATCGCCCCTACCTCCAGCTCAGAAGGGCGATCGCTGGCCGTTTTAGATATGGCTGCTGGGTCATTGTGCCTCAGTCTCGAATGCCTCTCATAGGTAGAAAAATTAGCTTCTGGACGGAGAAATTTGAATGCAACTGAAAAGATGACAGGTTTGGCACTGTGGGCTACCCTATGACGGTTAACCTTGTATCGTTAAGTTTCAACAATACCGAGTGCTATTAATAAAATGCCGTTAATAACCAGTGATAAAAGGAATAAATCAATCACTATGAAACTTTCTCTGAGTCGATCTGCAAGTCGTGGGTTGATACTGGCTAGACGAACTTTATGGTTGACACTCTGGTTTTTGATTATTCCTATCAGCTTATATAGTCTCTGGTTAGACCGAGGCCAATCTCTGGCTCCGTTGCAAACGGCGTTGATGGCGATCGCCATCATCGGTCTGATTGTTGTCAATCTAGAAACTGTGGCAGTCTGGTATGGGCGACGGCAAGCAAACACCCATACCAGAGGGTTTTTACAGCATTGGTTCTCGCGGGCAGAGTTGCTTCCACCAGGGGTATCGGTGACCCATGTTCCCGCTGACGAATTACCGTTTGTCTCCGTCATTGTGGCGGCCTACTTGCCCAATGAGCAAGACATTATTGTAGAGACGTTAGAACATTGGCTGATGCAAGTCGAAGCCCCCACCGCAGGATGGGAAGTGATTTTGGCTTACAACACGCCGACCCGCCTCCCGGTCGAAGCGCAGTTACAGCAATTGGCTCAACGCTTCCCGGCCTTAGTGCTGTTGCCCGTCGCCCACAGCACCTCTAAAGCCGAAAATTTGAATGTGGCACTCCAGCGGGTGCAAGGGACGATGACCTGTATTTTTGATGCCGATCATCGTCCGGCGAGAGATTGCCTAATGCGGGCTTGGGCGTGGCTGAGATACGGCGATTATGATGGGGTGCAGGGGCGCAATGCGATTCGCAATGCCCAAGATAATTGGTTAACTCGGATTATTGCCGTAGAGTTTGAGTGTATCTATGGGGTGAGCCATTATGGGCGATCGCTCTTAGCAGATACAGCTTTGTTTGGGGGTTCGAATGGATATTGGAATACCGCCGCGATACGGGCCGTTGGGTTTCATCCAGCCCGCTTAACCGAAGATATTGATGCAACGCTGCGAGCCCTACTCCAGGGCTATCGCATCGTCCATGACCCCAACATTACCACCACCGAATTAGCCCCGGTTACCCTCCGGTCTCTATGGCTGCAACGTCAGCGTTGGAGTCAAGGTTGGATGGAAGTCTCTGGGAAATATTGGTGCGGTGTCGTGCGATCGCCCCATTTAGACCAGTTCCAAAAAACCTGTTGGCTGATCATGCTGCTCTACAGCCTGTATTTCCATACCCTCATTTGGCAAGCCATTCCCATTTCCCTCAGCTTTGCCCTCGTCGATCCAGGTCGTGACCTCGGCTTAGAAACCTGGAATTTTGTCTTGATGGGGGTATTAATTCTCAGCATGGTCGTACAGGTGATTGTGGCAATCCGTCCGCGATCTCCCGGAACTCCACTCTCTTGGGGCGATGGAGCTACCTTTTGCCTCCTATCTCCTCTATATTTTTGGTTTAAGAGCGCGATCGCCCTCGTTGCTTTTTACAATCACCTCTGCGGCAGTCGCACCTGGCATGTAACCCAGCGTACTCGCGTCAAATCTAAACCCTGGGCTGTCGGTTCTCGCTCTTAAGTCCTACTAAAATCAATGGCGATGATCGATGATCGATAGCGATTCAACACCATAATCCAACACCACAACAGTCTGGCAAAACTACGAATTTCAGGCAGATGCATGAACCTAGAACCGACTGCAGCACGGTTCTAGGGTTTTATCTGGCTGTAAAATTAGCTGAAGAGAAATATAGCGGTAGCCCTGATCAATAGGAAATGGATCTGTCATTCTCGTGATGCCGGAATGTCCTAAGCTTCATGGCGATGGCTACAGCAAGAAACAAGAGACCAGCCTGCCCTTCAAAAAATAATGCCAGAACATTCAACTGAGATCAATGCTGGTAGCGTGAGGTTGAGTAGAGGCTAGGCCACAAACTCAAGGAAGGCTAAGTCTTAGGTCAGAATCAGTTCTTTTGACAGAAGAAATAGTGAGGTTTCCCTAATTCATTCCCTCAGATTCTTAGGCTGATGGGTATCAATTTGCTGTTCTAACGCTGTGGAAGTAATCGGTAGAACCAACCGCTAGAATCAAGTAATCGATTGGCAACTCAGACAGATCAGATGACTAACCCTAATTCTATGAATTGTCCTGATAGCGCCGATAGCGACTGGGCAGATCATGACTAGATGCTTCCTGCCCCAGCTAAAAGCTATGATGATCTAAGAGCTGAATGATCTAGAAGCTGTAATGATCTAAAAGCTATGATGATCTAAAAGCTATGATGAGTGATAAGAGCATTGTGGTCATAAGAATCAAGACAAGTATCTTATAAAGATTTATGTGTGGTTAGTTTAAGGTCGCGTGAACCCAAGGATCGATTATTTTTTAAACCCTTAGTGAAGTCGCATCTTGCCCCCACCCCATTCTCCCGCCTTTGCTGCCAGTTGTAATGCGTAATTTGTCCTATGACTTTTTGGTTCATCCTATTAGGAATTCTAGGTTTCTTTACCTACGTCACGCTGCAACAGAGAGTAGCTAAAATTACTCGCACCCCAGTTTGGCTATTGTGGCTAGTCATGATGACGCCTGCCCTAATTTGGACGGGGTGGATTTTAGTTAATGGTGAAGAAAGCCAAATTCCACTGCTGTTATTATTGGGGCCTTTTTTCATCTGCCCAGTCCTTTACTGGGGGTTGATTCAGTGGGGGCGTCCGGCTATCCCTAGCACCCATGAAACGGCAGCAGCAGATGCCCCAGAAGCCTCCTCTATTCTGGCAAAGGATGATCCTAAAACCGTTCTTAAACCCATTAACCGTGAGGAGGAAGTTACCTTACAAACTTGCTTCCCTTGGTCTATCTTCTACTTGCAGAATGTGGAATATCGCCCCCAGGCATTGATTTGTCGAGGGCAACTGCGGTCGTCTCCAGAGGTCGCCTATCAAACCATTCGCGAAAATGTAGAATCTCATTTTGGCGATCGCTTTTTGGTGATTTTTCAGGAAGGATTAAATGGTAAGCCCTTCTTTGCCTTAGTGCCCAACGCCCAAGCGCAAACCCCAAAACAAAGCCACCCAGGCATAGGCAACATTCCCTTGGCCGTGGGTTTGCTACTCCTGACGGTGGTCACAACCACCCTAGCTGGGATTACGCTCACAGGCATTGACCCTGCAGAATTACCCCAAGACCTGTCGATAGTAGCCTTGGGCTTGCCCTATGGGTTAGGGCTCATGCTAATTTTAGGAATTCATGAAGCTGCCCATTATCTGGCTGCCCGCCGCTACAAAATCCGGGCAACTCTACCTTATTTCATTCCTGTTCTGCCGCTTCCCATCTTTCCCTTTGGTACCTTTGGGGCCTTTATTCAGATGCGATCGCCCATCCCCAATCGCAAAGCCTTGTTTGATGTGGGGATCTCTGGTCCCCTGGCTGGTTTTCTAGCAACATTGCCGGTGTTGGCGTGGGGGTTTTCCCAGTCCACCCTAGTAAGCCGCACGGATCTGTCGAGTATTCTCAATTTTGATTCGTTTGACCCCCAAGCCTCTCTGCTATTGGCGATCCTCAGTCGATTGGTAATCGGCAATCAGCTGACTCTGGATCAGGCGCTTGACTTGCATCCTGTGGCGATCGCAGGCTGCATTGGCATCGTCATTACGGCACTTAACTTGATGCCCGTGGGGCAGTTAGATGGGGGGCATATTGTTCATGCCATGTTTGGCCAACGGATGGGTGCGGCTATTGGTCAAGTGGCGCGAATTCTCGTGCTAGTGTTGTCTTTCGTGCGCCAGGAATATTTACTGTGGGCTATCCTCCTGCTATTTATTCCTGCCATGGATGAACCTGCCCTCAATGATGTTAGCGAGTTAGATAATCGCCGAGATCTCTTAGGCTTGGTTACGTTAGCGTTATTGGTGCTCATTATTTTGCCACCACCGCCGCTACTCTCTCGATTTTTGTTCTAAACTCTCTAAATAAAATCCTAAAGCTTCATTCTTACGAAGTGTCGTTGCGGATGAAGTGTCATTGCGGATGAAGTGCTGTTGTCACTCAAAGGTTGCCTTATCCAGAAAGAATTCAGTCTTAAGTTTGAGGCTTTATTCAGGCATGGGTGACGGCAGGATATCTATTCTCAAGGGTTGATTGATCTCTCCCCGCCTTGATTGACCACTTGATTGATCTGATTTTGATTGATCTGATTTTGATCCGGTGGACGCTTGCCCCTATGGGCTTTGGCCTTCTTTTATGAAGACAAGAACCCTCATAGAACCCTGAGTGTATCTAGTTTAGTTTTTACCCACCATAGACCTATTAATCGATCTGTAAGAGGTGCTCCAGCGATGAGCCAAGATGTTAGACAATGGCTAGGCGAGATCAAACATCTCCAACAACAATTGGATGTCGCCCATCAAGAACGGGAGGAGGCATACGCTAGTGCTGCCAACTGGCGCAATTTATATGAAACAGAAGCCAAACAGCGCCGCACGGATACCGCGATCGCCCAAGAAGTGATCGAAGACCTGCAAGATGCCCTCGCGCAGCAACAGCAAGTTCTGGCGCTGCCAGCAATCACGGGAGACGTGCCAGAGGCCATTCAGCAACAGGTGGATGGAGTCCAAACCCTGGAAGAGTTGCGGCAGTTACTCCAGCAGGCATTGGTGGCGTGCGATCGCCTCACCAAAAACCTTGAGGCCGAGCAACTGCGCCATGCCCAAACTCGCCAAGAGCTAACCGCTGCCCTAGGCGATACCATCGATCAGCTAACCCGCGAACGATCGGCGCGTGTGGTGCCGAGTCAGACCCATACGCCGCCGCCGTCGGTCACGGTTTCTCAGGTAGAGATACCTCCCGCTAGAACCCCATCGCTCGAGCTACCGCCGCTAGATCAGGCTCAATGTCGGCTTTGACTTGGTTTTCGCAATGTTTGATGGCGGTTTCTGGGTCTTTGAGGCCATTGCCCGTCAAGACGCACACGACCCTTGCACCTTCTGGCACTTGGTCTTTCACCTTGAGCAAACCGGCCACGGAAGCCGCACTCGCAGGTTCACAGAAAATCCCTTCTTCTTTGGCAAGCAATCGATAGGCGGCCAAAATTTCGTCATCAGTGACAGCATTGAATTGGCCTCGACTGGCTTCTTGAGCCGCGATCGCCTTATCCCAACTGGCAGGGTTGCCAATGCGGATAGCCGTTGCCAGAGTCTCAGGATGAGTCACCGGAGACCCATAGACCAAGGGAGCCGCCCCTGCCGCCTGAAAGCCCATCATGCGGGGCAATTGCTGGCAGCGCCCAACTTGGTGATATTGACAAAACCCCATCCAGTAGGCGCTGATGTTACCGGCGTTGCCGACCGGGATGCAAAGCCAATCAGGGGCATCCCCAAGGGCATCTACAATTTCGAAGGCTCCGGTCTTTTGCCCTTCGAGGCGATAGGGGTTGACGGAGTTGACCAGCGTTACGGGGTAATGCTCGGCAGTGTTGCGCACAATATTCAAAGCTTCGTCGAAGTTGCCCTTGATGGCTAACACCTCGGCTCCATAGAGCAAAGCCTGAGCCAATTTGCCCAAGGCCACATAGCCATCGGGAATCACCACAAAGGCGCGCATTCCCCCTCGGCGGGCGTAGGCTGCCGCTGAGGCTGAGGTGTTGCCCGTACTGGCACAAATTACCGCTTCGGCTCCAGCCTCTTTGGCCTTAGAGATGGCCATGGTCATGCCTCGGTCTTTAAAGCTCCCCGTGGGGTTAAGACCGTCAAACTTAATGAACACTTCGACGGATTTGCCAATTTGAGCGGCAATCGCCGGAGCTGGAATCAGAGGCGTGTTGCCCTCGTGGAGGGTGATAACAGGGGTTTTATCGGTTACAGGCAAATAGGGGCGATAGGCCTCGATCAACCCTCGCCAGCCCACCATGGGGCGACTAGGGGCGATCGCAGCATCAGTTAGAGGCTTCCCGTTAGTGGGGTTCTGGAAAATGGCAGTCACGATACTCCGTCCAACACGCTCAAAGAATGAACCAGTCTGCTTTTCGCTTCGGCGACCCATCGACCCAGAAATCCTACCTTGGCAGCACGGTTGCCGGAGGTTTCTCTCACCAAGGGCATTACAAAGGCATTGAGGGGCTACCGAATATCGAATAAAGTAACACGGTTAATCTCCAGTCTAGCTTGAGTACAGCCGCGCTCCATCAACTCGCAATCAAGCGATAACGAGCCTGTCCAAAAACAGGCTCGGGTTAGCCCTGACGATCATTTCTCCCGTGTCGATCGCTAACGAGAGCCGCAGCCATGATCAGCAGCCATGCTCAATAGAGACTGTCTCTATCATTCGCGCGTAGGTGGGAATCTGTCTTCAGGGGCGTGGGATCAATGGATTCTTGCGAAAACGGGAATGATGCCCGAATGTTCTAAGCTTGGCTATGCTATTGTGGCTAACGGTGTTTCCATTTCGCACGGGTTTACTGTTGCGTAGACCTACCAATTGTGAAACTGCCACAGCCCCAAAGATCCCTTCGCCACATTCGTTACAATCAGAGCTAGCTCATGATATACAATACCCTTCATGGCGTGAGTGAGTAGAAATGACTAGTCAAACATTGGTTTCAAGTGCTTCATCAACCGCAACAGTAGAGCCTCATCAGGGCGATCACACAATGGTATCTAACGTGGCTGTCCTTCCGACCATCTCTATTGTTGAGAGACTTCCCTACAACAAAACTCAACAGGTTGAGCTGCTGCATCTACAAGCGGAGGCAGAGGCTCTGTTGCAACAGGTTCAAATTCTAAAACAGCAAAAACACCTCAGTCTTGATGAATAGGGTTTAAAGGGTTTGAGACTAGCGGCAGGGGCGATCGCCCTACCCTTCAGCATCTTTGAATTTTCATAGAATACGATTCAAAGAACACGATTCAAGCATCGAGCGAGTCCTGCCCAGTTCACCATTACCTATAATTTCAATCTTCAGCATCAGCCTAAAACCAAAAAAAGAGAGGCAGACTAAGTCTGCCTCTCTTTTTTTGCCAAATGCCCTGTGTGTGACACCCAGGAAAATATAATTGTGCCCTAAACAACAGAGGTATTCAGAGCAGTCTTTCTATCCCTAAAGCTTTTGACAACTCAGGGATACTCAAGTCAGGAATACTCAAACTATCTAAAACAACGAGCATGAAGGGATTCGAACCCCCGACCCTCAGAACCGGAATCTGATGCTCTATCCACTGAGCTACATGCCCTTTCGGCCTAAGCCAGTATAACACTTAAATTTGCTGCCTAGGGTCATTCTTCCCAAGGCCCGCAAAAGACCTAGCTCTTTTTTGGCTGAAGGAGGGTTGGCGGCACCTAGAGGCAATCCAAAACGCCATCCAGTATGCTGGGAGAGTTGATTTCTTCAGGTGACGGAGTTTGGGAGCGATGACCGTTAAGTTGCTGTTTGTGTGTCTTGGAAATATCTGTCGATCGCCCTCGGCAGAAAACATTATGAACTTGCTGATTCGGCAAGCAGGGCTAGAAGCGGCCATCACCTGTGATTCGGCGGGGATGGGAGATTGGCACGTGGGAAACCCGCCCGATCGCCGCATGGCAGCAGCGGCTCTGCGTAAGCTTGACCTAGAATTAAAAGGAGCGGCTCGGCAGTTTCAAGCCTCAGATTTTGAAACGTTTGATCTCATTTTGGCGATGGATCGTGACAATTACCGTGACATCCTCCAGCTTGACTCTGAGAATCAGTATCGCCACAAGGTCAAGCTGATGTGTAGTTATTGCCGCCAATATACCGAAAATGAAGTGCCCGATCCTTATTACGGGGGGCCGGATGGGTTTGACTATGTATTAGATCTGCTGATGGATGCCTGCTCAGGCTTGCTCGACGAGATCCAACAGACCCAACTGGCTTAAGCTGCCTACAACCAAACCAAGCCTATGGAGTTGTAGCAAACTGAAGGGATTTCCGGTGCTCATTCCGACCGGCAACGGACTCCTAATCGCTATTGAGCCTCAGGCCAACCATTGAGGTACTGGCCTGACTGCCCATTTTGCTATTCCACGAGATGATGATTCATGGCAAATCGAACGAGTTCGGCTCGGTTGCTGGTTTCGGTTTTGCGGAACAGGTTGCTGACGTGCTTTTCGATGGTGCGGGGGCTGAGGTGGAGGCGATCGCCAATTTGTGCATTCGATAGCCCATTCGAGAGTAACCTCAGAACCCCCTGCTCGCGGGAGGTGAGGTGAAGGGCGATCGCCACAGCCATATTGCGTGACTCGTGGTTTGTCACATTGCTTGGGCTACCACCCTCCTCAAACTGTTCGGGAGAGGTTTGCTGAGAGCGCATTCGCCACTCTGCTTCGATGAGGTGCGATCGCTCCAACAAATTTCGAATGACTGCGCCTAACTCTTTCAAGTCAAAAGGCTTTGGCAAATAGACGTCGCAGCCCAATTCATAGCCTCGAATGCGCGACTCCGTTTCGTGATGGGCCGTCAAAAAAACCACAGGCAATAGCCGCAACTCTGGCTTTTGGCGCACCCGCCGCACTAACTCAAACCCATCCACGCGCGGCATCGCAATATCTGTGATTAACAGATGAGGGCGATACTGCTCCACCATGGCGATGGCCTGTTGCCCATCTTCTGCCATTAACGACAAGTAACCCGCCAACTCTAGATAATCACTAATCGAGAGCCGCGTGCCCAAATCATCATCCACCACCAAGACGGTTAAAGGCATCCTTGCTCATATCCCAGAAAAACCGCGCTTCTCCACATTATTGCAAGATCCGATGAAAAATCCATCCAAATCCAAATCCAATGGGAATCTTTAGAGCCATTCTTGCAAAAGATACTCCCTCAATTAAAGATCCTGACGCTAGAAACGTCGATATAGCAGCAGATATAGCAATAGTCACAAAATTTAGGACAAATCAGCGTCATTCCTGTGAAAACGCGAATCCATGGGTTGCACGACTCTCAAGATGGACTCCCGCCTGCGCGAGAATGACAGATAACAGATAAATGTCCTATGGATCATGGCTACGGCTACAGTTAGAAACCCAGATAGTTAGAAACCCAGACCGTTGAAACCTAGACGGCCTATAGTCGATACAATGGGCAAACCATCCAACAAAAATTAGCAAAATACGCAAGAAACACTTGCATAACACTGTGGAAGACCAAGCCGATTGGTAAGATAAGCGTAACATTCACATTACGTTTTGTAATGGATTTGTTATGGAGTAATGTGGACAGAACGAAGGTGGATGGACAAGCGGTCGGTTTTGGGTCAGCAGCTTAGCCCTAAAGACTGATTTGACAAGAGCCTCAGCCTCATCATTGTGGAGTAGGAGTGTGACAGGCGTGCAGAATATGGCGGACAACCCCCTTCCCAACTATCCCCAGCGATCGCAGCCTGTACCCATCCGCGTTGGCGTGATTGGTGTGGGCAATATGGGGCAGCACCATGCGCGGGTTTTGAGTCTACTCAAAGACGTTGAGCTAGTTGGCATTGCTGACATCAATCTAGAACGCGGTTTAGACACCGCAAGCAAGTATCGGGTTCGTTTTTTTGAGGATTACCACGACTTACTCGACCGCGTTGATGCCGTCTGTGTGGCCGTTCCTACCCGCCTACACCACAACGTGGGTATGACCTGTATGCAAGCGGGGGTGCATGTGCTCCTCGAAAAGCCCCTTGCCGCCAGCATCGCCGAAGCCGAGTCATTGGTCAATGTAGCCGCCGAAACCAATTGTATTTTGCAAGTGGGGCACATTGAGCGCTTTAACCCGGCTTTCCAAGAACTGTTTAAGGTTCTCAAAACCGAGAAGATCTTGGCTCTAGAAGCCCACCGCATGAGTCCCTACTCCAACCGAGCCAATGATGTATCGGTGGTGTTGGATTTGATGATTCATGACATTGATTTGCTATTGGAACTAGCCGGCTCTCCGGTGGTGAAATTGACAGCAGCCGGGAGCCGAGCGGCAGGCTCCGATCAGCTCGACTATGTGACAGCGCATTTAGGATTTGCCAATGGGATTGTGGCCACCCTCACCGCGAGTAAAGTGACCCATCGCAAAATTCGCAACATTGCAGCCCATTGCCAAAACTCTCTCACCGAGGCTGATTTTCTCAACAATGAAATCTTGATCCACCGTCAAACCACCGCTAACTGTCTGACCGATTATGGCCAAGTGCTCTATCGTCAAGATGGCTTAATCGAAAAGGTTTATACGAGCAATATTGAGCCGTTGCACGCTGAATTAGAACATTTTGTCCATTGTGTCCGGGGGGGCAACCAGCCCTCTGTAGGAGGTGAACAGGCGCTAAAGGCGTTGCGGCTAGCCAGCCTGATTGAGCAAATGGCATTGGATGGCAAGCAGTGGTGTGAACAAGATGCGGCGCTGTTAACCGATTTATCTACGGTCATGGTGGGCTAGTCAACTGCGTTAAAGGCTGAAGTGCTTTGCATCCTTGGCCTTTGCATCCTTGGCCTTTGAATCTTTGGGAGAAGTCTAAGAATCTGCGCTTAGAATAGGGCTTAGTCAAGGCTCGATTGGGTGCTTGGCTTTAACAGTGCTGGATGTAGCTTTCATCAGTATCCATTGTCGATCTTGACCGCTTTTACCTACAGGGTTGAGATGCTATCAATATCCTACCCAGGGCGCAGCGGAGGGGCGACACCTGATGAGACGGCCTTGATTTGCAGATTTTTCGTGGCTTCTTGGTATGCCGAGATCGAAACGGCGATCGCCCAAACCCATTTCACCACCGCCCGCCTCACCTGTGGTCAAGGTGAATGTGTTTGTGCAGCCCAAAAAACGGCGATCGCCCACTCCTTCTCCCTCCGAGCCGCAATTTACTCCCGCAGAAGCGGCACCACCCCGCCATCGGGTGAATGTCTTCGTTGCACCACACCAAGGGCGATCGCCCCATCCCCATCACGACTTAGATGACGGCTTAGACGACGACTGGGAAACACCACCCCATGCAGCCGTGGGAGGTGAAACATCTGGCGGCGTTCAGTTATGGGTATCGCCTAGCCTGACGCCGCCCCGTCATCCGTGGTTAGGGTCAGTCGTCACAACCATGGTGTGGCTGGTTATGACGACTGGGGTTGTATTAGGCAGTTGGGTGGCGTTGCAATTAGTGGTGAACCCCGGCTCAGTCCGCTGGCTCAGTTGGATCTTTCCTGAGTGGAGTCGAGAGGCCGATTTACACGACCAAGATGCTCCTAAACCGTTGGCAGAATTGCGGGCGATCGCCCAAGCCGAAGGGCATCGCCTAGGCCAGCCCATCCCGATCCTATCGAATGGAAGGGCTAGGAACCAGGCTACGCTCTTGATCCCTGTGTTGAACCGCGACGAGGAGTTAATAGAATTACGGGTCTATCTCCCGGAGCCAGGGCGGCGAGAACCCCATTATCGGTTGGGCGATCGCCTTTCTACCTTAGGCCCTGATGAGTTTTATGTAACGGCTCCGTTGGTGCGGGTGACCACCTTGGGGCCTGGGTCATCCCGGAGGCTACCGCTAGACCAGGTCGAGGTCTTGAATCCTCAGCCCCCAGGGGCGGGGTTGTGGCTTTTGCTCAGTGGCACCCATCGCCTAGGGCGCGATCGCATTCAGTTTGGCTACATTGCTCACTACGACCCGCGCCGTCAACAAGTGCGCTTGGTCATGCCCTGGACTAGCCCCGCCGGAGAACGCCCCCAGTGGAGTGCCATCCTCGCAGATGCTACCCCAGAGCTAGTCATCAACCAAAGTATTGGGCTAGAGCCAAGCTACCTTGTTTACCACCTGCAAAACCTAGATTCTGCCACCGAATTGGCTCAGCTCGTGCCGGTTTCGCTTCAACAAAATGCGTTGTCCAACGCTTCCTATGCCAGTGCCTTGCTTCTGGCACAGCAGGGGCTGTGGTCACCCGCCCTAGAGATTCTAGAAACGGTGCAACAGCGCTTAGGAGATGATTGGCCCAGCGAGGCTCAAAACCAACTAGCGGTGATTAGGCTCCATGCCGAGGTCACCCGCCGCCAAGCCGAGCAAGACTGGGCCAACCCCAGCCAGCAGGTGATTGCCCAGGTCATTGATGGTCGCTGGGAGCTTGCTTGGGAGTCGCTTTCGCAAGCCCTCGTGCGCGATCGCAGTACCCTTCAACTGCTCCGAAGTGACGACAACCGACTCTGGCGACGGGTCGAGGCTGGGGCACGGGTTAGCCCCCAGCGCGAGGCTATCCAAAACTGGGCGGTGTTGCGACAGTATGTGCGCCAAGGGCGGCCAGCGGCGATCGCTTGGCTAGAGGCACATAACCAAGCCCAAGGAGGGTCGGCAACCCTCAATGCCCGCAGTCGGCAGATTTTGCAAGCCGCTGACACCATTATGCTAACTGAGGCCGATGGGCAACCTTCGACCGGGCACTTTTACGGGATTGCCACAGCCCTCAGCCAGATCGATGCCAATGCCTGGCAGCAACCCAATGGCTCACCTCCTAGTCTGCCCCCAGATCACACCTGGTACCGCATTCAGGTTGAGCAGGCCGAGGCCGGAGACACCTGGCAAGCCGCCCCCTTCTCAGAACTGCTTACCCCTTCCACCACACCCCGTTACCTATGGTCACAATTGGGGCTGGGGCGAGAGGCCTCGTTACAATTAATCACCTGGGATACCACCGGACAACGCCAATCGACCACCGCGATCGCCCATGCCCTGCGCTGGCAAAACGGAACCCTCGAAATCCTCGCGGCAGCTCCCTCCGATGCCCTCACCGCATCCCCAGTCTTAGCACAAACCCCAGCAACCCTAGTGTGGCAATCTCCTATCCAGAGCATCCAATTAGATCGCCTAGCCGCTCAAAACCCTGACCAGGCAAACCGTTTAGCCGCTGCCCTCAGTGCCGAGCTGCAACGGGTTGGGCGACTCCCCAGCACCTGGCAAGCCACGGGGATCGCACCCTTCTTTAGCCTCGGAGCTTGGTCTGTGCAACCCATTGATCTCACCGGAAATGCTCAGCCTGATTTTATTTTGACGTTGGATACGGAGGCGCAAAATCTGGCCACAACATCCGTTAGCGACCCATTAGACGCTACCAATAACCCAGACTCAAGGCCAGCCAGCGATCGCCCTAGCCAAACGGTGATCTTGTCAGCCCAGGGGGCTGTGCTACACAGCGAGTTAGGGCAAAATGCAGGGCAGCGAATGGTGGCGATCGCCACTCTCCCCCGCACCCCCCAGCCAATCATCATCCTGCGCAATGGCAACCAGTACCAACTGCGGCGCTGGTCACCCTAATTTTCTGAATGGGTAAATTAGCACGCAGGTAGCGCTAAACAGGTAAGGATTTATTGTAGTGGTGAACGAAATATCAGATTGCCCCGATATGGTTCTCCAACTTTTTAGAAAACGAAAACGGTCTCCTGGCTAATCGCGATACTCGCTGGCGCAAAGTGTAGTTAAACCGCTTCATATAACTGGTCTTGCTACTCTAACCTTTGATGTCGCTGACTCGGGAAGACCACATCATCAGCCGACCAAAAATCGCTGTAAGCAACCGCGCACTGTCGATACAAGGCTGGCAACGCCTCCCATAATCCTTGTGGACATTGGTGAATAACAGACATCTGATATTTTTCATTAACATAACTCTGGAGCCAGGGTTCTGAAACACCAACAACTCTGGCGATCCCAGCTAAAAGAATTTTCTCCAACAGCAGTCTATCGATTAAGTTTTTGGTCGCCTAGTCAATGATTTTGTCCTGAGGGTTTTGCACAAACCGTCTACCGTACCTCACGGTATTTAAAGTTCTGTTTACCGTTATGGATTTTGCCGTTCTTGACGGCATGAATAAAGTTACAGCCGGGACAAGCAAGTAGAGTAGTTACTATAAAGCAATTGAAGTAACTTCGTCTTCTCTATCCTTACATCTTTAGGACTACCGAGTTTCCATACTGAGAATTGCTGATGATGAAGCTGGACGACACCGTTTTTAAATGTCCCTTCTGTAGCCAATATAGCTGCTCTCTACAGGCTATTTCTCAATTTCGCCTATTCTAAACCAGCTTCTTCGATTGACGTTTTCTGTTGCGCAAGTTCTCAATATTCAAAGTCTCTTCAATTTCCCATTGCAACCTGCCCTGTCCCATAACGGCAGGGACATTGGATGTGGGAAGGGGGCGGGAACCTCTGGGAAGTCGAGATTCCTTGAAGTCTTTTCCTTCAATGGTGTATTGCAGATCATGCTGACGACAAAACTGTTTCAATCTTTCAATTTCAGCAAGTGGAATATCACCTATCCAGGTTTTATGACTCCACTTTAAACTCGTCTTCTTCAATTCTTCTCTGACTGGATAGGTATTACCAAAAATTATCATATGAACTGTTTGTTCTGTGGGACTTATCTGTGGCGGATTATAAGAACCTTGCTTGCGACCAAAGTCGGCAGGAATTTCGCCCCAAGCTTGTGTATCCCATTTCAAAATCGCGTTAGTATAATCGTTACTTTCTAACCACTTCAATGCTCTCCCCGTTAAATTAAAGATTTCTTTGTTGTCTTCATTTGGTTCTAATTTTGTGCGAACCTTTTTATTCTTAACCCATAAAATTGCTGTCTCTGAATCAGAGTAAACAGGAATGTCGCTTGCTTGATTTTTAAGGTGAGCAAGAGCATGAATAATTGCCAAAAATTCTCCCAAATTATTGGTGCCATTTAACATGGGACGCTTATGAAAAATCACTTCGCACGTTGCCGTGTATATCCCTCGGTATTCAACATCCCCAGGATTACCAAGACATGAAGCGTCTACACAAACACTCTCCAGAATTAATTCACTTGCAGGCATAATTTTTTCTTTTACTTCCCGCCACTTCACTTCGTTTTGTGCAGTTGGGAAAAGTGATGCTTGATCCGTCAGTCCTAAGGCAGCTTCTGCTTCGCCTCTGGTTTTGAACGCTTTATATAGGGCACCACTAATCCCTTTAATTTGTTCTTCGCAGTCTGCCCAACTCGTAAATATACCGATTTGTCTACCTTTTAAGACTGCGTAATATTTCTTGGATGCCATATTCCATCACCCTATATTTTCAAGAAGAGCTTTCCCTAATTTTTCAATGTTTAACGGTGGAGCTTGCAGCGATCGCCCTACCTAAAAAATGCCAATCATGACCTCCCAATCATGCAAAGTTGGTTCTGAAGTCACTGTTGGGGGGGCTATTATCCTCAAAAGAGGAAGCTTAAACTGATAGATCTAGCTAAAACTTTTTACATTGATGGGTACAGAAGGTTATAAGGAAAAGCGATCGCCCTTCCCCGTTTGAATCAAGTCACCGTAGAGAAATATTAATATCATGACTATGGGATTTTAATGAAGGTTTAATTAGCATAAAATCTTTATCTAGCAGTAGTTACAGTAGGATTACAGATTTTGTAACCAAGTTCAATTGGAGGATAGTGCTAAATAGGTAAGGATACACTGTAGTAGTGAACGAAGTACCAGATTGTCCCGATATGCTTCTCCAGAATGTTTGAAAAACTCTATATAGCAGTTCTGATTACTATGGAGTACACTCAAATATGCTGAAATCCTTGTCAAGTAAGGATTGTATTAATCCGAGATGTTCTCATAACTATAAATTTCGCTATAGGACTTGAAATCATCAGTACAGGTACCTTTTAGAACCCAGTCTGACCCTTTTCAACCATCTTCTTAGAGAGCGATAAAATTTTTCTGACTAAACGCGATACGCGCTGGCACAAAGTGCTGTTAAACCGTTTTGTTTCGCAACGTTAGCGCCGAATAATGTAGCTGGTTTTACCCGTCTCTTTACCAACCCTTTGATGCCGTTTGCTGGGGAATTTCTCATCGTAAGCTGACCAGAAATCGGTATAGGAGACGGCATACTGCCGAGACATAGGGAGTAAGACATCCCACAATCCTTGTGCCTCCTTACAGCTACGATTCCCAACAGACACCCTGACAATTTCTCGTGCTTCTACATTGAGTGCCAACATTGAGTGCCAACATTGAGTGCCAGCCAAATCTACAGCTTGTTGCCTTGGCTACCCACAAACGGCCATATGCAATGATCTACTGCGAAAATGCCCCTGAGATGGAATCCCGCCTACAAAGAGAGTTTCATCGGCGCAGAGTTAACAAGATCAATGACAGGAAGGAGTTTTTTAGGGTTCACCTAGACGAAATTATTGCGAGTGTGAAGGAGGTTGATGCGGAGTTTGGCACCTGCAAATCAGAAGTCTCTTTCACCAAGATCGTTGAAGCGGCTGAATACCGAAGAACGGTAGCTCAAGACAAGAATCATCCTCTAGCAGGTTAAATGCTAGGTCAGCCTGTAGGTCAGATGGAGGGTCAAACCTGTTGTCAATAAGCCCTATCCCTTGAGGTGCATAGGCTTAGGGTTTATTGACGGGCATAGAAAAAAGGTATTTTAATAGATCAAAGTGATGTAGTTTATCGGATCGGTGACAATCGGTGACAATCGACTTGAACTGGATAATTGATTTTGTCCAGCACGGATCTAGATTTGAACTAATTTTGGGGGGCAAGCCGTCTATTTTAGGCTATTTTGACCCAATAGTAGAACGCCTAGAA
>Ga0105045_10000908_pt1 | contig 23070 bp, 17 predicted proteins | sample MAT02_FD_78089 | JGI IMG/M metagenome (GOLD analysis project Ga0105045, IMG submission 78089) | Freshwater microbial communities from Lake Fryxell liftoff mats and glacier meltwater in Antarctica - MAT-02 (megahit assembly) | ecosystem: Environmental > Aquatic > Freshwater > Ice > Liftoff... | reverse complement strand
TAAGAATAGATATTTAAAGCTATTTTCCAATCAAGTTAAAATAAATTTTTTTTTATAAAAAAACAGGTTACTTTTGGTATGTAAGTATGTTCATACATACTAAAATTACAGAAGTTGAATGAAGTTTTTAAAAATAAATCACGATAGCACAACGCCACTCCATTCGCAGGTAGAAGATTTGTTGAGGAAATTGATAGTGAATCCGGAATACCAGAATGGTAAAATGCTTCCTAAAGAAGTAGACATTGCCAAGGTACTGGGCATTTCAAGAAACACAGTGAGGCAGGCTACCAATAAACTGGTGTACGAGAGCCTGCTGGTTAGAAAGAAGGGTGTAGGTACTAAAGTAGCGAAGAATAATATCACCACTAAATTAAATAAATGGGTAAGTTTTACCCATGAAATGGATGAGAAAGGGGTTGCTTTTAAAACATATAGTTTAAAAGTAAGTTGGGCGGTAGCTGATAACCAGCTATCTGAATTATTTGATATTGCTAAAAAAACAAAAGTGTTAAAACTAGAAAGGATAAGAGGCATAGAAACAGGACCCATTGTATACTTCATATCTTATTTTCATCCAAGGATTGAATTAAATGGAAATGAGGATTTTTCGAAGCCATTGTACGAGATGCTGGAAAATGAGCATCATACCATTGCTGCAATTTCAAAAGAAGGCATCAGTGCTATTTTGGCCGACCACGAATTGTCAAAAAAATTGCATATTAATGAAGGCGACCCGATATTATTTAGAAAAAGAATTGTTTGTGATCCGGGAGACAGGCCGATGGAATATAATTTGGGGTATTACCGTGCGGATAGTTTTACTTACACAATTGATATAGAAAGAGCTTAGTTTTTTTAAAAATACGATTACTATTTTGCCATTATTTTATATGTATGAACATGTGTACATAGGTGTAGAATAATAAAATATTAAAATTTTATATGAAACAATCCCATAAACTACTGTTGGTGATGGCATTATCTGCTATTCACTTGTGTCCTTTTATTAGTAAGGCCTCTTCTTCAATCAATGTAAATAATATCCATTTAGCCGACAGGCCAATTAAGGGTAAAGTAACTGCAGAAAATGGCGCTCCCCTGGCCAATGTTAATATCCTTGTTAAAGGAACAAGCAACGGAACGATTTCGGATGCCGATGGTAATTTTTCTATCAGTATTCCTGACCAGGGTGCCACACTTGTATTTAGTTTTGTAGGGTATCTGCAAAAACAGGTTACAGTAAATAAACAGCAAGCTCTTTCAGTGTCTATGTCTAAACAAAGCTCTGATTTAAATGAAGTTATTGTGATTGGATACGGTACCAGCAAAAAAAGTGACCTTACTGGTTCGGTTGCTTCCATCACAGGAGAGGATATCAAAAAAATACCGGTTACTTCTTTTGACCAGGCGTTACAGGGCCGTGCGGCAGGTGTTCAGGTTACTCAATTATCTGGTAAACCAGGTGCAGAAACTTCTATCAGAATCAGGGGTACCAGCTCTATCAATGCGGGCAATGAACCGTTATACGTTATTGACGGAATGCTGGTTAGTAGCGATGGAGGCGATTTAACCACCGGTGCTCAGCGTGGTCCTCGTATTGGTGCTTTATCTTCCATTAATCCCAGCGATATTGAATCAATTGAAATTTTAAAAGATGCATCTTCCACCGCAATCTACGGATCAAGGGGGGCCAATGGAGTAGTGTTAATTACCACTAAAAGAGGCCGTGCAGGCGTAGGCTCTATAAACTTTGAAACCTACGTAGGTATGCAGCAAATTTCGCATAAGGTAGACGTGCTGGATGCTGAACACTTTGCCAATTTGGTAAATGATGCTAAGATGAATGCCAATGCAACACCCATCTATGTTAATCCAAAAAACTTAGGAAAAGGAACCGATTGGCAGCATGAATTATTAAGAACAGCACCAATTGCCAACTACCAACTTTCATTTACAGGAGGCGACGAAAAAACTAAATACGCACTATCCGGTGGATACTTTAACCAGCAGGGTATTATACTTAACTCTGATTTCAAAAGATATTCTTTCAGGGCTAATCTCGACAGGGAAGTGAAAAAAAATATTACTGTTGGTACTAATTTCTCTTTCTCCAAAATTTCATCTACCGGAGTATTAACCAATTCAGGAACCATTGTTCCGGGAGTTACCAGTTCTGCACTTTCTTTCAATCCGATTTTACCGGTATATGACTCAACCGTTATCGGGGGCTATACCTATGAAAATGACCGGGGTAAAATTTTGGGAAATCCGGTAGCAGAAGCAAAGGAATACAACTCGTACAGTACTATAAGCAGAATCATTGGCAACATGTACGCAAAGTATAAAATCATTGAAGGGCTTGAATTTAGGACAAGCTTTGGGATAGATCAGTACACCACAAGAGAAAATGCTTTTGGACCCAATTTTTTAAGAAGAACGGAAGCCAGTAAAGGGGAAGCCATTATCGGCGATGTGCATGGACTAACCTGGTTAAATGAAAACACGCTCACTTTTAACAAAAAAACAAATGCAACCGATAATTTAAATATTATGGTGGGTTATACTATGCAGCAGTTTAACAATGAAAGCCTGTTTGCATACGGTTTTGGATTTCCGGATAATCGTACCGGATACCACAATATCTCGGCTGCTACCAATCCGCAAAAATCTATCAATGGCGAATCTCAATGGAATCTTATCTCTTATTTAGCCAGAGTAAATTATACCATTAAAAATAAGTACCTCTTTACCTTAACAAGCCGCAGAGATGGGTCATCCAAATTTGCAGAAGGAAACAAGTATGGTATTTTTCCTTCCGGTGCATTTGCCTGGAGAGTATCGGAAGAGAAATTTATGCAAAAGATAAAAGCTGTTTCAGATATGAAATTCAGGTTTAGTTATGGGTTAATCGGTAATCAAAATATCCCGCCTTATCAATCACTTGCCTTAGTAGGTCCGTATAGTGAAGGTGTTTTTAACGGCACAGAAGTGTATTTCGGAAGGGAACCCTTAGCGTATGTTAACAAAAATTTAAAATGGGAAAATACCAGCCAACTGGATATTGGAATAGATGCCTCTTTCTTTAATAACAGGTTAACTGTTACCGCTGATTATTATCAAAAGAAAACAAATAATCTCTTGCTTTCTTCTCCTATTCCTGTAACAACAGGCTTTAGCGCTACTTTATTAAATATAGGTAACATTTTAAATAAAGGTTTCGATTTTGATATTCGTACTGTTAATACCACCGGTGCTGTAAAATGGAATACGGCATTAAATATTTCTATTAACAGAAACCAGGTAACTAACCTCGCTAATAACAATACGGACATATTATTTGGAGGTAGTTTGTTGCGAATCGGTCAACCAGTAGGCACTTTTTATGGATATATTTTTGATGGTATTTTTCAGTCAGACGCAGAAGCTGCCAACAGTGCAGTATTAATAGGACAGGAAGCTACTTCGCCGAATGTTCCTTCTATAGCAAAAGCAGGTGATAGAAAATATCGCGACCTTAATGAAGATAAAGTAATTGATGAAAAAGACAGAACCATTATTGGAAATGCGCAGCCGGATTTTACCTGGGGATTTAATAACACCTTCACGTATAAAAATTTTGATTGCAGTATTTTCTTCCAGGGTTCACAGGGCAATAAAATGGCTAATATCAATTCGTACGATTTGTTAAACTTTAATGGCCAGGGTAATGTCTTGAAAGAAGGTGGATTAAACAGGTGGACACCTACTAACCCTAGCAACAAATACCCAAGAGCTTTATCAGATGGCAGTCTTGATCAGGGTATATTCTCTACAGCAATTGTAGAAGATGCCTCTTATGTGCGGTTAAGAAATATAACATTTTCCTATAACCTGCCAATGCAATTAACAAAAAGTGCTAAAGTAAATAATGTAAAGATTTACGCAAGTGCAACAAATGTGTTGACCGTTACCAATTACTCGGGGTACGATCCAGAGGCAAATACTTTTGGTCAAAATAGTTTTATTATTGGTTATGACCAGGGAGGCTATCCAATGGCAAAAACATTTATTTTGGGCATCAACCTAGGTTTCTAATCTTATTAAATATATAATCATGAAATTTAATTCAACATTTATAAAAACAACTGTTTTCTTATTATTAACAATAAGTTCTTTATCGTCTTGTAAAAAGTTTTTAGAAGAGAATCCCAGGAACCTGGTTTCTGTAAGCAATTTTTATAAAACACAGGAAGATGCCATTGCTGCCGTTAATGCAGCATATGGGTATCTAAATTCTACCAGCACATTACCTAGTGCAGGTGTCTACCATAGTACCTTTTGGGTGATTGCAGGTTTAGCTTCTGACGAAATGATCAATAACCAGTTCGGCGTTCCGTATTTTGATCAGATCGCCACTTTTACTCAGAGTGCACAAAATTTTGCATTGCAGGAAACATGGCAGATGCACTATAAAGTAATTACACTTGCCAATATTGCCATTGCCCGTATTGCCGAAATTAATATGGATGCAACATTAAGAACAAGGCTGGTAAATGAATCCAAATTTTTAAGAGGGCTCATGTACTTTGATCTGGTAAGATTGTTTGGTGATGTTCCTTTATTAACCAAAGAATTAGAAGATTTAAAACCTCCACGCAGTAAAGTAAGTGATGTGTATGCGCTAATTCAGAGTGACCTTATTGCTGCAAAAGATTTGCCCAACATTTACCCCAGCGGTAATGGCAAAGGCAGGGCTACCTCAGGAGCTGCCAAAGCAATATTGGCAAAAGTTTACCTAACCTTGAAACAATATGATAAGGCTGCTGCAGCAACTTTGGAGATCATCAATTCCAACCAATACCAACTTTGGGATGACTATGCCGATCTGTTTAAACTAGATAACAGAAATGGTAAAGAATCAATTTTTTCAATAGGTTTTGGGGATGGCGGAGGAGCTATATCTTTTTGGGAATCTGGTCAATTTAATGTTCGCCTGTTGCCCACTGCTTTATCAGAAGAAGGCGTAACAAATGCACAAGGCTGGCAAATACCTACGCTGCAATTGTATAATTCATACGAATTAAATGACAGAAGAAGGTCGGTGACTTTTATCACTCAGATAAATAATCAAAATGGCACTACTACTCAAATACGGCCGTATATTCAAAAATATTGGGATAGGGTTAAGGAGCCTAAAGGCAACGATACTAAAAGTGATTTTCCATTAATTCGCTATGCTGATGTATTACTGATGTATGCAGAAGCGGTGAATGAAACTGGTAGTTCGGCAGATGCTCATTTGTATATTAATAAAATAAGAAAAAGAGCCCGTTATAACGGTACTATTTACCAGCCGGTACTTGCAGATTATGTTGGTTTATCAAAAGAAGCATTCCGGGCTGCTGTATTAAATGAAAGAAGAAAAGAGTTTGTTTGTGAAGGACAACGATGGTTCGACTTGGTTCGTACAGGTACATTGGAAACATTGGTGCCTATTGCAAAACCTGGTGTAACACCGCAGAGCAGACATTATCTTTTTCCAATACCACTAAGTGAAAGGGATTTAAATACTAACCTAACACAAAATACAGGTTACTAAACTTTATTACAGTAGCAAAGTTGGCAAAGAATAATAAAAATATTGATCTAAAAATAAAAAGTTTTGACACAATCAAATTTCGAAAAATTTCCTGTAGTAAAAATAGAAGGCCATTCCTGTATAGTAGGTTGGAATGCTATTAAGGACGTGCTATCGAGGGACATTAGCTCTCAAAAAAAGGAAAAAACGATCATAGTAATTGATTGTTATCATGGAGTATATACCGAAGAGATCATTTATAATTTAAGCAGTTTACCGGGTATAAATATTATTATTGATACGACATCAGCATTGATTGCAGCCGACCAAATTTCTGAAATGGTTTATCCATCAGTAACAGATGATCCGGTTTTTGGATTTATCAGCACGTTGTCACTCCATAGCTTTTTCGATCAACATAAAGTATCCCTTATACAAGATCAGGTAGCTGCTTTGGAAGCAGGTGTTGTATTTATTGTGGGCATGGGGGCATCTCTTATTGCCACTCATCCGGATCTGCGCATTTATGCGGATATGCCCAGATGGGAAATTCAACTAAGATTTCGCAACAATAAAATAAGTAATCTTGGTGCAATTAATGAGGCCGATGATTTTGCTTACCAATACAAGAGAGCATTTTTTGTAGATTGGAGAGTATGCGACCGGCATAAAAAAGAAGTCATGTGTTTAAGTAATTATTTTTTAGACACAACTATACCCGGACAACCTAAACTGGTTAACGACAAAGCTTTACAAGCTGCCTTGCTGCAAACAACAAAAGGCCCTTTTAGGGTAGTCCCATTTTTTGATCCGGGCCCCTGGGGCGGACAATGGCTTAAAGAAGTGATTGATCTGGACAGAAGCAAGGAAAATTATGCATGGGGTTTTGATTGTGTTCCTGAAGAAAACAGCCTGGTATTTAGTTTTACCAATGGAACATTTGAAATACCTGCAATTAACCTGGTATTCAACCATCCCGAAGTATTATTGGGCGAAAAAGTTTACGAAGCATTTGGTGCAGAGTTTCCTATCCGGTTTGATTTTTTAGATACAATGGGTGGTGGCAATTTAAGCTTACAGGTGCATCCATTGATGGAATATATCAGGGAGAAATTTGGTATGGGATATACGCAGGACGAAAGCTATTATTTTTTAGAAGCGGAGGAAGATGCGTTTGTTTATGCAGGCTTAAAAGAAAATATTGATGCTGAAAATATGTTAAAGCAGCTCAAAAATGCACAAGAGGGCGGTCCACTCTTTGATGTGGAACAATTTGTTGAAAAATGGCCAATTAAAAAGCATGACCATATATTGATTCCTTCTGGTACAGTGCATTGTTCGGGTGCCAATAGCGTGGTGCTTGAAATAAGTGCTACACCTTATATTTTCACTTTTAAATTATGGGATTGGGCACGTATGGGTCTTGATGGAAAACCACGCCCCATTTCACTGGAACATGGTGTAAACTCAATTCAATGGAACCGAACTACCCAATGGACAAAAAACAATATCATCAATCATTTTGAGCCTATAGCAACTGGTGATGGTTGGCGGGAAGAGAGAACAGGTCTTGATAAAACTTCGTTCATAGAAACAAGAAGGCATTGGTTTACCAAAAAAGTTACGCACCATACCAATGGTATCGTAAATGTGCTAAACCTTATTGAAGGAAGAGAAGCCATCGTTGAAAGTCCTACAGCAGCCTTTGAACCCTATGTTATTCATTATGCAGAAACCTTCATCGTGCCGGCAGCAGTAGGCGCTTACACCGTTAGGCCTTTTGGAGAAAGTGAGGGTAAGCAATGTGCCACCATAAAAGCATCTGTTAGAACCAATCCTATTAAAAATTACCAATTAAATTAAGTCTGTGGAAAAACAATCAAATATCAGTTACATCTACAAAATCACAATCGTTGCAGCAGTGGGTGGCTTATTGTTTGGTTATGACACTGCTGTGGTTGCAGGTGGTATTGGCTTCATTCAAAAAAGATTTGAACTTTCCCCGGCAATGCTGGGTTGGATTGCATCCTGTGCACTCATTGGCTGTATTGCCGGAGCGATGTTCTCGGGTTTATTGAGTGATAAATTTGGCCGTAAGAAAGTGTTGATTCTTTCCGCCATTTTATTTGCTGTTTCATCTGTTGGAACGGCAATGCCACAAGACCTCAGTTTATTTGTAGTATTTAGAATTATTGGCGGTTTAGGTATTGGCATCGCTTCCATGATATCACCGATGTATATTACTGAGTGTGCGCCTGCAGCTATAAGGGGCAGGCTGGTTTCTATTAATCAGTTTGGTATTGTTACCGGTATCTTGCTTATTTACTTTGTAAATGCTGCCATTGCAGGATTGTACGATGAAGCCTGGAATATTAATACCGGATGGCGATGGATGTTTGGTTCCGGAATTTTCCCTTCCCTTGTATTTTTTATTTTATTGATGTTTGTTCCCGAAAGTCCCAGGTGGTTAGCACAAGCCGGCAGAATGGAGGAAGCCGAAAAAATTCTTACAAAAATTAATGGGGCAACAAAAGCAAAAGCAGCATTACAAGAAATAGAACTGGCCTTAAAAACCGAAACAAGTTCTATTACTGAGCTCTTTAAGCCAGGTCTTAGAACTGCCTTGATCATTGGAATTATTCTTTCCATTTTTTCGCAGGTAACCGGTATCAATGCTATTATGTATTATGCGCCGGAAATATTTAAATCTACCGGCGATGGTTCTGGATCTGCATTGTTACAAACAATATTGGTAGGCATTGTAAACTTATTATTTACCATAGTTGCCATTAAATATGCTGATAGGGCTGGCAGAAAAATATTGTTGATGGCAGGTTCTGCAGGCATGACTATTTGCCTTGCCATTATTGGCGGCGCCTTTTATTTTGGCGCTGTTAAAGGGTACCTGGTATTGATTTCTATTTTGGCTTACATCGCCTGTTTTGCTTTATCGTTAGGGCCTTTAACTTTTGTGGTAATAGCCGAAATATTTCCCAACAGGGCACGGGGTAGCGCAATGTCTATTTGTTTATTCTTTTTATGGACAGCTGTTTATATAGTCTCCCAGTTTTTTCCGATTTTATTGCAGTCAATTGGAACAGCTTTTACCTTTTGGATATTTATGGTTATGTCGGTAATAGCCTTTGTTTTTGTATGGAAAGTGGTGCCTGAAACTAAAGGCAAAACCCTGGAGGAAATAGAAAGATCTTGGCATCAAACTTTTTAAAAAAAATAATGTTAATTAATGACCCTAAGAGCATCTCTGAAAACTATCCTTTTCCCCTCTTTTGGAGAGCCTGTCCCTACTTTTCGGGGGGAATTAAAGAGGAGGCCAAAAAAAAAAATGAGTTTTTAGGGACACTCTTACGAGATAATTTAAAATATTTATTAAATAATGCAAATAGAAAAAAATGAAACAGTCCTTCACTTTCAACCTCATCCTTGCCATTGCTGCAACCTTGTTTTTTAGTTCTTGCAAAAAGGAAACTGCTGTTGATTCCAGCCAACCTGTCATTTCGCTTTCGACCTATAAATTTTTAGGTAAATCTCAACAGGAAATGACTGTAACGGTAACAATAAATGCCCCCAATGGTATTGCTGCATTTAAAATTACCAAGGGGGTAAACCTAAAGGCCGACATGAGCTTTGGATTAAATGGATTAATGACAGTAGCAGCCGCATCCGGCAGCAGCTTTACTTATGTGTTTAAGTACATACTTAGTCCGGATGAAGTAGATAAATTGGTAGGTTTTAATTTTAGGGTAGAAGATAGTAAAGGGCTTGCTGCTGAAAAAGATTTTACCTTAAATACAACGGTGAGTGGTGCACAATTATTATTCAGTTATCGCTGGAATCTGAAATCAATAATATGGAAATCGAGCGTACCAGTTGAAGCGATCAGAAATGATGAAAAGGATAATTCCTTTCTTTTTAACAGAGATAGTACTGTAACAATCGACTACGGAACAGTGAAGGGAATTTTTGATGGTTTCAGGGTGTACGAGAAGTGGACCTTATCTCCGGATGAAAAAGTATTTACCCTTACATGGCGTAATGTATTTACAGCTGTAAAAACAACGGAAGTATATAATGTTACAACGCTCATTAAAGATAAACTGGTAATGACCACATTGCTTGATTTGCGTGCTTTCGGTGCAACAGCCAGCGAGTTGTTTGAATATACGTATACATCAAGCCCAAAATAAATTAGCATGGCTCATCTAATATGTTGAAGTAAATGATTAAAATGAAACAGTCTATATTTTTCTGGTATTTTTCTGCTGCGTTGTTCGTAGCGGGTGCTGTGTCGTGTAAAAAAAATATTGAAACTGTTACGCCAGTTATTGTACCCGTAATTAATGATACAGTAGCTATACCAACCGATCTTACAAAAGTGAATTTTACGGTGGAAGCAGAGTCAGGCTGGACAAAATTATTTACCAGAAACTCGGGTTGGTTTGGGGCGGATGGTATTTTTTCAATTCCGCAAAATGGAGTTGATAGTGTGGGTGCCGGAAAAATATCCACTACATTATTACTATTTAGTGATACACAGGTAGGTGAAATACGAAATGGTAGTATTGTGCCGGGCTGGTCTTTCATCAATAACTCTGTAGCTATATTAGAAGGCAATGAGCCATTGCCCGAAAAGATAAATTTTTTCTGGAACTACAATGCTGGTAATAAGCCTGCTTCAGTATTCGTGCCCAATACACCCCTGGCAGTTGCTGGCAATTATTTTTGGCTGGGCGATGGTTTTGTAAACCAGGAACTGCAAAACGAAACAATTGTATTTGGGTATAAAATTGGGCGTGTAAATACGGGATTTGGGTTTGCAGTAACCGGAAGTTCCATCATAACAATACCTGCCGGAAGTACGCCTCCTTTTAAAAATGCCGTTCAAACAGATACACCATTGTTTGTAGAAGGCGATAGAATAGACAATGGCTATGCTTTTGGTTCTGCTGTTTTTGTAAATACGGTAAAAGCAGGAGCGCCTCGTGCTGATGGATACGTTTATGTATACGGTGTAAAAAATATACCGGGTCTTTTAAACAAAGGCCTGATGGTAGCGCGGGTATTACCTGCTGAGTTTAAAGATTTTTCTAAATGGCGTTTTTTAGATAACACCGGTTGGAATACCAATATCTACAGCATAAAAAATGCTGCAATTATTACAGATGCTGTTTCAGATGAGTTAAGCCTTTCTCCATTGCCTGATGGCCGATATGCGTTGGTGTTTCAAACAAATGTATGGGGATCTGTTGGAATGCGCATTGCCAAAACACCCTATGGCCCTTTTGGTCCCGTAATTCCACTTTGGGATTGTAAGGAAGCGTTGGTTGGAAAAAATTATTTTGTTTACAATGCAAAAGCGCATCCACATTTATCTAAACAAGGCGAACTGTTAATCAGTTTTAATGTTAATTCATTTACTTTTTTTGCCGATCTGGCATTAAATCCTAATTTATATCGTCCACGATTTATAAAATTAAAATTTATATAAATGGATCGAATTATATTATATAAAATAGTCACAAAGTTTACCGCTGCAGATGCCAAAATACAGGTACCGGTTGCACAACAATTTTTTAAAAAATATTTTGTAATTACCCTTTTTTGCCTTACAGGTATTTGTTCCTGCACCACCCATCAAAACCAAGCTGCAAAAACAGTCAATACAGATTTAACCCACTTACAATTTAGTGTGGAAGAAGCGCCTGAATGGACAAATCTTTTTTATAGAAAAAGTGGATGGTTTGGGGGTGATGGTATTTTTGTTTTACCGCAAAATGGCATTGATACGGCTTCAGAAAATACGGCGTACACTATATTGTTTAGCGATACCGAAATTGGTGAAATTGAAAACAACAAACCTAAGCCCGGCTATGTTATGATTCATAATTCGGTGGCTACTTTACAAGGGGCAGCACCTTTAGAAGCTAACCTGCAATTTCATTGGGATAAAAAAACAACGGGAGATGCTGAATCTATTTTTATTCCTTCAACAGCCGCCAGCCGCCCGGGTGAATATTATTGGCTGGGGGATGGATTTGTAAACCAGGAAATAAATGGAGACACTTATATTTTTGGGTACCGGATTAAAGATGTACCTGGTGCAAATATTTTTGGTTTCGAGCAGGAAGGTAGCACGTTTATCATTATTCCAAAGGGAAGTAAGCCACCTTTTAAAGACCAGCGTCAAATAGATATTCCTTTTTTTTTACAGGGTAAAGAAGTGGATGATAATACTATTTATGGCAGCGGTATTTTGGTGAATACCGCCAAGGCGGGTATGGTTAATCCAGACGGGTATATATATGTGTATGGTGTAAAAGGAAAAAATAAAGAACTGGTAGTGGCAAGGGTTTCACCAAAAAATATTGAAAAATTTACAGCGTGGAAATATTGGAATGGAGCCAGTTGGGATAATGATATGCAAAAAGCTGTGGCCATCACTAACCGGGTATCAAACGAGTTAAGTATAAGTCCAATCGGGGACGGTCGTTACGCATTGGTATTTCAGGTAGATGGTATCAGTACAAAATTGGGGCTTAGGCTAGGCGCTAGTCCTGTTGGGCCTTTTGGGCCAATTATAGAACTGTTTGATTGTAAAGAGGCTATAGAATCAAAAAAGTTTTTTACCTATAATGCCAAAGCACATCCGGCATTGTCGAAAGCAGGCGAGTTATTGGTAAGTTACAATGTCAATTCTTTTGATTTTCACAACGATATAAAAATTTATCCCAATTTATACCGGCCGAGATTTATCAGGGTTAAATATCAATTAAATAAGCAATGAAAAACAGTAAACAGTTATTCAAAAGTCACTGATAACAAAATTATTTTAAAACATTTTTCGCAACCGATTTCTTTTATAATACGATTTAAACAAACCATTTTTAAAAACTTAAAATTAAGATTATGAAAAAACTCTTCTTTATTATTTTATTACTGTCAGGCTACAGTAATATTTTTGCTTTTGCTACACAAGGCAGTTGGCGCTGGCGTAATGATGATGGTACTGAAACTACCGCTACCTGGTTGGCTGATAAAAATAGTGCTGGAACCATTTCAAGTTTCACCAGTAATATCAGGGTTCGCTTTCAATTATTTGGTGCAGGATCTGATATCGGTACCAGTGTTTTAACTTATTCTGCAGATGGTGGTACTACCTGGGATTCTGTTACAACCTATGATAATGGTATCAGGGCATTTATTCTTGCAAGCAGTATCAATGTAAGTAATGCACTTGCTACTACCAGGCAAATTAGTGGGCTTACCGGTAATAATTTTGCGTCGGGTAAAATTATTACTTCTTCCAATCAATTGGCAGCTCAAACTATCTCAGGTACCGATACAACAGAATATGAATGGGTGATTAAACCAACTTTAAAAATTGCTGCAAACACAAGTTATCAATTTAGAGTTGACACAAAGCCTGGCGACAATACTTATGTAGGAGCTCCTGCTATATTAATAGCAGCTCCAATTGTTCTCCCGATTAAACTATCCAGTTTTACCGCAACAATCAAAGGCAAAAAGGTTAAGCTTGATTGGACAACTGCTTCAGAAGTAAACAACGACCATTTTAATGTTGAAAGAAGCAGCGATGGCAATAGTTGGAATAGTATTGCTACAGTAAATGGCAGCGGCAATAGCAGCACGCCAATTAACTATTCAGCTTATGATGTAACCCCATTGGACGGCAATAATTTTTACCGTTTAAAACAATCTGACCAGAATGGTAAGTTTACCGTTTCTATGGTAAAAACATTGCGTTTTGATGGTGCTAATAAAGTAGTGGTTTCAGTTTCTCCCAACCCTGCAAAAGGCGCCATTCAATTTAGGCTAACTAATAGCAATGCGGTTAATGTACATGCAGTATTAATTGATGGAAACGGAAAGATTATTCATCTGCAAACATTTAAAAATATTCAGGCAAATAGCGCTAATTTTTTAAACCTTCAGCACCCTGCTGCTGCCGGTATGTATATTTTAAAATTACAGGCTCAAGGTCTTTCAGAAACTATAAAAGTATTGGTACAATAACAACAAATAAATTTTATCAGTTAAGGGAAAGTTCGCTATGATAAGTAATGAATTTCCCCTTAACTTAAACGATAGCAATTTGCTTTAAATGAAAAAAATTGCAACTAACTTTTGGCTTGGTCCTATATTATCAGGTTGTCTTACTTTTATAGCAGTCTGTCAAATTAATTTTTGGGTTAGTTGGATATGTTATATTCCTTTATTTATCTCAATTAGTAATGACGCTACAAAAAATATTTTAAAAAAAGGGTTTGTATTTGGGATGGTGTTTTCTGCTGCTGCTTTTTATTGGATGATACCTGGCGCAGAACGTTTTACAGGAAACAGTGTGTTTTACGGAATTTGCGTTTTTATTATATCTTCTTTATTTGTTTCAATTTATTATACACTTATAATTTATTGCATTTATAAGTTAAAAAGACAAGAATCTAAATCACTTGCTGTTTTTATTAACGGTGTATTATTCGCTTCTTTATTTTGTATTGCAGATGCGGTTTTAAAGTTAATCACTGTTGAATTTCCCTGGTTTGATATACATGGTGGCAATGGATTGGCAGCCAATGATTATGCTATACAACCGGCAGCAATTTTTGGCGTTCACCTTCTTACCTTTATTGTTGTTGTGGTAAATTATTTGTTTGCTTATTACCTGTCAAAAAAGTTATGGCGCAAGCTTTACATTCCTGTTACAGTAATACTCATTTACATAGCAGGCGGATTTTTACTCTTGCAGAATTTTGATGCAAAACCAGCAACTAAACAACCTTTTAAGGTCGCTATATTGGCTGAAAACATTCCTCCTGAAATGAAATGGGATAATGCCAATGGAAATTATCTTGTACAAAAATTGTTAAACCTAAACCGGTCTGCCGTGGCTTTAAAACCCGACATGGCCCTTTGGTCGGAATCTGCAATACCATGGACGTATAAAAAAGATGATGACCTGGTAAATAAAATACTTTCAATAACTGCACCGGCAAGAATTACCCATATTTTGGGTATCAATACAGCTTACAATGAAAAAGAAAATATTATCCTAAATTCTGCCTATTGCATACTGCCCGATGGAACGGTAACCAGCAGGTATGATAAGCAATATTTATTGGCATTTATAGAAAAACCGGTCGGTGGCGTTATGATGCCTTTCTTATCAATAGCCGGTTTTTCTGCTACCACTAATAAGCAACACGGTGCTCCGCTTAACACACCGTTTGGCAAGGCCGGTATGTTAATTTGTAATGAGGCCGCATTGCCTGCAGCAGCGGCCAGCATGGTAAACCAGGGCGCCCAATTTTTATTTAATATCAGCAACGATGGCTGGTTCAACGACACCTACATTGTACGGTTGCATTTTTATTATGCCCGTTTAAGAGCAGTTGAATCAAGAAAAGATTTGGCCATAAATAGTAACAATGGCTATTCGGGTTTAATTAAAGCATCGGGTATAATTAGCGAAATGGAAAGAAGCGATGAGCCGTTTGTAAAAATGGTGGAAATACATCCTAATAACATCATCACATTAGCTGGGGCTATGCCTGACTTATTTGTTTATACTTGTGCTGCTTACCTCTTTTTTATTGCGCTGGTTATTTTTATTGAAAAGGCAAAAAAACGGGCTATCGCAAAATAATACATCTAACCACTCGAAATATAAAATTAAACAGGCAATGGGCTTCAGAAAAAAAATAGTTGGTATTGTTGTGATAATAGCTTTTTCAATTACTGTAAATGCGGCCATTAAACTTCCAATAATATTTCAAAGCAATATGGTTTTGCAAAGAGATAAAGCTGTTGATGTCTGGGGCTTTGGTGCAGCAGGAGAAAAAGTATCCATTGTTTTTAAAGGCAGTAATTACAAAGCAGTTACTGATAAAGCCGGCAAATGGATGTTGCAATTGCCAGCGCAAAATGCAGGAGGTCCCTATGATATTATTGTAAAAGGAAAAACAAATACCGTTGAGTTAAAAAATATTTTATTTGGCGATGTATGGATTTGTGGTGGTCAGTCAAACATGCAATTTACCCTTGATCAGATTGCGTATGTTCCCAAAGACAGCGCAGCAATCAGCCGCTCAAACATCCGCATTTTTACGGCTTCGGTTGATATGGATTATGTTCCAAAAAATGACCTGGCAGGCGGAATTTGGAAGGAGGCTTCTGTGGCATCGCTTCAATATTTTTCTGCTACGGCATATTTTTTTGGCAGGTTTTTACACGATTCATTAAATGTTCCCATTGGCCTGGTGAGCGATAATTTGGGTGCTACTGCTGTTGAAACCTGGATGAGTAATGAGGCTATTGCAACATTTCCACAGTTTAGTAATTATCATAAAAATTACCTGGCTCCTGCAAAAAGTTTTAAAGCAATCACCGAAGCATTCGAAAAAATAAAACCCGAATGGCAAAAAAATTACTATTGGAAAGGGCAGGGCATCTACAAAAAATGGTACCTACCCGAAATCGATATCACCGATTGGAAAACCATGGAAATACCAGCCTGGTGGGAAGATGCCGGCCTTGCTGATTTTGATGGCGCCGTATGGTTTAGAAAAAACTTTGATCTGCCGGAAAATTTTAAAGAGGATACTTTTCATTTAGTATTAAACCAACTGGATGATTATGATATGGTCTGGATAAATGGACAAAAAGTAGGCGAAGGATACGGCAATTTAAACTGGCGTAATTATAAAGTGCCTGTTACAATCTTAAAACCAACAGGCAACACAATAGTGGTACGTGTATTTGATGCGGGGGGCAAGGGAGGCATTTATTCAAATGCCATTTGGGCAAATAAAATTATTTTAGGGAAATGGTTGTATAAAGCCGATGATAAAATTGATGCATCCAAATTTCCTAAACCACATGTTGTTAATGCAACCCCATTTTCTACCCCCGCTGTTTTATTTAATGCCAATATTGCTCCCATCACTTCACTTGCTATAAAAGGGTTTATCTGGTACCAGGGCGAAAGCAATGCCGCCAGGGCAGATGAATACCGCAGTCTGTTTCCTGCATTTATTAAAGATTGGCGAGCACATTTTAATCAAGGTAATCTGCCTTTTATTTTTGTGCAGTTAGCTAATTATATGCAGGAAGCGCCTATCCCCGGAGAAAGTACCTGGGCCGAGTTAAGGGATGCACAAGCTGCTGCATTGCAGTTACCCAATACCGCTATGGCTTGCATCATCGATATTGGCGAAACCAATGACATTCATCCCAAAAATAAAATGGATGTGGGCAAGCGATTGGGTTTAGCTGCTTTAAAAATAGCCTATAATAAAGAACTGGTCAGCAATGGCCCTACCTACCAGTCAATGCAAGTAAGAGAGGATGCTGTGATGATTGAATATAAAAAAGGAACGGACGATTTAATTGCGAAAGATAAATATGGATACATCAATGGTTTTGCAATTGCGGGAGCAGATAAAAAATTTTATTGGGCAAAAGCGTTTATAAAAAACAATCAAGTAATTGTTAGCTGTACTGAGGTTAAAAATCCTGTTGCCGTGCGCTACAATTGGTCCGATAATCCGGGTACTATCAACCTATATAACACCAGCGGTTTACCTGCCCAGCCATTTAGAACTGATCAATGGCCGCTCGCAACAAGTGGCAAAGTGTTTTCTGAAAATCCCTGGGAATTTTAAGTAGCTAGCTCAATTAAACAATGTTTACTGCAAATAAATAATCTATCAACCATATCTAAAAAGCATCTCATGATACAAAAAAATAAAGCCCTTATCCTGTTGTTATGTATGGCGTTACTAAGCCTGCATAGTTTTGCCGGTACAGATAATATTGCTGCCAATGCTACAGTTACAGCCTCTTCGTCCTTTAACAATCAATATAAAGCAAGCAATGTTACCGATGGATTGATTGGGGTAGCCAATAAAGGAGAATGGGCCTGCAAGGGCTTTACAATCGATTGGGGCTATGTAGATTTTCCATGGATACAGCTCGACTGGAAACAGCCGCAATCCATTGATAAAATAATTCTGTTTGATCGTCCTTCATCGGATGAACATATCGCTAGCGGCAAACTTATTTTTAGTGATGGCAGTGAGATATGGGTTAATGAAATCCCCAATGACGGGTCGGCTAAACTGATAAAGTTTGACAAAAAAAATATCACCTCCGTTCGTTTTGTAACTACTGATGGGGATGGAAAAGATCTTGGGTTTTCCGAGATAGAAGTGTATGCTGCCCGTTCTTCAACAACAGACTATGTTAGTTGGGTTGATCCGCATATTGAAACAAACAGAGGTCGTTATATTTTCTTTATTACAGGGGGTACACCTTTTGGAATGGTGGGCGCTGCACCGCATACCAGAAACAAAAATCAATATGGTGGCGGATACAATTACAATGAAAAAGAAGTGCTGGGTTTTGGACAAATTCATTCCTGGATGATGTCGGGCATTGAAATAATGCCGGCAAACAATACCGTCAATCCAACCGGTGGCGAAAATGCATGGAAATCGGATTATAGTCATGATGACGAATTGGTGCAACCTGGTTATCAACGCCTTTATTTAAAACAGCCCAACACCTGGGTAGAACTTACTGCTACCGAAAGGGTAAGTTTTTATCGCTTCAGGTACACAAAAGATATGGCGACACAGATATTGGTAAACCTGGGTGGTTATGTTTCTAATAGCACCATGGCCAATGCCAGCATCAAAAAAATCAATGAAAAAGAATTTGAAGGGTCCTTTAGTTCCGTTAAGCGTTACTGGGGTGGTCCAAAAGATGTTAAAGTGTATTTTATTGTGCAATTTGATAAAGCAGCTCAATCCCTGGATGGCTGGAAGGGAACTGATTTACTGAGCAATATAACTTCGATAGCAGGCGATAGTGCGGGTGTTTCTGCAAAGTACACTGTAAAGGCTGGCGATGAAGTGAATATGAAAATAGCGATTTCGTACACCAGTATTGACAATGCTAGAAATAACCTGGTAAGTGAATGTACCACATGGAATTTTGATGCCGTACGAAATGAAACCAGGCAGGTATGGAATAACTGGTTAGGAAAAATAGCAGTTAATGGCGGTGGTGATGAGAAGAAGATAAAATTTTATACCGACCTGTGGCATGTTTTGCTGGGGCGTCATAAAATAAATGATGTATCGGGCGATTATCCTGACAGAACCACCGGTAAAAGGGAAGGTAATTTTACAGATGCTATTTTTAAAGTATTGCAGCTTCCAAAAGATGCCAATGGTAAACTAAAGTACAGTATGTATAACTCAGATGCTTTCTGGTTAACGCAATGGAACCTTAATATTTTATGGGGCCTTGGTTGGCCGGAAGTACAGGATGAAATGTCTTCTTCCATGTTACAATATGCAGACAACGGCGGCTTGTTACCGAGAGGGCCATGCGGTGGCGGGTATTCCTATATCATGACCAGTAATCCAACGGCAAATCTTATTGCGGGTACTTTTCAAAAAGGGTTATTAACAAAGGTAGATGCCAACCATGCTTATGATATATTGAAGCGAAACCAATTGCCGGGTGGAATGTTGGGCAGCAAAGAAGATATAGCCTTTTATATAAAAAATGGTTGGTGGAGAGACAATGCTGGCATCACCATTGAAGCTTCATTTCAGGACTGGGCCGTTGCCCAGATGGCTTATAAATTAGGTAAGAAAAAGGACTATGCTTACTTCTTAAAAAGATCAAAAGGATGGAAGACCTGTTTTAATCCGGCTCAAAAATTATTGTTTCCTAAAGATAGCAGCGGCAATTTTTTACACAATGATCCCTTGAGCGGTGCTGGTTGGGTAGAAGCCAACTCATGGCAGGGTACCTGGGGTGTATCGCATGATATACCGGGTTTAGCCAGCTTAATGGGTGGTACCGATACCTTATGCCAAAAATTGAATCATGCGTTTGAAATGGCGGCACCGCAGGACTTTGTATTTGATTACAATGAAGGCTATGTTAGCTATGCCAACCAACCGGGTTTATCCAATGCACATGTATTTAATTATGCCGGTAAGCCCTGGTTAACGCAGTATTGGGTACGCAGGGTACAGGAGCAGGCTTACGGAGGTATTACACCCGACCTGGGTTACGGTGGACACGATGAGGACCAGGGGCAGATGGGGGCACTCAGTGCTTTAATGGGTATTGGATTATTCAGTTTACAGGGTAACGCTTCTGTAACGCCGGTGTACGAAATTACCAGTCCAATTTTTGATAGTGTCACAATACAATTGAATCCGCAATATTACAAAGGCAAGTCATTTAGTATTATTACGCACAACAACATCAAACAAAATACCTACATCCAAAAAGTACAATTAAATGGAAAAGAGTTGAATGATTTTTGGTTTACACACGACACTTTTGCACAAGGCGGAAAGCTTGAAATATGGTTGGGCGATCAGCCAAATAAAAGCTGGGGAATCGGTGATTTACCTCCGGCTCCAAAACAGCGATAAGTGAAAATAGGGAGGTAATTGTTGGTGTTGGACAATTCAATTTTTTTTGATAAACATAATTTTTAGGTGGATGAACAATAATAAAGTGGTAGGTATTGATATTGGCGGGTCGCATATAACGGCCGCCATTATTGATCTTGAAGCCCATACAATTATTCGTGGTTCTTTGATACGTCGTTCAGTGGATGCAAAGAATTCTGCGGAACAAATTATTAAAGAATGGAGCAATGCAATTGTTAGTTGCAAAGAATTTGATGCCACCACTTGCGATAAAATTGGTATTGCAATGCCTGGTCCATTTGATTATGATAAAGGCACTAGTTTAATTACCGGGTTGGATAAATTTGAAACGCTCTACAAGTTAAATATAAAAGAACTGCTTGCTAAAGAACTTGATATTACGCCAGCCGACATATTTATGATGAATGATGCCAATTGCTTTTTAAAAGGAGAAGTATTTGGCGGGGCTGCTACCGGATGTAATAACGTAATCGGCATCACCCTTGGAACAGGCCTTGGTTCTGCCATTTATAAAGAGGCAAAAGTGTTTGACGGAGATCTGTATTATGCCCCTTATAAAGATGCTACTGCAGAAGATTATTTATCTGCCAGGTGGTTTTTAAAACGCTATCATAAGCTTACCGGTATAACTGCAAAAGACGTAAAAGAAATTCGTGAACAGGACATTGAAACCGCTATTTTATTGTTCGCAGAATTTGGTGATAACCTCGGCCATGTATTGTCTGCCTTTTCAAAAAAGCACCAAATATTAACCATTGTGTTAGGGGGTAACCTGGTAAAAGCCTGGGATTTGTTTATTGCTGAAACCGAAAAGGTTTTCGCCTCAAATGCACAAAATGTAACGACTGTTAAAGCAACGTTGGGCGAAGAAGCCGCTTTAATGGGTGCCGGAAGTTTGTGTTTATAAATTAACTATTGCAGCTTTATCCCGGTAACTTTCAATGCCGCTTGTATCTTAATTTAAAACATTTTTTACCCATATCAGGCATTAGATAATACAATTCATTAACAATTCAAAACGCTTAGCCAAACCGTTATTTTATGTTTCACAAAATAAATCGTTTTCTTTGTCCTTCATTCAGGTATATTCAATTCTAAAAGCAGCATTTTTTGCAAATTCTTTTCCATGTAAATTACTCAAAAATCCATAGGTCATATTCATACCTTTACTTACAATTTCGTGATGTGTAGACACTATACAGGGGGCTGCGTCTAATGAAGGCAGTGCTAAAAAAATATCGCTAAAGGGGAAACATATTTTCAAATTCAGCTTTACTTATGATCCTTAATTTTCTGAAACGGGTTTCTAAATTTTCTTTCTGTCCCAAAATATGATTGTCTCCGCTTGTTATACCAAATATGATTTCATTACAGGCTCCCGATAGCTATCGGCATGTGCTGGCTGAAATTATGTGCGATGGCGCAGTGTGAAGGGATTTAATAAATACCGATTGACCAACAACAGAGTATAATCGGTATTACAAAAACGGCATTTACCTGAAGTGCTAAAGCAATTATATTTTTGTCACTTTTATCATCGGGAATTTAATTTTTAATTGGGTAAGTAATGCTGAAATGAGCAGTGATTTCTTTAAGCAGATTTACTGCACGGTGAATATTTATCCGATATTTTTTTATGTGTTCATAATTTTATACATCAACAAATTCATTCATTAACTCGTCACAAATAAAAATGTCTATTTCGTACAAATCAATAATGTCAATTATTTTTTGATGATTGTTGGTTATAAGATAACCTTTCCAGATATTATTATCCAATACAAACCTTTTTACCCTCATCATGATATTCTTGATTCATGTTTCCATTTATCAATTTGTTTAAGGGTAGGTTTACGGATGCCTTTAAGTGGGTTTGCCAAAGCAGCAATTCCTTTTCGTTTCAGGCGTTTTACTATTAGCTTAGTTAGTAATAGCTGTTGTTCCAAAGGATTGAGCAATGCTGCCTCCTTTGCTATTTCCGCCGGTATATCTTTTATAGCTATTGACATGGTTGATCTGTTTAAATCAAATTTACTGAATAATAGTTTTATTTCAAGCGCAAGGCTTTGTGCTCCGTGTAGCCGTACCTTAAACAACAAAAAAACTTTGTAAAGTTTCATAAGGTGCTGTTCTTTTTGTTTTTTATTTTCTGCTGTAGAAATAAGCCCACTGTATATTTATCGTACAATTCAAATAAAAATTCTATTCTTTTTGCTTCGCTGAAAATGATTAAGGACAGTAACGGGCTTCCCAGTCAGGCGCAGGAGCCGATAGCTATCGACTCCGTCCTGTGTCTGATTTGTTACTACTGCTTTGAGTTAAATACTATTTCAGTTAAAAAAGTTTTGTTTTAACGATATTAATAAAAATACCATGAGCACCAGGTATAAATTTATTGACAAGGCATCAGTGTATTTTACCACCAGAACTGTAACTGGCTGAACCGATATTTTACAAGAGAAATATACAAAACAATCCTGCTGGATAGCATCAGGCATAGTAAGTAAACCCAGGGTTTAAAAGTACATGCCTGCCTGCCCGACTGAGTCATTCCCGTCCGACCGGGTCATCCGGGCGGGGCAGTCGGGGGTGTTAATGACCAATCATTTGCATACCATTTGCAGTTGTAAAGAAGGATATGATTTAGGATTGATTTGGCGCAATATAAAAAGCTTTACTGCCATGAAATTAATTGATGCAGTAATCAATCATTCAAAAGAAAACAGGAAAGAATACCTGCTGCATACTTTTGCAACGGAAGGTAAAAAAAGCAGTAGTAATTTTAAACACAAGTTTTGGGAACACGAAAATCACCCGGTAATATTGGACAGTTCAGAAATGTATGACCAGCGTTTAAATTATCTTCATTGGAACCCTGTAACGGCAGGCTTTGTAGCGGAGCCGTGGCATTGGATATATAGTAGTGCAACTGATTATTTCTCAGAAAAAAAAGGGCCGCTGGATCTTATTATTTTGGATGGTTTTTAAGAC
>Ga0105045_10000907_pt1 | contig 23071 bp, 17 predicted proteins | sample MAT02_FD_78089 | JGI IMG/M metagenome (GOLD analysis project Ga0105045, IMG submission 78089) | Freshwater microbial communities from Lake Fryxell liftoff mats and glacier meltwater in Antarctica - MAT-02 (megahit assembly) | ecosystem: Environmental > Aquatic > Freshwater > Ice > Liftoff... | reverse complement strand
CCGATTGAAAACATGGGCGCACAAATGGTGAAAGAAGTAGCTTCTAAAACTGCAGATCTTGCAGGCGACGGAACTACCACTGCAACTGTATTGGCGCAAAGCATTATCAGCGAAGGTCTTAAAATGGTGGCTGCAGGTGCAAACCCAATGGATCTGAAACGTGGTATCGACAAAGCAGTAAGATCTGTTGTTGAAAGTCTGGTTGCTCAGAAAAAAGATGTTGGTAGCAATAGCAAAATGATTGAGCAGGTTGCTACTATCTCTGCCAACAACGACAATGAAATTGGAAAGTTAATTGCTCAGGCAATGGCTAAGGTTGGTAAAGAAGGTGTGATCACCGTTGAAGAAGCAAAAGGAACCGACACTACCGTTGATGTGGTAGAAGGTATGCAGTTCGACAGAGGATATATTTCTCCATACTTTGTTACCAACAGCGAAAAAATGCAGGCTGAATTGCAAACTCCTTTTATCCTTATTTATGATAAAAAGATTTCTGCAATGAAAGATATCCTGAGTGTTCTTGAAAAAGTAGCACAAACAGGTCGTCCGTTGATGATCATCGCAGAAGATTTAGATGGCGAAGCATTGGCAACATTGGTTGTAAATAAATTGCGTGGTACCATTAAGGTAGCTGCAGTAAAAGCACCGGGTTTTGGCGATAGAAGAAAAGAAATGTTGACTGACCTGGCTATTTTAACCGGCGGTACAGTTATCAGCGAAGAGTTGGGTAACAAACTGGAAAGTGTTGAACTAACTTCATTGGGACAGGCTGCTTCTATCACAATCGACAAAGACAACACAGTTATTGTAGGTGGTAAAGGTAAAAAATCAGAAATCGTTGGCCGTGTAAATCAAATTAAAGCACAGGTTGAAAATACCACTTCTGATTACGATAAAGAAAAACTACAAGAGCGTTTGGCTAAATTGGCTGGCGGTGTTGCAGTATTGTATGTAGGTGCTGCTACAGAAGTAGAAATGAAAGAAAAGAAAGATCGTGTGGATGATGCATTGCATGCAACAAGAGCAGCGGTTGAGGAAGGTATTGTACCAGGTGGTGGAGTAGCTTACATTCGTGCAATTGCAGGTTTGGAAAAACTGAAAGGCGCATTGAATGCAGACGAAACAACTGGTATTGCCATCGTTAAACGTGCCATTGAAGAGCCATTGCGCCAAATCGTTGCCAACTGCGGTATCGAAGGTTCAATTGTTGTTCAGAACATTAAAGAAGGTGAAGCTGATTACGGTTTCAATGCCCGCACTGAAGTATATGAAAATATGTTTAAGGCTGGTGTAATTGATCCAACTAAAGTAGCCCGTATTGCATTAGAAAATGCAGCCTCCATTGCAGGTATGTTGTTAACAACAGAATGTGTAATTGCGGATAGACCTAAAGAAGATGCTGGTCATGGGGGTCATGGCGGTTCTCCTGATATGGGTGGAATGGGAGGTTATTAATACAATCACATTTCAAAATAGTAAAAAGTCCCCTTCATTTCTGAAGGGGATTTTTTTGTATAGTGGCTTTGCTTAAGTAACATAACTATCATTACCAACTAGTTTAGCCTGAAACGAAACAGGTTTAGCCTTTCCGGCGCAGGAATGAGGAACCAGTAAATTTTATGAAAAACGCCAGGAAGTAATTGCTAAATTTATAACTATAAAAGTATGTGCGGTACAAGTACACCGCACAACAGATTGTGATGAGAAAGTATCCGTGCAACTTATGAATGCCCGGCGGATAATTAGAAGCGGTAGAAGAACAAAAGGTGTTTTATGCTGAAGTAGTGGTGATCAGGCTCTTGGTACGATAGCTATCGGCTCCGTTGTGTGTCCCCTCTTTAATAATCTATTGCTACAAAACTAATCTTGAATTAAACTAATATACTGTTCCAGAATTATTAAAAACCCGGTATAGAAAGATTACAGGTTCGCCTGCCCGAAATTGCTACGCCTGATGGTGGGTCAGAGGCTTTTTAGTAATGCCTGCTGCTGATGGCATCATTTGCAGGTAATAGCGGTAAATTGCCTGCTCTTATACCAGCATAGTTTGCAAAATAATGAATGTTGAAAGAGTAAACGCATCCTTCTTTTCTTGTTAGCGCTTCTAACGTTGGTTGGAGCCACAATTGCAGCTCGCCGGATTAGCTTGTGTTTTAAGGACACACGGGGATTGGTAAAAAATCAGATTAACTGTATTGATTTTTTAGAGGATTTTACGGGATTATTTCGTGCAGCCTTTGTAAATATTAATGCCACAGCTTTTTAGTGTGGCATTATTTAAGAATATTATTCTACTGAAACCATTAATCTTTCGCATCATTTATCTCCAACCAATATCCATCCGGATCTTTAAAATAAATTTGGTGAACCCCATCAACTCTCTTTGTGACTGCCATTTTTTCTCCAGCCCAGTTTTCATAACTTATGTTATGGGTATTTAAAATTTTTATAAATTCTGTTACAGATCCTACAGAAAAACAAAGATGATTATTCTTGTCATGTGGCGTAATTTCATTGGCTCCTTGTATGATGTGGAGATGCCCAACTGAGCCAATAGCAAACCAGGTATGTCTTCCATCATGAAAAGGCTCCGGTATCGTGTCTAATTGTAAGATATCCTGGTAAAAATGAGTACTTATTTTAAGGTTAACGACATAAACCGCAATGTGATTCAAAACAGGTTTTAGTTTGGCTGTTGCTGTTTGGGCTTGCAAGATGCCATTAAAATTGACTATAAGTGTTACCATCACTAGAATACCAATATTTTTTTTCATAGCCTTATAGATTTGAAACAGGAAGTTATTCATTAATTGCCAATAAAAAACGAGTTGCAATCAACAAATAACTTTCTATAAAGGAAATGAGAAATAACTATTTTTTTGATCAGGAACTTTTCAACTCTTCCTCAATTAATTCGTGGTAAATGGATTCATTTTCCAACACCCACTGTGGTAATGGCTGCTTAATCAATTTCCAGTTGTTATCAGTCTTTTGAAGGTTAAAGAAAACCCTTGAATCCCGCTCGTCTACCACGTCTACAGTAAACATTCCTTCCTTGTTTTCATTCAGCTTTCGAAAATTAAATTCTTTTAACCTGCCGTTGGCTTTGATCAACTTGGTAAACTGTATATTTTTAGTGAATTTGAATTGCATTAGTGATTATTTTACTGCAAAAGTATAGCAATAACCATACTATAATTTCAAACCCTGCTATCAAAAAGCATAAAAAATCATTAATCTTATTATCACTATTTATATTTTTTGAAAGTAATTGATTATTTCTACAGATTATTTACATATTGCAAAATAAAAACTATCACTGCTTTGCTTCTATTTTTTTATTGCGATATTAAAGTCTTTGGCGTTAACGTGAGAATGTTATTGGGCTTTTTTTTTATTTGTTTACTATTGAAAATTTCCGTTAAAAAAACGAGCAAAAAATTAATTGATACATACTAAAAAGAAATACCGGACGTTTTATAAGGTAATCACAAGAACAAGAAACCCCATCCGCATCACCCTAAAACCCCCATTCAAATGGAAAAGATCGCTGTAAAGCTGATTTTAGCATCAAGTGCCCTGGTACTATGCATCAGCGTGTACAAGCTGGTTACTGATTTGGTATAAAACCTTCAGTAGATTTCTTTTATTGCTTAACTCAATCCAGACGCTTCACAACTTTTCAGAGTTAGTCAATCACTTTGTTGTTTTATGCAAAGAAAGAAATGCTGTACGCAAAAATTAATGGGCTGTATCGGTGATACAGCCCATTTTGTATCAGATTGCTTTTGGCAATAATCATTTCTAATGGTTGCGTCTTTCGATGTGGCTTAAAAAAATGCCCGATCAAAGTTTTTCAGCAATTTTATTAAAGTATTTGGTAGCCTGAATGGTGCTGTTTTAAACCAACCTAAAAATGAAATTTTTTCTAAATTTTATTTTTTTTAAAGGTAGTCGACTAATTTTTTTTTTTTATCGTTATCAATTATTAAGAATCCTGTAAGCATCTTTTTGTCAAAAATTTATGGTTAAACATTTTCTGCCATTTTTATTAATTGTAATAACCGGCTTACACTGTCAAAAGGCAAGCACGCTGGAGGAAAATCGTATAGTAAAAAAAGGCATAGCAGATTTGAGAAGTCTTCTGCCAAATGAAAAGTCTATCGCTCTGGATGGTGAATGGGCATTTGTGTGGAATAAACTATTAACCCCAGCCGATTTTACTGAAACATTTACCTACAATCAATTTCCAAAACTCTGGAATGGCCATACAGTGGCGGGGCAACAACTTTCACCGCAGGGATATGCTACCTATAAGCTCACCGTTTTGCTGCCTAAAAAGAGGGGAGATCTGGCTTTGTTTATCCCAGACATGTATTGTGCTTATCGTTTGTACCTAAACGGGATAGTTTTTGCAAGCAATGGGACCACGGCAATTTGTAAAAAGAATTACAAACCAAATTGGGTTTCAAATACATTATTACTGCCTGCCAAGGTTGATACTTTAGAACTTATTTTACAGGTGGTAAATTTTTCACACGCAAAAGGCGGTGTAACAAAGCAAATCCTGATCGGTGATAACAATCGTTTACAAACAGCAAAGCAGGAATGGATTGCTACTGACTTTTTATTGGCAGGTTGTCTTTTTATTGGCCGCTTATTTTTCTTTGGTTTATATCTGTTTGGAAAGAATGACAAAGCCATGCTTTTCTTTTCGCTTTTTAGTATGGTTTACAGCTACCGTATTGTGGGAAGCTCGTTTTACGCACTGCACAGCGTTTTCCCAAATTTAAATTGGGAATTAACGGTTAGGCTGGAGTATTTTACTCTGTTTGCAAGTATTTATCTGTTTGTACAATACATTCATCAGCTCTACCCGCAGGATATTTACAAGCCACTGGCAAAGGGCCTTTCAATTTTTTGTCTGTTGGTTACCATTACACCCATTGTTACAACTCCGCTTGTATTTACCCAAATCATTAATCCATTTCTATTGCTTATGTTTTTTTGTATGGGTTATGTGATTTTTATTTTTATCAAAGCTTATTTAAATAAGCGCCCCGCTGCAGAGTATGGATTAATTAGTATTGGAGTACTGATGTTGGTTCAATTAATTATCGATCTTGAATATTTTGGATATGTAATTCCTTCCAAAGGGATCCTATTTGCAGGCTATATTACTTTTTTCTTTTTGCAATCGCTTATTCTTTCCTTTCGTTTTGCACATTCTTTACAGCAGGCTAAAATAGAGGCTGAGCAAGGATTAAAGGCAAAAAGTGAATTTCTGTCTACTATGAGTCATGAAATTAGAACACCCTTGAATTCGGTGATTGGAATGACACATCTGATGTTAAAAAATATTCCGCGAAAAGATCAGAAAGAGCAGTTGGATGTATTGCTGTTTGCAGGAAACAATTTGCTATCAATCGTAAACAATATTTTAGATTTTAGTAAGATTGAAGCAGGCAAAATTAGTTTTGAATCCATAGAAACAGACATCGAACATATCCTAAAAAATATAGTTTCAGGTTTACATCATGCTGCAACAGATAAAGGAATTGTCATAAAATTAAATATGCCGGATACGAAGTTGCCAAAAGTAATCGGCGACCCTACCCGTTTATCTCAGGTAATCAGTAATATAGCAGGTAATGCTATTAAATTCACGCAGGTAGGAGAGGTTGCAATTGAAATGTTGGTTGATGAACAAACTGACCAGCACATTACTGTAACGTTCAAAATCACAGACACTGGTGTAGGTATATCCAGAGAAAAACAACAACTTATTTTTGAGCAGTTTACGCAAGCCGACTCTTCTACATCCCGAAGCTTTGGCGGTACAGGTTTGGGACTGGCCATTTCCAAAAAAATATTGGAATTGCAAGGCGTGTTGCTGGAGATGAAAAGCGAAGTAGGGAAGGGTTCCGTATTTTATTTTACGCAAAAATTTACAGTTAACTCCAACTCTTCAACCCCAACAATGGATACAGTGAATGACTTGCCCGTTAGTGAAGAAAGAACCTTATCAGGTATCTATATATTATTAGTGGAAGATAATTCTATGAACGTATTTGTGGCTAAAAGTTTTTTGGAAAGTTGGGGCGCTATAATTGATGTTGCAGAAAATGGACAGGAAGCATTGGATATGTTGGATCTTAAAAGGCATAAAATGATACTAATGGATTTACACATGCCCATAATGGATGGATATGAAGCAACCCGCAAAATCAGGGAAAAAGGAATCTTTATTCCTATTATTGCCCTCACCGCTAGCCTTCCGGGTGAGGTAGCTGAAGAAGTGAAAGGGTTGGGAATTGATGGAATGGTTTTGAAACCATTTGTACCGGATGATTTATACAATATTGTAGTGCGGTTTACAAAATAGAGTATTTCCTGATTGCTACTTGAATGTCATTTATATATTAAATAAGGGGCCGGATAGAAATCCGGCCCCGTTTTTTTCCATTATCCTATGAGAAAACCTATTCACGTATGTTGCTAAAAATCCACCTGCTCTTCACTTCCTTTTGTTTTCAAAACAAAAATAGCTGTCCGTTAACTATACTTTGTCACACACTTAGCATGCGGTATCTTTTATCAATTAAGTGGTTGGTTCCTGTTCTTGAATCGCTTTTTTGTAATTAAAATTCACTGTAAAGGGTATTTTGGTTGGCAGAAAGTTTGGAGACTCTATTTGATAATGTACAATTCGCCCGCTGGCATTTATTCATTTGCCGGTTTAAAAATATCCCTTATTTTTGCCACATGACAACAGAAAATTTAAAGGATATGAGAGATCGTGTGTTGGTCTTGAGGAGGTTTCTTTGACGTCGCTAACCGACTATATAAAATTGATAACGACAAACAACTCTCGCTTTCACCGGGTTTTTGGGATGACAATGTCCGGGCCACTTCCATATTAAAAGAAACAAAGGTTAATGAGTATTGGGTAAATATGTTCAATGATGTCGCATCGTTGGTAGAAGATTTTGCCGTACTGTTTGAATTTTGGAAAGAAGGAGAAGCAACCGAAGAAGAAGTAATGGAAGCCTGCGATAAAGCCGATACTGCGATTGAAGAAGCGGAATTTAAAAGTACGCTGAACGAACCTACCGACGCCTTACCAGCCGTATTGCAAATTAATAGTGGTGCAGGCGGAACAGAAAGCCAGGATTGGGCAGAAATGCTCGCCCGCATGTATCGGATGTATGGCGAAAAGCAAGGTTGGACTGTAACTGAACTGGATTGGCAATGGGGTGATGGAGCTGGTATAAAAACCTGTACGTTTCAATTTGACGGACCATTTTCCTATGGGTTTTTGAAGGCTGAAAGTGGCGTACATCGCCTTGTAAGAATTAGTCCTTTTGATAGCAACGCCAGGCGCCATACCTCTTTTGCCAGCATTTACGTTTACCCGTTAATAGATGATACCGTTGAAATAGCTGTGAATCCTGCAGATGTGGACTGGGCATTTTTTAGAAGTGGCGGTAGTGGTGGTCAAAATGTAAACAAAGTTGAAACCGCTGTGCGCTTAACGCATAGGCCCAGTGGATTTATAGTAGAGTGCCAGCAAGCCAGAACACAGGGCGAAAACAGGGAAAAGGCAATGGCCATGCTAAAAAGCAGGTTGTATGAAGAGGAAATGCGCAAACGCCAGGCAGCCCTTGATGCCACGAACTCATCCAAGAAAAAAATTGAGTGGGGAAGCCAGATACGATCTTATGTTTTTCATCCTTATAAAATGATCAAAGATCATCGTACCGATTTTGAGGTAGGAAACGTAGGCCCAGTAATGGATGGCGAACTTGATGGATTTATTAAAGCCTACCTGATGAGCGAAAAGGAAGCAGATGCCTCTTAAGCACCCAGGTTACAAAATGGTAGTATTTACAACGAAAGAAGTATTTTAAGTATCAGTCCGGTATTGATTTCAATCATTTAAACTACTATTTTAAATTATAAATTCAATAAGATGAAAAATTATATTTTATCCTTTATCATCCTTTCCTCCGTAGTTGCTTGTAACGATGCTATACCAGAAGTGGATGAAAAATCATCCCCCAGTTCAGATTCTTTGGCGGCTAAAATCGATTCACCTAAAACCATTGCACCGGACAAGCTTGCCGGCTTTGGACTAACGCTGGAGGAAATGCAGGACGATAGCGTATTTATTGATGGCAGTGTCCCAACTTCATGGGAAGTTGCAGGCGTTACGGATGTTAAAGGATTCAAGTTTTTTATCAAAAAATTACAACTATTGGTATTGGATAATGATAAAGCGCAGTTGGCAAAACAGATCCGTTATCCACTGAATAAATCTATTAAAACGGAAGAGGATTTTATAAAAAATTACGACCAGGTATTTACAAAAGATGCTAAATTATCCATTGCTAAAATTAATTTTAGCCAGATTTTTAGAAATAGCAAAGGTGCAATGAGCGACGCAGGAATGGTTTGGTTTGCACAAGAGGGAAAAGAGTTTAAAATTATCGCAGTAAATTATTAAACCATTATCCATCAAATGCAGCAGCGAAGTATTTTTTACTGAAAGCCAGCCATCCTCATAACGATAATTTTTTTTCAGTTGAATTTAACTGTCATTCAAAAAAAACATTTTTTTTATTTAAACTTAGGTATATGCAATACGGAGACTTTTATTATCCAATGCCGGTGAACGAACCGGTGTTGAATTATGCACCCGGAAGTAAAGAAAAACTGGCGCTAAAAAAAGTGCTGAAAGAATTGAAAAGTGAAAAAGTAGATATTCCCATGTACATCGGCGCAGAGGAAATTAGAACAGGAAATAAAAAGGAAATACGACCACCACATGAGATTAAACACTTATTGGGTACCTATCACGAAGGGGATGCCAGTCATGTAAAAAAGGCCATTGATGCTGCATTAGAAGCAAAAGATAAATGGGCTGGATTGAGTTGGGAAAACCGTGCAAATATTTTTTTAAAAGCAGCCGATTTGCTGGCAACTAAGTATCGTCCGCATATAGTAGGTAGCACTATGCTCGGGCAAAGTAAAAATCCCTACCAGGCAGAAATCGATGCGGCCTGTGAACTGATAGATTTCCTGCGTTTCAACGTTCACTTTTTAAGTGAAATATATCGTCAGCAACCGATTAGCGGAGCCGGTATGAATAACAGGGTAGAGTATCGTCCATTGGAGGGATTTGTGTTGGCAATCACGCCATTTAATTTTACGGCTATTGGTGGCAATCTGCCAACCAGTGCTGCTATGTGTGGCAACGTTGTAGTTTGGAAATGCGCTCATACACAGGTTTATAGCGCACAGGTATTTATGAAAATCTTAAAGGAAGCAGGATTGCCGGATGGGGTAATCAACCTGGTGTTTGTGGATGGACCTGTTTTGGGTGAAATATGTTTTAGCCATCCAGATTTTGCCGGCGTACATTTTACCGGTAGCACAGGCGTATTCAATTATATGTGGAAAACGATTGGTGCCAATGCCGGTATCTATAAATCCTATCCAAGAATTGTTGGTGAAACAGGCGGAAAGGATTTTGTGATAGCGCACAAAAGTGCAAATCCTGATGTGGTAGTTGCAGCTTTGGCAAGGGGCGCATTTGAATACCAGGGGCAAAAATGTTCAGCGGCTTCCAGGGCCTATATTCCATCCAATTTAGCGACAGAAGTAAAAAAGAAACTGGTTGCTGAGTTGAAAACAATGAAGATGGGAACCACGGAAGATTTTACCAATTTTATCAATGCGGTGATTGATGAAAAAAGCTTTGACAAACTGGAAGGTTATGTAAAGGCTACAAAGAAAAAAGACAGCAATGCGAAAATAATAGCCGGAGGAAAGTGCGATAAATCAAAAGGATATTTTATTGAGCCTACCGTAATTGAAACCACCGATCCCAAATATGTTACCATGTGCGAAGAACTGTTTGGCCCTGTGCTTACATTGTTTGTATATGATGAAAATAAGTTTGAAGAAGCATTGAAATTAGTGGATACCACCTCTCCGTACGCATTAACGGGTGCAATTATAGCGCAGGATAGATACGCTGTGGAATTAGCAACCGATCGGTTAAGAAACAGTGCCGGTAATTTTTATATTAACGATAAACCTACAGGAGCAGTAGTTGGTCAACAACCTTTTGGCGGAGCCAGAGCTAGCGGTACCAACGATAAGGCAGGTAGCATGTTGAATTTGTATCGCTGGCTAAGTGCAAGAACCATCAAGGAAACTTTTACGCCGGTTACTGATTACAGATATCCATTTATGTTAGAGAAGTAAATAGCAACTAATTTAATTTATATCCAAGGGGGCAGAATTTTTTCTGCCCTTTTTTATATGGACTTTATCAGATAAATTGCAACATAATATTTTGGTTTGATAACAATACTTAATAAGCGACAATTACATTTAACCATTTTGAGATTAGCGCATGAGCTACTTGAAAATCATGCCAATCTGGATGAAGTGGTTTTTATTGGTCTGCAGCCAAGAGGAGTGCAGGTGAGTAAGTTAATGGTGGAAGATGTAAAGCATTTATGCCCCGGTGAAAAAATACAATACGGTATTTTAGATATCACTTTTTATAGGGATGACGTAAGGGAAGAGTTGCGTTTTGCCAATAAAACCGATATTCCGTTTTCCATTGAAGGCAAAATTGTGATTTTGATAGACGATGTTTTATATACCGGCCGAACTATCAGAGCTGCATTGGATGCCCTTCAGGATTTCGGCCGCCCCAAAAAAATTGAACTGTGCGTATTGGTGGATCGGATATTCAACAGAGAGTTGCCCATTCAGCCAGATTATTTTGGAAAAGCCATCAATACAGCGTTTTCTCAAAACGTAAAAGTGGAATGGGATAAAGAGGAGGTGGTTTTGTATTAATTGAAATGCCGGTGATTTTAAAATGAATTAATATTTTATTTTTTGCTCATCAGGTCGTTATGGTTTAAATACGATATGCAACCAAAAAATGATTCGATAAAAATTGTACAAAGGGTGGCAAAAAATTCAATCAAATCTATTAGCTTTGACACTTAATGCAACTATCTACCAAACATTTATTGGGCATTAAAGATTTATCTTCGGAAGACATATCCATAATTTTATCTACTGCCACACAATTCAAAGAAGTTTTACAACGTCCAGTTAAGAAAGTTCCTTCGTTAAGGGATATTACCATTGTAAATTTATTTTACGAAAACAGCACCCGAACCAGGATTTCGTTTGAATTGGCTGAAAAACGCCTGAGTGCCGACACCATCAATTTTTCCGCTTCTGCATCTTCTGTATCAAAGGGCGAAACTTTGTTAGATACAGTGAATAATATTTTGAGCATGAAGGTAGACATGGTGGTAATGAGGCATAGCGCCAGTGGAGCTCCTCATTTTCTGGCAAAACATATTGATGCGGCCATTGTAAACGCAGGAGATGGTATCAATGAACATCCTACCCAGGCATTGCTGGATGCCTTTTCAATAAAAGAGCAATTAGGTAGTCTTGAAGGAAAGAAAATAGTGCTGATAGGCGATATCATGCATTCAAGAGTTGCGTTGAGTAATATTTATTTATTAAAAAAGATGGGAGCTGAAGTAATGGTAGCAGGTCCTCCGACCTTAATACCAAAATACATAACAGAGGCCCTGCATATTAGAGTTGAATACAATTTAAAAAGGGCATTGGAGTGGTGTGATGTGGCGAATGTATTGCGGATTCAATTGGAACGCCAAAACCAGGTATTGTTTTCTTCGCTGAGGGAGTATAACCTTGCTTATGGAGTGAGTAGAAAGCTTTTGGATGGTTTGAATAAAGAAATAGTAATCATGCATCCGGGACCCATAAACAGGGGCGTGGAAATTGATAGTGATGTTGCAGATAGTAAACAATCCATTATTTTACAACAGGTAGAAAACGGGGTAGCAGTTCGAATGGCTGTCTTATATTTGTTGGCTGGTAAAAAAACAGATTCAAATTGATAAGACTGTAGAGAAAAAAACAGCAATCTATCATTTTGCCAGGTAGTTTCTATGCGAGTATTAAACTCTGAACTGCTCACGGGACATTTAAATTAACGATCAAATTAATTATGCAACGCACCTGTTTATTTCCCGGTACTTTTGATCCCGTTACGCTCGGTCATATTGATATTATCAACCGGGCTATGCCTTTGTTTGACAAACTGGTTATTGGCATTGGACGAAATGTAAATAAAGTTCCAATGTTTAGTGAGGAACAACGTTTAAACTGGCTATTGGAAATTTACAAAGATGAACCTAAAATAACCGTAGAGGTGTATGATGGATTAACCGTAAATTGCTGTAAAAGTGTAGGAGCAAATTTTATCGTCAGGGGAATACGCTATGTCAATGATTTTGAATATGAAAAAGCAATTGCTGATATGAACAGAAGTATTGCCAGTAACATTGAAACGGTTTTCTTAACCTGTATGCCACAATATACTTCAGTTGCTTCCACCCTAGTTCGGGATGTATTAAGAAATGGAGGCGATGTATCGCAGTTTCTGCCCAAAGTTGTGAATGAATCCATATTGAATAATAAAACTAAATAACTCAACATGTCTATCTGGTTCAAAAAATCTATTAAGTTAGCGGATCTTGCTCCTTTTGCTGCGGAAACAATGGCAGAACACTTGGGCATAGAATGGACGGAAATTGGGGATGATTATATAAAAATAAAAATGCCCGTTGACGAACGGACTAAACAACAATACGGACTCCTCCATGGTGGTGCAAGTTGCGTATTGGCTGAAACAGCAGGCAGTGTTGCCTCTCACCTTGTAGTGGATTCAAGCAAGTACAGTTGCGTGGGTCTAGAAATCAACGCAAATCATATCCGCAGTGCACGACAGGGTTTTGTCTACGGTATTGCTACTCCACTGCATCTGGGAGCTAATACGCACGTATGGGATGTGAAAATTTATGATGAACTCAATAAATTGATCTGCATCGCACGACTTACCGTAGCGATACTAAATAAAGCGTTTTAAAACAATTAGGGCATATCAAAAAAATCTTTCAATATATCTTTAATGGAGGGATAAGTATTTGTCATAGGTTCTTTAATGTCCTTCGTTTTCACCCATTTTATTGCTGTAATATTCTCTTCCGTCTGGGGAACTAGGTTTTGTACTTTAAGACAGGTCATATAATACCAATGGGAAATTTTTAAAAAGTGTTTTCCAAAAGCATTGTAAGTATGATAGGTTTCGCCGATCTTGTTTATTAATTCAAGATTGGTAACACCGGTTTCTTCTTCTACTTCTCTAATGGCGCATTCTTCAAAGTTCTCGCCTTTTTCTACCTTGCCCTTGGGAAGATCCCATTTGTCCAGCCGGTAGATGAATAGAATTTCCTTTTTCTCATTTTGCACTATTCCCCCGGCAGCTTCGATTAATTCAAAATGTTTAAAAAAAGCGTGCTTTAATGCTTTAAGGTCGCTGTGTAATAAAACGCCTGCATGTAACTCTTCCTTTTTAATTTCATGTAATAAAGATTTAATGGCAGGCCCCGAAACCTCGTCAATAAATATGGCATCCGGATGATGTAATATTTCAGTTAGCTCCTCATCAATCTCATTACAGAGAAAAACCGGCTTATCATTAAAATAAATTTTTATATACATATTGGCAAATTTTGAGGATTAACAAAAATAATAGCTCCCGGTCTCCTGAATGGGAGAATAGCAGGGTAAATTGTAAAATCTGAAACCTAATGGCTTTTTTTATAATTTTGCAGCATGACAAATGAAAAAGCAACTGCTGAAAAATTACTACAAATTAATGCAATTAAATTAAGTCCGCAACAACCCTTTACCTGGGCGAGCGGTTGGAAAAGTCCGATTTATTGCGATAACCGAAAAGTGTTATCATTTCCCTTTGTTAGAGACTTTATTAAAAGTGAAATGTGTAACGTGGTTTTTGAACAATTTCCGGAAGCCGATATTCTGGCAGGGGTAGCAACAGCAGGTATCGCCTGGGGTGCCATGGTAGCTGACCAACTAAAATTGCCCTATATATATGTGCGTCCAAAACCAAAGGAACACGGCTTAGGAAACCAGATTGAAGGATTTTATGAAAAGGGCAAAAAAGTAGTAGTAATTGAAGATCTCATTTCAACAGGAAAAAGTAGCCTCAAAGTAGTAGAAGTATTGCGCAGGGAAGGAGTAGAGGTAATTGGTATGGTTTCAATCTTTACTTACGGTTTTGATGTGGCCGAAAAAGCTTTTGCTGAAGCGGGCGTTCGTTATATTTCCCTAACGAATTATGGCACTTTAATTGAATTGGCAGAAGAGAATGGGACTGTTAGTTCCGAACAACAAAACACATTGTTAAATTGGCGTAGCGATCCTGCAAATTGGAATGTTATTCAATAACTTTAAAAAAAATATAAAATGATGAAAACAATTAAGCTATCCCTGTTAGCAATCATTGGTTTGGTGACAGTAAGTTTTGCGCAGCAAAAAACAGTGCAGAAAGTGGTAATAAAAACACCCACTGTGCAGTGCGAAATGTGTAAAGACAAAATTGAAAAGTATGTAACCAGAGAGCCGGGGGTGTCTGCGGTAAAAGTTGATTACAAGAAAAAAACAACCACGGTTACTTTCCTCACAGACAGAAATAATATAGAACAATTGAAAACGGCGATAGCCAACGCTGGGTATGACGCGGATGATGTGACTGCAGATGAGGCCGCATATAATAAATTACCAAAATGTTGTAAAAAGCCTACAGGTACCATTAATTTAAATAATCCAGAACCTAAGTAATAAATTAAACTAAAAAATATTTAACCGCCTTAGGGCGGTTTTTTTATGTCTATATTTTTATTAAGACTGATTTAGAGGTAATGCCATGCTTTGCAGTCATTCCAAATCTGGATTTTTAATTGCTTCTAAACAAAGTTGGACCAAGTATATATGGTAATAATTGAATTCAATAACTCCTAATTTCATCAATTTTAGATACAAAGCTGGCGGATTCAAATAGAAATTTCAGACTAAATGGAACTCTCAGTGCTGTATAAATGCCATTTTGTCGTTAAGTATAATTTCTGTAAAACACCATTGTGTTTAAAAAATTCCGAATTTTTGCTTTCCTTCATAATTTACTGGTAAGCTTTTAAAGAGATTGGCTTTGCCAACTTTTACCGTACCCGTCACTTTTACAATCACCTCATTGCTCCATAAGGTGGACAGTCCATTCCTCAACAGGTTCTTCATGTCAACGTCAATTTTTATCGGAATTGAAAATTCTTCTCTCCTGGGAATGCTGACTAGCTGCTCCTGCACCGAATGCCCGAGGTAGTTGTTATCCAGGAAAATATCCAGTTCTGTAGACTTTAGTTGAAGCCCGAAATTATTGGGATTGTAATATATGAGGTCCATTTTAATGGAAGTCGCAGAAAAACCAAATTTGTCAAAGGTGAAGTTTTTAAAATCTCTGTATTCCAGTTCTTTGGGGGTACTACAGGAAATCAGTAAAGTTGTCAGTGCCGTCAAGGTAAGAAGGGTAGGCAGTTGAAAATTTTTCATTCTAAGTTGTTGTTTTTTATATACAGCAAGTTAGAGAAATATGGATAAATCTGAAATAAAACTTCGGTAAAAAAGGCTACTAACAATATTAGTATTTTTAACATTGATGATGTCAAGATGAAAAAATATATAAACTAATCAAATTAGTATTAAAATTAAATTTTAATAAGTTGATTTATATATATTTACGTTGTTTAAATAAAAAATTAAATAATATTAATCAAGTGAAATTTGCCTAAAAAATTTGTTTCTGTTCTCATAATTCGAATAATAATATACGGACAAAAAAAAATTATAAAAGATTGAATACGAATAAAATATGTTGTTCATTGGAATTTTAAATTAATTAAAAAATCGTATTTCTATTTTGCCAATATATATGCGCTTCCATTTCCAAAATTTCGGCCTGAGGATTAGTTAAGTTGCAGTTTGCTTCATTATAAAGCAACCTTTGAATTTGCGCCTTAAAATCGAGTTGTCACGAGTACCACCAATCAGTCAAACAAACGGTAATACTGTCAGTTTTTAAAATATTGGACTATGGTGGATAGTTGTGGGAAAGTGGACTGATAGATTAGGGCGACAATAATTGTATTTTACTTTTAAGAAGCATAAGGCTATCTCAATTTTCTGGAGAATAGTCAATTAATTTTTCGTGAATTTAGGGGGGTAACCGGAGTGATAATTTGAAAAAACGGCGTTTTCTTTTAGGTGAGAAAATTTAAAAATGTAGGCTAATGACCAAAGCGTTATTTTTTAGAAATCAAATGATGTAACAACTTTTGCTTGCGAAAGTTGATTTCGCCCAAGGTTAGCTGAAAGTATCTAGTAATCCAAATGGGAATTTTTCGGGCAGGCTATGATTTTGTTTGCTGATATTGTATGTCAATTGAGTGGATGCCAACGGATACTAATTTCTATTGTGAACAAGTGTTGGAGGAATTGAAATTCACTTAAATATTTCAACATGTCAAAAAGACGTGTTATTTAAGTCCTCGGTTACCTTGTCTACTAAAAAAATTATAGAGCCAGATAAATTTTGGTTCAAGAATTTCCAGATCATTTTTATTTTAAAAATATGCGTTTCCAGTAGCTGCTTTTATTTGATGGTTGAACTGCATTTCTAAATCTGTTGTATAAGTAGCCAATTGCTTGATCTTGATTTTGTTGAATCCAGCTTGAATGATTGAAGCAGCATTTCTTAAAAATTATATATGTGCATTTATATTAAGTGTTTTTTTCGGTTTATGGACATGTACTACACGCTTATTGGGACGATTGATCCTTTTATTTTTAATGGGATATCGACACCAGCAAGATTCACTTGTCTGTGCTATAAAGTGAAATTTGTTGAAAGGCAGCTTTAAATTGAGATAAAAGAAAGCGTGAAATGACAGAATTATTGACAGAAAGCCCTCTTTTATTATGTTTGCAGCAGTGTGATTGACAGTCCATTATTAAATTAAATTTGATTGACTGTAAAATAACTTCCTACAAAGGACGTTTAGTAAGCAACCTGAAGTAGAGCCACTTGTGCTTGGTAACCAAGATGTTTTCTTTGGGGGTTACAGAACCGATTTAGGTTCGTAAACAAAGGCCCGATTTCTATCGGGCCTTTTGCTTTTTAAGGATATGTTACTCTTTTTGACAACGATTTGAAGTTCCTATCCAATCTTTTTTTTGCTTTTACTACAAGTAATGGCTCGAAATATTGGATGTAAAAAAAGAAAAGAAGCAATGGCTGGATTGTAAATTAAAAAATAAAAGTGTTATTAACTTGTAATTCTTCTTCTTTTAAACCCTTTATTTGAAGTATCACATAGACTGTCTTTTGAAGTTTTAAGAGGTTTGATTTTAGCCCTGTTGGAGGTTTTATTTAAGATAATCAATGGCTTGATGAGTGTTTTACCTTCACTATTTTTTAGCTCAAAATAGTAAATACTACTTTGCCTTTTACCAGATTGCTGCTCTTCTATTGTTACAATATAGTTTGAATTGGGTATTTCTTTTTCAGCAACCTGGCTAGGAACTGCATCAACTGTTTCGACGGGAGCTAATAAATCCTCATTTATAAACGCATCGAGATATTCATTTTCCGGCTCAATAAGTCTAGGTCTTTTCGTTCTTTTTTTACTAATTCCTGATGAACTATTTTTTGAAAGAGGAGTTACTAGTCGACTTGTTAATTCGGATTTGTAAGAGGTATCTGTTTGGGTTTTACCCACAAATGAAGGAATAATAGCCATCACTTTTGACATATTCTTTGATCGCTCTTTGGTGTTTTTCTTTACAGATATAAGAAATGAAGTAAATATTATAAGGAATAAAATGACTCCTGAAATTACCAATTTTACTTTTTGAAGAACGTTTAAGCTATTGGATGGCTGAATACTGAACATACGTTTCACTCTCTGAAGCAAGTTTTTTTTGCCATTCGTAGCTGTCATAGCAAAATTTTCTTTCAGTAATTGACGTTTTTCTTCCAGGCAAATCAACGCCTTAACATACTCAAAACGATCATATTGGAACGTGATTACACAATCATCACAGCAGTTTTCTCTCTCTCTTTTTGCAATTTCCCCCAGTAAAATGACAAAGGGATTGAAAAATAAAACCAATTTCACTACCGATTGTATCATATTTACCAGGTAGTCATTTCTTTTGATATGGGCCAATTCGTGTAGCAAGATTGCTTCTGTTTGTTGTATAGATAACTGATTTGCAATTGCCGCCGGTAGTAAAATGATGGGCTTTATAAAGCCTGTTACCGAGGGCACATGCACTTGTTCCGATATCCAAACCTGTATTTTCTTTTTTATTCCCATTTGAAATGCAAACTTATCGGTAAAAAGACGTACATCAATAGGTGCCTTTTTCAAACCGCTATTTAGTAAAAACTGGTTGTAAGATAGGTTCTTATAAAAAGATAAAATATAAAAACAAACCACCAATAAGTAAGCAATCGACAAATAAGGAAGCACTCTTTCGATGAATTGAAAATTGAATATTCTGCCTTCAAAATAGTATAATTTAAAAGGTGTCTGGTTGTTTAAAAGTAAAAGGTAGGTTTGAAAAAGGGTTACAACGAACCAGCCAAAGGAAGTAAATACAAAAGCAATACTTATATTGTATTTTATGAAAGCAGGTAATTTTCTATCCGTGGTGATGATAAATTGATAAAAGAGCCACAAAATACCAGCCTGCCAACAGCTATGACCAATGGAAAGGCCAAGGGATTGTAAGAAATAAGCTTGTTCCAGATCAGGCAAATGCATAGAAGACAGTTACTTAATATTGTTTAAATAGTTTTTTATTTCCTCTAATTCTTCTTTTGAAGCTTTGTGATTTCCAAGTGCCTGCATCACAAGCTGCGCTGATGAGCCGGAAAATAGCGAGTCGATCATTTTATTTAAGAAGAGGTTCTGGGTGTTTTCTTTGCTTACTGCCGGTTGGTAGATATGTGTTTTGCTGCTGCTGTTCCGGGTAACTAAACCTTTTTCAAACATTATCTGCATCAGTTTCAACGTGGTAGTATAGCCAGCCTCCTTTGTTTTTAGCAATTCTTCATGAACCTCTCTTACCGTAGCTGAATTTTTTATCCATAAAACCTGCAATATTTCGAGCTCACTTTCGGTTGGCTTATTTTTTTTATTTAATATCATAATACGATATATTTCGTAAAGCAATGTATGAATTATTTCGTAATGCAGGAAACCTTTCATAAAAATTTTAAGCTAAAATCACTCATTAAAATCAACGATTATACAGTAATAATCAAATTGGCATTAAACAAATGGGTGGCTTACGTGGAGGGAATTGTCAATTTTTCCGTAAACAATCAACTTATTTTCGGTTAAATTTCTTTTACTTGCTTCTAAAAGATGACTGCTCTTTCCTTAATTGGGCAGTAGTTTTGCTACTTCCATCATGGCTCCAGCCGGGTGGATTGATGAAATATTTGATGGCTGTGATAAATGATCCGGACGAATATGCTTTTTTAAAGAGTTCGCCCCAGGTTTTAAAAGCAATGATACCTGGGTTAAATGATTCGATATTTTTGGTTAATCCGTACACTGGTCTTTCTTCTTCTTTTTTGAAACTCCCGAAAATTCTGTCCCAAACAATCAGAATGCCTGCATGATTTTTATCAAGGTATTTTAGATCACTTCCATGATGAACCCGATGATGAGAAGGTGTATTGAAGACAAATTCGAACGCTTTTGGAAGTTGGTGAATGCTTTCGGTATGTATCCAAAACTGGTAGATTAAACTAATTTGCTGCATAAATAATATCCATATTGGATGAAATCCAACCAGCGGCATCCATGCCCAAAATAGAAAAGCACCGGTTAAATTTCCCGTCCAGGTTTGTCGTAAAGCAGCCGCTAGATTATAATGTTTGGAAGAGTGGTGTACAACATGACTTGCCCAAAAATAGTTAACCTGGTGGCTAATCCTGTGAAACCAGTAATAAGAAAAATCATCCGAAAAAAACAACAACAGCCAGAACCACCACCTGGAGATATCCAATTCAAATAATCTGAACTGGTAAATAAAAGTAAACAAGCCGAAGATCAGGGCCTTGGTTAAAAAGCCACTTATTACATTACCTATTCCCAATCCTAAACTACCAAAAGTGTCTTTGGTTTCGTATAAATGCTTATGCTCCCTGTAAGAAAACCACGCTTCTAAAGAAAGAAGCAATACAAAAAAAGGAATCGCATAATATAGAATAAGAGGTGGCAATAGCTAACGATTTAGGACTGAAATTACAATAATTATCCAAAAGGCAAATCATTTTAAGTTGATGGGATTTATTCAAAATGTTTACCGCATTAAGAGGTCCGCTAACTTTTCTGTCATTTTATACTGGAAGAAACTTTCACACTTTCTCACATAAACTTTTCATATTTGTATAAATACATTATTTGTTCGTATTTACGATTTAAAAGATTGGCGAAGTTCTTTAAGTCAGTCATATTAATTTTTAATGCACCAGTAATAGTTATTTTCCTGAATCTGTATTAGGCTTTTTAAGAACGTAATGCTGGTATTAAATGGTACTTACATTATTTGAATTGGATAATTTGTACTGAAGAGTATCAAGCACAACCAAAAAAGCCCGGAACGAATCCGGGCCTTCAATGAAATTGGTTTTATTTAGATTCTATGGAAAAGTTTGACAGTGGATATTGGTAACTGAAAGTTAGATAAAATATTTTGAAAAGTCATGTTTACTTTTAATCAATTTTATTTTATTACTATCAATCAATTTTTTATGGTTGCGGTTGTTCAATGACAGCTTTACCAGCACTCATTTCTGTCAATGTTTTCAACTGTGCTTTTCGGTTAGCATCAATCTTATCATGATGAATCACAGCAAGAGTAGGGGCAATTACCAAACTAACAATGCTCATTAATTTAATCAGGATATTCATAGATGGGCCAGAAGTATCTTTAAAAGGATCTCCAACAGTATCACCTGTTACGGAAGCTTTGTGTGGTTCAGATTTTTTATAAAACATCTCGCCATTGATTTCTACACCTTTCTCAAAAGATTTTTTGGCGTTATCCCATGCACCACCTGCATTGTTCTGGAACATTCCCATCAATACACCACAAACCGTAGCACCTGCCAGAAATCCACCCAGTACTTCCGGGCCAAAAATAAAGCCAATAATAATAGGAGATAATAAAGCAATTGCACCAGGCAACATCATTTTTTTTAGGGAGGCTTCTGTTGATATAGCTACACATTTATCATACTCTGGTTTACCGGTTCCTTCCATAATACCGGGAATGGTGCGGAACTGTCGACGAACTTCTTCTACCATTGCCATCGCCGCTTCTCCAACCGCACGAATCGCCAATGAAGAGAATATAAATGGAATCATACCGCCTACAAACAAACCGGCCAGCACATCTGCTCGGTAGATGTCAATGCCATCAATACCTGCTATTCCTACAAAGGCAGCAAATAATGCCAATGCAGTTAATGCTGCAGACGCAATGGCAAAGCCTTTACCACTTGCTGCGGTCGTATTTCCCACAGCATCTAAAATATCAGTTTTTTCTCTTACTTCTTTTGGTAATTCACTCATTTCTGCGATTCCACCTGCATTATCAGCAATGGGGCCAAATGCATCAATTGCCAATTGCATGCCAGTGGTGGCCATCATACCGGCAGCCGCTATTGCTACTCCATATAATCCTGCACAGGCATAGGATCCATAAATACCTGAAGCTAAAACAAGAATTGGTAACAAGGTACTTTCCATACCTACTGCCAAACCGCCAATGATATTGGTAGCGTGACCTGTAGCACTTTGGCGAATGATACTCATAACCGGGCGTTTGCCCATTGCAGTATAGTATTCAGTAATGATACTCATCAATGTTCCAACTGTTAGCCCTACCATGATAGCACCAAAAATACCCATCTTGGTAAATTCGAGTCCACGCAAAGTCATTGTTTCTGGCATTAACCAGTTTACTAAAAAATAAGATGCAACGGCTGTCAGTACAATTGAACCCCAGTTGCCCATATTCAATGCTTTTTGAACTGCATTGGTGCTAAGTCCGGAACCTTCTGAAATCCTTACAAAAAAAGTTCCGATGATTGAAAATAAAATTCCCATACTGGCGATCAGCATCGGTAAAAGGATAGGAGACATTCCTCCAAAATTATCTGTAAGCGCATTGGTTTCTCTTCCCAAAACCATGGTTGCTAAAACGGTTGCTACATAAGAACCAAATAAATCCGCACCCATACCTGCCACATCACCTACGTTGTCACCCACATTATCTGCAATGGTTGCAGGATTGCGTGGATCATCTTCAGGTATACCTGCTTCTACTTTACCAACAAGGTCTGCGCCCACATCAGCAGCCTTTGTATAAATACCACCACCCACACGTGCAAACAATGCAATGGATTCAGCACCTAATGAAAAGCCGGTTAATATTTCAATGGTACGTTCCATTTCAACGCTGTCAACTGCAGCATCCGGCGCAAAATACATTTTTAAGATAATGAAAAGTCCACCAAGCCCTAAAACTGCCAAGCCTGCTACTCCCATGCCCATTACAGAACCACCGGTAAACGAAACCAATAAGGCTTTGCTTAAACTTGTTCTTGCAGCCTGTGCTGTGCGTACATTCGCTTTGGTAGCTACTTTCATTCCAATGAAACCTGCAAGTGCACTAAAAAATGCACCTAGTACAAATGCCACTGCAATACTCCAATGGCTGTTAGCATTGCTGTACCCCATTGCACCTAATAACAATGCGCCGATGATAACAAAATAAGTTAGAATTTTATACTCAGCCTTTAAAAAAGCCATGGCACCTTCAGCAATATAGGTGCTGATTTCTCTCATTCGTTCGTTGCCGGCATCTTGTTTTGAAACCCACGCAAACTTTACAAAAGTGTACAACAAGCCTACAATGCCCATTGCCGGAATAACATAGATCAATTTGTCCATAAATAGTCGTTCTAATTTTTTGGATGCCAAAAATAGTGTAATTG